>Ga0172381_10005230_pt1 | contig 13236 bp, 10 predicted proteins | sample Leawel6488metaG_FD_119754 | JGI IMG/M metagenome (GOLD analysis project Ga0172381, IMG submission 119754) | Leachate microbial communities from a municipal landfill in Southern Ontario, Canada - Leachate well 64-88 metaG | ecosystem: Engineered > Solid waste > Landfill > Unclassified | place... | reverse complement strand
GCCCTGTATACCGAGGTGATGGCCATCTGCCGCTTAGGCAAATCCATCTTCCGCAAGGATAAAGAGAAATGGCAACTGTTTAACTTCCGGGCTGTGGTGAGGGCTTTTGGAGGAGCAAAGACGAAAAAAGAAGAAGAAAATGTGCCAATTAGCTAATGTGTTAATTTGAAAATTTGAAAATTAACGCGAAGCAAACGGAAGGTAAGTAAGATGATAGAACCCTGCCTGGTTTTAGTAAGCGGGTGGGGTGCTATTGATGAGGAAAGAGAGACGACAGGAATGGTTAAAAACAGTTTGCAAAAGAATAATGAATATTTTTACTTTAACAAAATAAATAATGAATGACAATAATCGTACATATACGTCCAAAACGAGAATCAATAGTATGATTTTGTCATAGGTATAACCGAGTTATACGTCATTCTAAGGGCGGCTGTGCATTCATTAAACAGACAAATAAAATATGGACTTTGACTCTTTACTTAAACAAATTCAAGACTGGACAAACAAAGTTCCGTTGGTGATACTTGGAAGTGGTGCATCTGTTCCTTTCAAGTTGCCTTCAATGTGGACACTTGGTGAACATCTGAAAAACTCAATTTCATTTTCAGACATTGACGACCAAAATCAATTTGATGAATTTATTGTTTTACTAGACAAACTAAAAGACTTAGAAATAGCTCTACACGAATTGCGTATAAGACCCAATGTACTCAATGAAATTATTTTCAAGACTTGGGAATTGGTAAACAAGCATGATCTTGAAGCATACGACCAATTTGTAAGTGACAAAATTGAGTTTCCTTTGGCCGAATTGACAAAGTATCTTGTTTATCCAACAGACAAAAAGCTATCAATAATTACAACCAATTACGATAGATTGGCTGAATATGCCGCAAGCATTGCAGGTGCCTTTATTTGCAATGGTTTTGCTCAAAACTATTTGGGACATTTCACAAATCAAATACACCAAAGCAATTTCAAAGCTTTAAAAGGATATAGTGGTCAAGTAAATATTTGGAAAGTTCATGGTTCATTGGACTGGTTCAAAACAAAACAAGAGCTATATATTCAACTTCCATTACGACATACGATTCCTGTAGATTTGAAACCTTCAATAGTTACACCAGGTCTTACAAAATACTTTGAAACGCAATTAGAACCTTTTAGAACAATACTCACGCAGGCGGACAGCGAAATAGAAAATGCAAACGGTTTTTTATGTATTGGTTATGGTTTCAATGATGTTCATGTTCAACCAAAGCTTATCACACAAATAAAGAATAACAAGTCAATAATCGTAATCTCTAAAGAGATTACTCCTAAAACCAAACAAGCTATCATAGACAATAAAAGCAAGTCATACATTTTAATTGAGGAAGCAAACACAACAGATACCCGAATTTATTCTTCGCTTTTCCCAACACCAGAAATTATTCCTAATGTAAGTTATTGGTCATTGGCAGAATATCTTAAACTAATCAAATCCTAAACTTATGGCTATTTTCACATTTGAAGATTCAAATTCTATCGGTACAGTTTTTAGCGTTGACACAGCAACTCTAATTGTAAAAGTTGCCGAAATAGAAAAGCTAAGAAAACTACAAGTAAATCACTTAGTGGCAATCAAAAGTTCAAAAGCAGGACAACATCTTATTGGAATTATCAATCGCATTACCCGCAAGGCTTCCGATGAAGAACAACCACAAGGAGAGGATTTGGGCCTTAGTAATTTTCTCTTTACCGAAAACATTCTTAAAATCAATTTAATCGGCACTTTGCTTGACAAGTATGGTCAAAAAGAAAATGTTTTTAAAAGAACACTTGATACTGTTCCTGAAATTGAAGCTCCATGCTTTCCAATAGATGGAGAGAATATTACCAAGTTTATGCAGACTATTTCTATAAAGGAGAATTACAAAATACCACTTTCGATTGGTAAATATTCAATTGATGAAAATGCAGAAGCATTTTTAGATGGGGATAAACTTTTTCAAAGACATGCAGTAATTGTTGGTAGCACTGGTTCTGGAAAATCATGGTGTGTCGCAAAACTCATTGAACAGATTGCGCAACTGCCAATGGCAAACTGCATACTTTTTGACATTCACGGAGAATATAGTGGAAAAGATTTTAAATCAAATGGCTTGCAACACTTACGTATTGCTAATCCATCTGATTTGGGAAAAACTGGAAATCTTGCGAATGATGTTTTGATGCTGCCTTATTGGCTGCTGACTTATGAAGAAATGTTGGCAATGCTTCTCGACAGAAGCGACAGCAACGCACCCAACCAAGCAATGCTATTTTCTAAGACAGTTTTCAATGAGAAAATAAAATATCTTGACAAGGTATCAGATACAGTATTCAAAGATAGTATCACCATCGACAGCCCCATTCCCTATGAAATCGAAAATGTATTAAATGAATTGAAAAGACTAGATGTTGAAATGGTTGCAGGTTCAACTGCTGCTGGCAAACAAGGGCCATACAATGGAAAATTGACAAGATTTATACAACGATTAGAAGCAAAGAGCCAAGACAAAAGATTAGGTTTTCTTTTCCAGATTTCTGAAGATGAACTTCAGTTGAACTGGATGAATGAATTGTGCTGTCGATTGATGCATGGATCAATCCTAAACTCCAAAAAAGCAGGGATTAAAATTATTGATTTCTCGGAAGTTCCCTCTGATGTTCTTCCGCTTATTATAGGCTTGGTTGCTAGAATTGTTTTCACGGTTCAGCAATGGACGGTAAGAGAAAAACAACACCCACTTTGCTTACTTTGTGACGAAGCACATTTATATATTCCAGAGAGAACAAACCAAGATTCAGCATCGGAACTTGGACTAAAGAGTTTTGAAAGAATAGCTAAAGAAGGTAGGAAATATGGAGTAAGCCTGACAGTAATTAGTCAAAGACCATCAGAAGTAAATAGAACGGTATTAAGCCAGTGTAATAACTTTATTTCATTGCGCTTGTCAAACGGAGAAGACCAAGCTGTAATCAAGCGGCTACTTCCAGACAACTTAGCGGGACTTACAGAAGTATTACCTATTCTTGACATTGGTGAAGCTTTAATTGTTGGTGATGCATCATTGCTTCCTACCAGAGTAATAATTGCTGAACCTTCAATTAGACCAGAAAGTGCAACAATAAAATTTTGGAAAGAATGGAGTAACGAGACAGCTACTCAAGATATTGAAACAGCCGTAGTTGGACTGAGGAAACAATCAAAATCATAAAAGAAAAAAAGAACGAATGCATAACAAAAACCATATGTCAATTGGGGTTTCCGTGCGGACAACAAAACCCGCAACACGTAACAACGGCATCGGGGCTCGACAGGAAAGAAGCCCGCAGTCCCCAACTGCAGAACATTGGCGGGAATTGAAAAAGAGCGTCCTGCGATTAAAATATTTGACCAAACTAACATAATCACTACTGATATGGTTTCAATTGAATACCTTGATGAAGAAAGAATTAAACTTTGGGAGAAAATAGTCTCCCTTGAAGATGCTATTAATAAAAAAACATCAGATTACGAGAACGAGGCAAAGCAATCATCAAAGAAAGCTTCTGAATATCGCAACAGAAGTGAGAATGCTAAAAGTATTATATCTCAATATCTTGATGATGCTAAACAAAATCTTGATGAAATTAAGGGATTATTTGATTCTTTAAATGAATATTCTAAAAAGGTTAAGGAGATTCATGATATATCACAAAGTGATTCCAAAGATATTAAGGATTATTCCACGGAGATAGAGGCTCATAAAGAAATGATTCAAGAGCATGCTAATACTTTAGAGGCATTGTTTGAGAAGCATGATGAATTTGTCGCTAAAATAAAGGCACTTGAGGATATTTTTATAAAAGGAGATGATTTTGCTACTAAGATTGATGCACTTTATAAATCTACTTATAATCGCAAAAAGGAGATAGACCAACTGTATTATGAAATTATGGGTTACACCGAGAAAGATGATGCAGGTGTAGAAACCGAAATTGCTGGGTTAAAAGATGAATTAGAAGAATCGTATTCGGATATTAAATCTAAGCTTGAAGATTTTAAAAATGATTTTACTGAATATAAAAACCTTACTACATCAAACTTTGATAAGTTTTTTGAGCAAAAGGAAAATGATTTTAAAAATAACTTATCTATTTGGTCGTCTCAATATTCTGATATTTCAAAAAAGATAGAAAATTTATTGCCTAATGCATTAACGGCGGGATTAAGTCATGCGTATTCTAAGAAAAAAACAGATGAGGAAATAGATAGCAAGCGACTTGCGAGTAAATTTAATTGGTCGATTTTAGGATTGGTTGGTGTTTCATTAATTCCATTCGCAGTGAGTATTGAATCGCTCTACGAAAACGTGTCGATGCAAGATGTCATACTTCGTATGCCACGTTTGGTATTATCAATTCTTCCACTTTACATACCAGTAATGTGGTTGGCTTATTCATCAAATAAAAAATTGAATTTGTCTAAACGATTAATTGAAGAATACACACACAAAGAAGTTTTAAGCAAAACCTTTGAAGGGTTATCTAAACAAATCGCAAATATTGATAATCCAGATATATCTTCTGATTTGAAGAATAGACTTTTATATAATATTCTTGAAGTAAGCTCAGAAAATCCAGGCAAATTAATATCTGATTATAATAAATCTGACCATCCATTAATGGATGCTTTAGATAAAAGTGTAAAACTGGCAAATGCAGTTGAAAAACTAACAAAAATCCCGGGTCTATCTAAACTAACATCTGTTTTGGATAAAAAATCTAAAGAAATATTAAGGGATAAGGTCGAAAAAGCTGAGGCAGGTTTAGATGATTTAGTGAATGAGGATAAAAAAGATGGTGAATAATAAAAACAATCAACTTCCGCCAACAACAGCTCATACGCAATGCGGGTTTCAGAGGTTTTACATGTTCAGTTCCCGCAGGCAAGTAGCCCACAATTGGCAATTAAAACATAGCGCAACCATTGTAACTCATAAAAAGACATAAAAAATAAAATTTCTCCCGCTGAACGAAAATGTTTTTCCGTCCGGAACAAAGCGGAATTATAAATTACGTTTAGCGGGGATATTGGGATTATTTAGTCATGTCGGTAAACAAACCAAGAACAATTTTAGAATACTAATTTAAAATTAATATAATATGAAAAAAATATACTTATTATTTGTTTTTTTAACTGTAATTACTTGTGGTTTCTCTCAGCAGATTCATTCTCCAGCCGAGATTGTAAAGATTATGAGTGATTCAAAACTTTCGTATGAGATTACAATTCTTGATAAGACAATAGAATGTACGGACTTTTCTGAAAAATTAAATTATCATGATTGTTATCGGGTTTCAACGGATTCAGGCCTTTTTACATATGATATTACTGTTAATGATAAAGCCAAACCGTTGTTTGATAAAGCTGAAAACTTTTTTCAGTCAAATAATTATGATAGTGCACTGGTATACTATAAATTATCATTAACAGCTGATTCCTCACTTTATAATGTAATGACTTATATTGGTCAGATTTATGAACATAACAGAGATTATGAAAATGCTATAAAATGGTATAAAGAGGTAATCAGTAAAAATTATATTGATTACATGGCTCATTGGTTCTTAGCGGATTCTTATTTAACAATCAATGATTTAAAAAACGCAACCGATGAGATTGTAATTGCTCAAATATTAAACAGGAATAATCCAAGGATTAAAAATGCGATGGTAAATATCTTTGAGAAGGCAAAACGAAGTACAGAAGATTGGTGCTTTAATCCTCAAATAAGGTTAGATAAAATTTCTGATAATAAAATAAGTGTAGCTATAAATGAAAAATGGACTGGATACGCAATAGCTAAAGCAATATGGGCTTTTGAACCTGGATATAAAGAATCAATGGGGGTTGCTCAAGGGCATTATTCTACAATTGAAGATAGAGAATGTTTAATATCATTACTTGCTGGCATAGAGAATGCGAAAATGAAAATTAAAAAGGATCCTCAACTAAAGATATTAAAAGAGGCTGCAGAAAATAATCATTTGAATGATTATATTCTTTATGAGATTGTTTTGCCTCAAACCCCATTTGTTGCCTTTCAGTTACCCGAACAAACAATATTGGATATAAAGGACTATATTTTAAATTATCGAAATACAAAATAACAAAATGTAGCCGGTTGAGAAGCCCCAATATCCGGAATATCATTCCGCACAATAAAAAACAGTAGCAGAAATAAATTGAAATAAAACGATTGAAAAATGGAAGAACTAATCATCAAAAATAAACAAAAGTATCTTGACGACAATTATCCGTTTAAGGGTATTCCTAAATTGACGGATAAGAAAAGATGCATTCATTGCAACAGCATTATTACCGTCGGCGATTATAAAGTTTTCAGGGACAAACAGGGAAATGAATTAATCTATTGTCCCAATGCACCGGATTGTAACGGGACTATTATTGACTGGCTTGACTTAGATTGACAACGGGCTCCCACTCAAACTTCGGAGCCGGTGGATAGGTAATAGCTATGCGATCTCTTACGGCGTATAGTTTTAACTTTTACCGTTAATTAAAACAGAAGATGTATGAAAACAAAAAAAGTATGGTTGCTGAATAATTGTACGCATTAAGCGTTGCTTTTGGCTGAAGAAAATTGATGAAGGTCTCGTTGGGTTTTAGGGCGTAAATTGATTCTCCAGCATGAAGGTAATCCTAAAGGCTGTGAGTTGGAGCTTTGCATAAAAATTGAATTTTGATTATTTGTCTTCGGGGTCAATCTCTATTAATCCTTTGTTGATGGCATATTTCATAAGGCCTACGATTGATTTGGTTTTGGTTTTTATAAAAATATTACGCCGGTGAGCTTCAACTGTACGTTCGCTGATAAAAAGTTTTTCGGCAATTTGCTCATTACTGTATTCTTTAGCCACAAGATTAAGGACTTCAATTTCGCGGGAAGAAAGAGTGGGTTTGCTCTCTTCCTGGGGATCAAGCAGGTTGGCAGGAGTGCCCAGGTTATCCATAATTATATTCTGGGTATTAATGCTGAGGTACTTGCCGTTATTATGAACGATTCTCAATGCTTCAATTACTTCGTTCATATTTGTTCGTTTAAGTATATATCCTGAAGCTCCGGCCTTAACCATTCTCGTAATAATGGAAATATCATCATGCATGGTCAGCGCAATGACTTTAATATTGGGATATAACGCTTTAATTTTTTCTGTTGTTTCAATCCCGGACCCATCCGGCATATTGATATCCATGAGTATTACATCAATGGAATGGTTGTTTTCCAGGAAACGGAGGGTCTCGGCCATGGAGTTGGTACCGGCAACGAAAGCGATATCTTCTTCATACTCCAGTAGCGACTTCAGTCCCTCAATCATAAGCTGATGATCATCAACTATTAAAACTTTAATAGGTTCCTTTGACATAATCTGATTATTATAAAGGTATAAATATACTTATAATGGTTCCTCTGTTCGGATTTGAGTCGATAAACATCGTACCTTTAAGGTTTTCGATTCGGGATTTCATGTGCGATAGTCCGTAACTTGAATGTTTTATTACCTCATCAAAATTAAAGCCTTTTCCGTTATCTTCGGCCATTAAGGATATTTCATTATTGCCCTGAGCAATTTGTATAAATAGTTTAGTTGCTTCGGCATGTTTAATGGTATTGTTGACAATCTCCTGAATAACGCGGAAGAGCGTATTTTCAATCAGATCATCCATTTTCCCGTTTAAACCAAATGTATTAAAACTCATTGTCAGTTTAGTACTTTGGTTTACCTTGTCGGAGATGCTTTTGAGAGCCCCTTTAAGACCCTGTTCTGAAAGCAGGGATGGAGCCAGATTGTGTGAGATATTCCGTACTTCGTCAAATGCATCATCAATACTTTTCATAAGCGATTCCAGCAGCTCTTCCTTTTTTTCTTCCGCAATATCTTTACGTTTATACAATACACTTGCATTCAGACCGGCTATGGAAAGTAAATGTCCAAGACTATCGTGCAATTCCTGACCAATCCGTTTCCGTTCCTGGATTTCTGCTTCAAGCGCAGCATTGGATTTTTTTTCTGTTAATTCAATTACGGTTTTCTGGAGTTTAACCTTTTGCCTGTGACGGTGGTTTAGATAAGCCAGGTAGAGCCCGATTAACAACAATACAAATGTCAGGGATATAAAGAACAATAAATTGTTTTTTTTGCTGATTGCCAGCTCTTTTTTCTCAAGCTCCAGTTGTTGCATCTTGTTAAGCTGGTCAAGGTGACCTAACTCAATATTGTATATCTGATGAATAACAGTCTGATTGACTGCTTCCTGCTGAACTTTTATGTATTCCCGGTAATGTTTTAAACTGTTTTTATAATCTTTAACTTTCTCGTAAATATCGGAAAGTACCTGATGAGCTTCACTTTTTAATACCAGGCTGTTTCGTTCTTTTGTAATATCCATTACATCAAAAGCAATTTTAAAAGCTTCATCTGTCTTATTCAGTTTTAGTAATACTTTGGCCATTCCCAGTCTGGATACAGCACGTTGATAGGATAAATTTGCTTTTTGAGCTATATTTACACTAACAGAATAAGCATCATAAGCTTTTTTTGTTTGATTAAGTTCCAGATATAAATTGCCCATCAACTGATAGGAAATACATAATCCGTATTGATTATTGATCTGTTCGGAAAGTTTGATGGCCCGGTTTAGATATTTGAGTGCAGGCTCGGATTTGTTTTCAGAAATATAGCATAATCCAATGTTGTTTAAAACAGAAACAATCAGAATCGAATCCTTAGGCTGCGCTGAAGGGTTTAAAGCCTTTTCAAAATAGGTTAATGCCTTTTCGTAATTATTTAATTTAAGGAATATTAATCCGATATTATTGATGGCTCCGATTTTTTTATCTTTATTATCTGCTAAATCATAATAGTTCAGAGCTTCAACCATATGAATATAAGCCGTTTTATAATTGCCGATTTCATTGAATATCACTCCTATATTATTATTGATATGGGCTATTTCAGAATAAAGATTAATCTTTTCGGCTATCGATAATGCCTTATTGTAATATTTCAGGGCTTCGGAATAGTTGGTTTCAAAAACGTAAGACGAACCGATGTATTTTAATAATTTGATTTTAGAAATTTGATTATCTACACTTAAGGAATCAAGAAGATGAAATGCTTTTGCCCTGGCTGCGGAAGGATTTTCGTATATACGTTTATGAATTTCTTTAAGAACTGTTTCACTGAGTTCTGGTGTGGCATGACCTTTGACTGATTTGTCGGCTGAGGATGAAGTGCCTGATTTATTGCACGAGCAGATGGTTAAGATAAACAATAGCAATAACAAAAACGTAATAATCTTTTTGCAATTCACGTTGTATTTTACAGTTTCAGGCACCATCAATTTCCATAAATATATCATTGCAAATGTAAAATTTTATTGATTAGTGTTTGGACTTTATTACTTATAATGAATAAAATGCGTGCTGATACTAAAGGATGATAGGTGTTAGCACTTAGAAATATTTAATACCAAAATAGCATCCAGTACCAATTGCAATGCGCTTACATTTTGATTTACTTTGTAGCTGTTGTATCATATAAATTATAAATCATGAAAAAACTGATTATTACACCGTTATTAATTTTATTTCTTTTTTCAAGCGTTGCTTTTTTAAGCATTTCTGCATTTGGGCAGGGGGGGAATGATAGATCGTCTGCTTCCATAGACACAATTATGTATGAAGGATTTAACTATCCGGCAGGTCAATTGCCTCCAGGTTGGATTCTCGATGGTGCACAGGCCCCGTGGTCAGTGAACAATTCCCTAATGGCCGGTGGCTCGGCTCCCGAATTATATCTTGGTTATAGTTTTGCTTCGGGTAGCAGCCGTCTTATTTCTCCGGCAATCAATGTTGAAGGTTATCAGGAAGTATGTCTTAGATATAAACAGTATCTAATTAACTATGAAGCGGATTATGGCGAAATTATTGGTTTGGATGTTACTTTTGATGGTGGCCAAACCTGGCAGGCAGTCTGGGAACAACCGCTCGGACTTCTTGATATTCCTCAGGGCGAGTTTGAATACTATTTAAGCGTTCCGGAAGGAGCACCATCAATGCAATATGCATTCCGTTACGAAGGTAACTCATATGCAATTAATATGTGGGTAATTGATGACATTATCCTGGAAACAGTGCCCGATAATGATCTTTTGTGTACTTCGTATTGCCATTTTGATGGGAATACTACCCCTAAAGCAGGAGAAGGAAGCTTATATTTTGCGGAAATTCTCAATGGAGGCAAGCAGACACAAACCAATTATACCGTTAAACTGATGAAAGAAGGGGGTGTTGAATTGGCTTCTGCGCCAGGTGAATCTATTGCTTATGGTGAAAAAAAGTTTTATCTGTTACAGTGGACTCCCGGGGCAGAGTATATTGGCAATCCTACTAATGTTTATGTGTATATTGACTTTACTCAGGACGAAATCCCTGAAAATAACCATTCAAAAAATTTGATGATTAATGTTCAGCCGGTGAATACGGCAACTACTCAAATTGGCTCCGGTTCATGGCCATTGATTTATCTTCCTTACAATTTCTTTAATTTATACAGCCTTACACAATCTCTTTATTTCCCGGAAGAAATCGGCATGACCGGTGATTCTATAACCGGCATTCAGTATACCTGTCAGTTCGATGAGGAAGTACCAAATATTCCTATTCAGATATGGATGGGCGAAACCAATAAACATAACCTGTCGGAAGGATGGATTGATCCAGCAACTTTAACTCCTGTATTTAACGGATCGGTAAACTTTGCCAAAGGTTTCAACAATATTTATATTCCTTTGGATAATGCCTATGAATATCATGGCGGAAATCTTGTGGTGTATTCAAACAAAGGCTATACTAAGATGGTTATCGGGGCGCCCTTTATCAGTTCGATTGATACCGGCTCAAACCGTTCATATGCCTCGGAAAGAGATGATGAAGCTTTTGATCCGATGAATCCGCCGGCGGGTTACTCTACAGACTATTATCCGAATATCACTCTGTTTTATTTAACAAGCCCCAATTCTATAACTGATATCCAAAAATCTGCTTCTGCTATAAGCCTGTTCCCTAATCCGGCAAATAGCATACTGAGTGTTCGGACAGACGAAACAATTCTTGAAATAAAGATGTTTAATACGCTTGGACTAGTTGTGTATCAGAAGACGGTCGGAAGCAAACAGCATGAAATAAATGTTAGCAACTTCAATCCGGGTGTTTATTTGGTGCAGATGCTTACCCCAAAAGGTTTAATCACTCAAAAGGTTCAGGTTGCTAAATAACCTGAAATAAATACAAAGGAAAAGAAAAAGGCTGTCTCAAAAATACTGAGACAGCCTTTTTAATAACTTGCCAATTTGACCTCGTACCAGTCAATGTACAATGAATGGTATAAGCCATTAAAAATGCATTTTACCAGTTGGCTCAGGCTTGCCCCAAACAACAAAATAAGTGGTGGAAAACTTCTGAGTTCCAAAACGCCTAAAGGAAGCAACCGCCTGAAAATTTCACTAAGAAACGCAGCAAATGCAATTGGTAACCTAAAAGACACGCATCTGTCAAACTTCTTCAATAGGGTTTGTTACAGAAAGGGAAGAACAGTGGCCGTGAGTGCAACCGCAAGAAAACTTGTTGTTATACTATGGAATATGGTTGTGAAAAAACAGCCCCCCAACAGAATACTTATTTTTGGGTGAAAAAAGAAAACTAAAAATAGTAGCAAGAGTTAAAAAGCAAATTGCTAAATTTGCTCTGACAAACGAAGATGTCTGTTTTGTAACACATTCTATATAAGGTGTATTTTGAAACGTTAGTCAGAATTGTAAAGCGACGCCTTCAAATATTTATCTAATAATAAAATGACACATACTGAAAAACACTTAAAAAGTTCCGATTTTATAACTGATATTGTTATTGGAATGAGCGATGGATTGACCGTTCCTTTTGCCTTGGCTGCAGGATTAAGCGGCGCGGTAAGCAGTAATACCATTGTTATTACTGCAGGCATAGCCGAAATAGTTGCGGGTTGTATTGCAATGGGTTTGGGTGGCTATTTGGCAGGGAAAACGGAGTTGGATCATTACCAAAGTGAGCTGAAAAGGGAATTTGCTGAAGTAGAAGATCTGCCGGAAAAAGAAATGCAGGAAGTTAAGGAAGTATTTGCAGAATACGGGATTGATGAAGAAGGTCAAACGCTTTTAGCCAGACAATTATCAAAAAACAAAACCAAGTGGGTGGACTTTATGATGAAGTTTGAACTGGGTTTGGACGAACCCAATCCTAACAGAGCGAGAAATTCCGCATTGACAATCGGACTTGCTTATTTTGTAGGTGGCTTGTTGCCACTGATGGCTTACTTTTTTACACCAACACCTCACGAAGGGCTGTTTGTTTCGGCGATAATAACCACATTATGTTTATTCATTTTTGGCTATTTCAAGAGTAAGATAACAGGGCAATCCCCATTTAAAGGAGCTTTAAAAGTTACTTCAACCGGACTTTTAGCCGCAGCTGCAGCATATTTTGTTGCGGTTGTTTTTAATACATTATTTTATTAAAAATAAAATCTATCAGAAACAATTAAAAGTAATAACCAACGAACAAAAGTTCCCAGTCATGGCTAAAAAGAATTGCCGTGACTGCCAAATTTAAACAAAACAAACAGGCAATATAATAACAGATATATCGTTTGTAATCAAAATAAAAAGACTATGAAACGTTTAATTATCGTATTACTGGTGGTAACTTCCATTCAGGTATCAGCCCAAACGGGAGAGAAAAATTTTATCGACCAAAATTATATTGAAGTCAGCGGAAAAGCCGAAATGGAAGTAGTTCCCGATATGATTTATCTTAAAATAATCCTTAGCGACAAGGATAATAAGAATAACATGAGCCTTGAAAAAATTGACAAGGCAATGATTAACAAACTTACAGAAATAGGGATAGATGTAGGTAAAGATTTGTCGGTTAAGGATCTTACGAGCAGCTTCAGGCAATATTGGTTAAGCAAAAATGATATTATTCTTACAAAGAAATATCAACTGATAGTCCATGATGCCAAAACTCTGGAAAAAGTATATTCGGAATTTCAGCAACTTGGCATTTCAAATGTAAATATCGAAAAAATTGACCATTCGCGCAT
>Ga0172381_10005229_pt1 | contig 13237 bp, 27 predicted proteins | sample Leawel6488metaG_FD_119754 | JGI IMG/M metagenome (GOLD analysis project Ga0172381, IMG submission 119754) | Leachate microbial communities from a municipal landfill in Southern Ontario, Canada - Leachate well 64-88 metaG | ecosystem: Engineered > Solid waste > Landfill > Unclassified | place... | reverse complement strand
GACTGTAAATCTGTTAGTCGTTAAAGAATTTGGGGTGGTATGACTTTGAGCGGTTCGATTCCGTCACTTCCCACTGAGGAAAAAGTAGCCTAAAAAAGTTGGATTTTTTGATACTACTTTACTACATAATAGCATAGGAGAAAAACTATGCCATTATGTAAATTATGTAAAAAAAAGTTCCCATCAAAACTTAAAATAGATGGAAAAATAAGAAACCTGCACAATCGCAAATATTGCCTTGAATGTTCGCCTTTTGGTTGTGGCAACACAAAAAAACTAGAAATTCAACATATCCCGCTAACAACTGAAGAAAAAAGAAAGCGTGATAATGAAAAATATAAAAAATGGCAAAGAAAAGCCAGAAAGAACAGAAAGATTGAATTAGTCAAAATGTGTGGCGGTGCTTGTTCAGAATGTGGGTATAATCGTTGTATGAAGGCTCTTGAGTTTCATCACAAAAACATGGATGAAAAACAAGAAAAAAGTTTTGGATTTTCCAGCAAAGGAATGTTAGCACGTTGGGACAAACTTATCGAAGAAGTAAAAAAATGTGTGCTTGTTTGTAGTAATTGTCATAGAGAAATACATGATGGAATGAGGTAGGGTAACTTAGCTGGTCTGAGTGCCACGCTGAAAACGTGGAAGTGTCGGTTCGACTCCGACCCCTACCACTTATGGAGCAGTAACTGAGGTAGATTAGTGACAGTCTGAAAAGCTGTAGACGTGGGTGCGATACCCACCTGCTCCACTTATGCCCAGGTGGCGAAATGGCAACCGCACCAGACTCAAAATCTGGCGAGAGAAATCTCTTGAGGGTTCAAGTCCCTCCTTGGGCACTTATGGCTGTGTACGCAAATCGGAAAAGCGGCAAAGTCCAGAACTTTGTGATGTTTTGCGGCTTCGAGACCCGCCACAGCCACTTTATGGCGAGGTAGCCCAATTGGCAGCGGCAATAGTTTCAGGAACTATCCAGTAGGGGTTCGAATCCCCTCCTCGCTACTTTACACACCCGAGAAATAATAATGAATGATATAGATAATGCAGCAGTATGCAGAATATGTAATTGTAATCCGTGTGCCTGTGGATCGTATCAATACTATACAAACGCAGAGTATGCTGAGTATCGGCAAAAAGAGGATGAATATTGGCGAGAAAAAGATCAAGATCATTATATGTGATGTACGCCACGGTAGACCAATTGGTAGGAGTCGCTAGTCCGAGATACTAGACAGTGCGAGTTCGAATCTCGCTCGTGGCACTTGGAGAAAAAAATGTATTACGTAGAGAGAAACAGTGGCGATCTTGGATGGCGTAAAGTATCTTTTATAGAGCATAAAACAAGAGCTTATTGCGATGGTTATGTAGACGCATTTGACTCTTTGTATCCAAGTGATCCACTTCGTATTGTAAAAGTTGAAAAAGATGGTATAACAAAAATCGTAAGAACCACCAAAGGTCGTGGTACAGTACATTTGAATTAAACAAAGGAAAAAATATGGCTGATTTACCTCTGATTCCTAATCCAAGCCCACTAATAGTTCCTGCCACTGTTGAGGCTGTGTATAACGAGCTTTATATTGTGGCATTTAACGTGCAAACGATAAACGTTGATGCTACAAAACAACCATTGACAATTGTTTTTAGACCCTACAATTACACCACAAAACAACTATATCCGGGTGCAGATCAGGACAAAGTTGAATTTTTTGATAATATTTGGGAATTGGTTTATACTCACCCTTTAGCTGCTCAAGTTGTTGGGGGCATGGCATTACTGTTTTCATTAGAATATCAATTGCGACAACTTGTTGCCGCAATAAATGCGATAAATCCTGGCATACAAACAAATACTGAAAGACTGGCAGTTGTAAGTGCGAGCGTTGATGCAAGTGGAGCATCTATTGACCTGATAAATGCTGACATACTAACAAAGACTGAAAGACTGGTGGTTGTAAATGCGGGCATTGATGCAAGTGGAGAAACACCAGCGGAAGAACTGTTGATAGAAAAAGCAGATTTGGAAGCATCTCTTGAATCTTTAAATGCACAATTAGCAGTCTTGACAGAACAGCATGCTGTAATACTGGCAGAGAAGTCGGATTTGGAAGCATCACTTGCATCCCTCAATACACAACTGACAACCATGACTGAGCAACATGCGACAATCCTGACACAACTAGGGGTTGTTTGATATTTTGGCATCGTAGACCAACTGGCAGAGTCGCTACACTCAAAATGTAGAGGTTGTGGGTTCGAATCCCACCGATGCTACTTATGGCACCATAGCCCAATTGGCAGCGGCAACAGTTTCAAACACTGTTCAGTGAAGGTTCGAATCCTTCTGGTGCTACTTTCGGAAACGCAAATCGATTGGTGACGAAACCTGTTCTGAAAACAGATGAGTGTAAAAAGCCTTGGGGGTTCGACTCCCTCCGTTTCCGCTTGGAGAAAAAATGAAAGTCATTGGTCGCAAGGATGAACATGGGAATGATTTGGAAGTTCCAGATAATCTCAGTTATGCGGAATTTCTCAAATCGATTGGTGGCGGGCTAGCAACTTGTGGCGAACACTTGGGGGTGATGGTATCTCCCAAGAAAAATGTAGGCAATTGCCCGCCAGGGTGGGCTTTTGTTGAGATTGAGGAATCACCTGAAATAATCCGAGAAGCATTAGAGCATGTTTCAGAAGGCAGAAAGCATTGGCCAGTGAACGATGACAAGGTAAAAAAATGAACGCATTTATTACGGGCAGTAGAGCTTACGGCAAGCCAAACGCAAACTCAGATGTAGACCTTGTTATCCGAGTCAACACAGGAACAGCACAATCGTTACGAAGGTTGTCTGACAATCCTCATTCGACTGTAGTTCGGTTTGGTAAACTGAATTTAATACTCTGTGAAACCGATGAAGAATATGCTGTGTGGAAATTAGGCACAACAGAATTGATAAAGAAGCTTGATGCTGCAACAACTGGAAAAGAAGCTGCACACGAAATTTTCAAAGAACTTAGGAAAAGAGTTGATGTTCAGGATATAGAACAATCATAAATGGCGAGGTAGCCCAATTGGCAGCGGCACTGGTCTTAGGAACCAGACAGTAGGGGTTCGAATCCCCTCCTCGCTACTCATGGCACCATAGACCAATTGGCAGAAGTCACCAGTTTTAAACACTGGGTAGTGGTGGGTTCGAATCCCCCTGGTGCTACTCTGCAAGATGATACAAACACAAGGAAGTTTATTGTGGATATTGATGCTTATTTAAATGATTTAAAACATGTCAAAATACTAAGTCATCAAGAGTGTTTGGAATTGCTTCCAAAAGCAAAGGCAGGCAACCAAGAAGCAAGACACAAGCTCATCGAATCTTGTTTGCGTCTAGCGTTTAGCAAAGTAAGAGACGCCTGTAAGGGCAAAGAAATAGATGATGAGTTTTTAACAGAAGCCAGCATAGCCATATGTCGTGCTGTAGATCATTGGGATGGAATCACAGCAAAGCTGTCAACTTATGTCAGCACAGCGGTTGAACATGCTATAAATGATGCCCGTGCTCAGAAAAAAATTATTTATATCCCGCAATGGGCAAACAAAAGAGCATTTCGGCTATCTCAAGATAAAGAAGAAATATCTTCAAAAGACGAAGCCCTTCTTCAACAAATAAATAAAGTAAAAACTGTTGGGTCTTTTAGTTGTTGTATTGAAGAAGACAAAACCTTAGAGCCAATTGATAATATTAACAGAGGACAACAAAGCGAAGTTGCAAAACAGGTTGACGAAGTGTTGTCTTTAGTGCGTCGTAAACAAATACCTAAAAAATACAGAGATGTCCTTTTTCGATATTACGGTTTGAAGGGTCGCAGAATGACCCTTAAAGAGATAGGCGATGAATTAGGACTAACCAAAGAAGCAATTCGCATACGTTTGAAAAAAGTGTTGCGGTGGCTAGAGCAACGCAGGATATGTATTTGTGGAAACGTGTTTGATGTACCAACCTCTAGAAAGATATATTGTAGTGTAAAATGCAAAAGCTTGGTGAGGCGAAAGTTCCCAGAACTGCTGAATCCACGTCCCTGCAAGAATTGTGGGAATATATTTAAGCCAAAATCCTATATTTCATTATTTTGCTCAAAAAAATGTTGTAATGCTTGGTGGGCAGAAAAACACAGAAAACGTGGAAAAAACAAAAGAATTTGCATTTGTTGCAAAAAAGAATTTGGCGTAAATTATGCCACACAAATGTATTGCAGTAAAAAGTGTTGGAACACTGATTATTATAAAATCCAACAGTTAAAGAAAGAGAATGTAGAGGCATCGGCAAAAGGACTTTTGACAAAAAAGAAATGCAAAATTTGTGGCAATATATTTAAGATTCTTTCCAAACAATCAAATGGTGCCAAGTATTGCAGTGAAGAATGTCGAAAACAATCGTGGCCAATTTACTGTTGTGAATTTTGTCGTCAAAAGTTTCATGCAAGAACAAAAGCCCAATCAAGATTTTGCAGCCAAGAATGTTTCAAAGCTTCAGTGGCAAAAAAAACGGCTCGTTGTTTGGTGTGTAAAAAAGTGTACACCAAACGCAAAGCAACTCACGAAACCTGCTCTGTAAGTTGTTCGAATAGATTAAAGAAAGCTCGCAGGGATGCTAAATTACAAAAGGAGGCATGCTAATCATGGGACTTGGTTTTGGTGGCAGTTCTTCTTCATACGATAAGCCAACGGTTGTATATTGCAATTGTAACCAGCAGCAATCACCAGAGACTTGTCAGGTGCAAACACAGGGGAGGAGGAAGGCAAAAAAGAAATTTCCGAATCCTAATCCAAAGAATTTTGAGATTTTATATTCGGAACAAATTGGAGAATTTTTGATTGTCAGGATTAAATATCCTGATTGCACAAACTTTGAGGGTGTAAAAATCTTGGTCTATGCTGAGGGAACAGTGGCGGATTTATTGGCACAAGGTAGTATTGATCCACATTTTTCCAACAATCCTGATTTTTATTCACCAATTGCGAGATTTGTTCCCACAACTGGCGGGATGGTGATGGCAAAAGCATTTGTCAAAGCCATGACAGAAGGAAATTTTTAATGGTTATATTAGAAAATGCAAAATACGAAATGGAATTAGGTTGTGGGATGGATGTTTGGAGGCTATCTGGGCAAGTCTATGGGCATCCTAATTTTGAAGATGGAAAATCGGTGTTTGTTTCTACACCTAAAGTTTTTGATGAGGAAACAAACGAATTGACTACATCAAGTGGCAGACAATACGTGATCCAATCTTATGTGAACAGAACTAAGGTAATAGAACAAATTAAACAGGATATTGAGAAGAAGGGATTTGAGGCTCATTAGGAAGCGAGGCGAATGGTTAGCGGGCGGTCTTGAAAACCGTTGCCCCTAAGACGGGTTGCAGGTTCGAATCCTGTCGCTTCCGCTGGAGATTGTAATGAAGGCAAAAGATGTTAAAATCCTCTGTATAGGCTGTTGCAAGCAATTGCAACCCTACCCCGAAACGTCGGATGGCACGCCGCAAAGCAGTTGCTGGGATGATGCTAACGTGGATGGTTTCATGGCTGGCTATGGGTCGAGACATGATTTAGAACGATTTATTTTCGGCATCTGTGATGATTGTGTGGACAAATTTCTGGCTACTGGGCAGTTGATTCGTGATATGGCCCAGGAAGAAGAGGATTGGCGGTTGCGTCACGAAGAAACAAAACGCATTGTAGCAGAAAATCCAGAGTTGTTTAAAAGGAAGGTCTAGCCGATTGGCGACGGCACCCGCTTGGAAAGCGGACGAGTGTAAAAAGCCTTGTGGGTTCGACTCCCACACCTTCCGCTTATGCTACTTTCGTATAGTCAGCAGTATATCGCACTCGTAATGCGAAGGCATTGGTGTAATTCCAATAAGTAGCTCTTGCCAAATTTGTTTCTCGAAAAATGAATGTAGGATTACTATATAATCTTATAATTATTTTCAAGAAACAGAGGTAGCAATGAATAAAAGCGAATGTGGAAGATTAGGCGGATTAAAAAACAGACATTATCAGCGAGAAAAGCACAAAAGATGCCTTGATCGGTACTTGCTGAAGCCTAAATTATGTAAAAATTGTGGACTCACAATAGCGTATGAGAAAAGAAGGAATGACTTCTGTAGTAGTGGCTGTTCGGCAAGCTTCAACAACAAAGGAGTGGCGAGGAACACCCAAAGCCCGGTACTTTGCAAGTGTTTAAATTGTGGCTCTTTAACCACGAACAAAAAATACTGTTCCTACGCCTGCAATAATGAATCGAAATGGAAGAAAAAGAAGGAATTGATCGAGAGTAGTAATGCTTTGTTGCCAACCAATTGTGGTTACGGATATAATCCGAGCATGGCGAAAAAGTATTTAGCTGAAACTAGAGGAAGGCAATGTGAAATCTGCAATAATAGCGAATGGATGGGAAAACCTATCCCGCTTATTTTGGATCACATCAACGGCGATCCCGAAGACCATAGATTAGAAAATGTAAGGTTGGTTTGTGGTAACTGCGATATGCAATTGCCTACCTTCGCTGGAAGAAATCGTGGCAAAGGAAGAAAAAGCAGGGGTTGGATAGATAAGCAACATTTGTAAGCCCAGGTGGCGAAATGGCAGCCGCACCAGCTTGAGGGGCTGGCGGGAGCAATCCCGTGCAGGTTCGACTCCTGTCCTGGGCACTATGAATAAAAAGCTAGAAAAAAAGAAAAAGAAAGCTGCTGAGCGGAATAAAAAGCAGCAATTATTTCGAGATCGTCCACATAGTTGTGGTGATTGTTATGCCTGTTGTTTTCTTTTTGAACAAGGGGACAAACCTGCAAAAGCAATGTGTGCATACATAAGAGAGGGTGGGGGTTGTGATTGTTATGAAACCCGTCCCCAGTTGTGCAGAGATTATAAATGCACATTGCTACGAAACAAGAAATTAGCAGCCAACCTCCGTCCTGATCGTTGTGGTTTTATCATAACCCCTCGTGGTTATTATAAGGAATACGAATTACTAACAATAGAAGAAATGACAGATAAGGGAATGGATGCATTGCTTTATAAGCATGTGGTAGATTGGCTCATTAGAATCAAAGCAATAATTGTTGTGGTGCGACATGGTGGAGAGAAAGTGGTACATTACAAGCATTGTGGATTGGTAGACAGCAAAGCAATATTGGATCATCTTTTTCATGGTTTCGACCAAGACAGAGAAAGCCAAAATGAAGACCTTGCTGGTTTCTCATTTGTGAAAAAATAAGCATGTATTCCAATCCATACATTGAAGACGAAGAATGCTATAATAAGTGGTTGGAAGAACAATATGGACAGAATCGTAATTGGGACTATTACAGTGAAATTCCATTGGAACCAAAGGTTCGATCCAAAGTGCAAAATCCCTGTGCTGAAATTCCCTTGGGCAAACCAACGCTCTGTAGATTACCACCAATGATGTATAAAAGTGGTGATATATTTCATAATGAACATGGCTATTGGATACTGGCACAGGTGGCCAGTGAGACTTTTGTTCTAATAGCTCTGTTTGATGGAAATAGATGGAACGATCCTTTAAAAGCAGAAGAAGGAGAGATGTTTATACAAAATTGTGAGGTTTGTATAACACAGGCGTTTTTCAATAAACTTTCCAAAGGCAGTGTTCATTGGAAAAGAATTGGTTCTTGGAACGAATTGACAAAAAATGGAGATTAGGCGAATATTGGCTTTGTCGCACTTGTTTCGAAAACAAGCCCGGCTTAAACCCCGGTGAAGGTTCGATTCCTTTAGTCTCCGCTATGGATGAATTAGACCTACATAGTGTTAGGCATCATCAAGTAGACAGATTGGTTGAGAATTTTGTTTTTCTCAAAAATCTGCCTGCTCGGATAATAACGGGCAACAGCCCAATAATGCAGCAATTAGTCAAAGATGTGCTAGATCGACATAATTTTTCTTATGCGGTGGAAAATGATTGGAATTTAGGAGCTATTATTGTAACTTTAAAATCCAAAACTCACCCCAAAGAACGACAATAATACTAATCCCAGAATCAATAGTGCAATCCCAGGGAAAAAGTAGATTAGTAAAAGAGTTCCGCCCAAAATAACGACAATACCCTTTTCTTGATTATTCTTCTTGGCAAATGCTTTGCCTAAAAGAAAAGCCCCCACAATAACACAAAGTAATGCTAACATTGTTTTGTCCTCCTATTTCTATATACCTTGCACAATCATAAACTTTATGGTATAAGAGGCTCTATGAAATGGGTTTACTGGTATTTTAGATGTGACCATAATTGGATTCCCAGAGGGCCTTTCGACACAAAGGAATCTGCTCAGGAAGATGGTGAGCAACACAATTATCAGTTTAGAGAACCAGTAGAAGTACCCGACAATTGGGTGCCTTGGCACGAATTATCTGACCATTAGGAGAAAACCATGAAAGTTCGTTTGGGATTTGTGTCTAACAGCAGTAGCAGTTCTTTTTCTATTTTTGGGGTGCAAACTACTTGGGATGAGTTAACCAAAGTTTTGTTTCCCGATTTCAAACCAGAACCCGACACACAGGTGCCCAATTGCAAACATGAATTTAATCGGGGCAATATGAAATTCTGTCCTGAGTGTGGCGTAAAGTCGTATCGCACAGTACGTGGACACAAAGCCCCCGACTATGAAGAAAGAGAAGAAAAACTCAATGAGCTTGGTTGGGTGTTGTATTCTGAAACGGATTTGGGTGATGGTGTCTATATAGGTAATAATCTAAAAGGACGAGGCGGCAAAAGGGCTGCTGTGAATCGATTAGATGAGCTTAAAGAAGTGAATGAAAAAATGATGGCTCTCTTTGGAAGGGAGGCAGATTTTTTCACAGGAGAATATGCATGTTAAAAATAAGGAAAATTATGAATAAAAAAACATCAGTGAAAAAAACACCAAAGAAAAAAACAGCAATCAAAACACCTTGTAAAAAAGGTCCAAAACCATATAAGAAATGCATTGATTTAGTGGTTCAAATGGCGGAAGAGTTTGCTGATTTTGGAGACTGTCCTGACCAAATGTTGGATGACATTGCTGATTTGAAAAGACAACTTGATAGCCGACAACAAGCTGTAATAGGCTATTTGGTCTCGGGCATATGTAATTATAGGGTTATAGAGATCGATGAAGCGAGTCCAGGCAGCGAGCTATCCTTTAAAGTGTAATTGACAGTTGACCTTCAAGTTGCTATACTTAGTTTAGTTACTTTCTTCAACAAAGGAGTGTATCATGCTGGTACTTAGCCGCAAGAAAAACGAATCGATTGTAATCAACGACGATATTACAATCACTGTAGTGGAGATTAGAGGTGACAAGGTACGATTGGGTGTCGAGGCCCCCAAGGAGGTGCCCGTCCATCGCCGTGAAGTGTTCGACGCTATCCATAGAGAGCCCGCTCCGCAGGAATAATATGCCTGAAGATCGTTCTGCAAATCGTCCAGTCATTTGTGATTGCGACTATTATGAAGATGTTCTTCGTGAGAGGATTCCATTCCCAAAAGGAATGAAACCAGTTCCTCCACCAAATCTCACAAGACTTGAAGGGTTTCTTTACACAGGGCCTTTTCGTTGTGCAAAATGCGGAAGGGAGCGAACGGGATGAGCCGTAGTATATCATTTATAGGTCGTCAAAGTGGCGATTCAGAATGTTTCTGTTGGGATGATGTTCCCGTGGACCAACGAAAGGCTATCGTTGGTAAAAAATCACATGCTATGGATGTAGATTTTTTACGTGCAGTGCAAACTTGCGAGAATGAAGAGGTAGAAGACGGGCTAGAGGAATATCACAAAACCTCCATTAGAATGGCCAAGGCAACTCTTGCCCGTCTTTACCCCGATGACATCATGAAGAAATTAAAAGTGGGACGTAATAAATCTTATCGCATCACCATTACCGTTGAGTCCTTATGAGTCTTCCAAATTATTGGGTGGTAGCAGCCCTATATGTATTTATAGTTGTGCTAATATTCGGCACAGGCTTAATTTTCAAACGGGCTGATGGTTCTTCCTGGGACAAGTATTGGAAAAAATCACTACGCAATCTGGGTTTTGCAACTCTGGGGTTTGCTATTCCCCAAATTATTGTCTTGATAGTTCATTTTTGTTTATAAACCTTCCTGGCAATACGACTGAGCCATTTAAGTGATGGACTGTTGTTTCTTCAAAAGTCCCATTTAAATCTTTAAGTCTTTTAAGCTCGCCCGGTGGCGGCAGTGTTGTCGAGCATTTCGTTGCTTCAAGTTTGTCGCCAAGTTTTTTCCTAAGGCAAAACTGACGCCCATATTGTCTAAATGACAAGACTACATTCATATTAAGAACATCGTTGCTGGCGTAATCGAAATCCATTGCTTGTTCTTTCACGTCGTCAATATCAAATGTATATTGATCTAAAGCATTGCCACATCCGTCATATGTGGTGAGACAAAGTTTTTCTCTAATCGTTTTGTCAATTATTTTTCCTAGCCATTCATCGACCATTACATCCTTGTTTTCGCAATAAACCATCATTATATCAAGTTTTAAAAACTTATTAATAAAATCTACATGAACGGTTTGTGTTATAATCTCTAAAGGAATTTCTTTACTTGAAAGTATCCAACGAAACTTTCTGGCGAATGTTACGTCGCCGCCGCCAAGAGCACCAATGCCCATACTCTGAGACATAGAACCTCCGATTTATAAAAAGGTGTGATAAGTGGTGAAATTGAATATTTCACCGGAATGTAAATTTAATGTAGTATGAACTATTGAATTTCATCTAATTCTTTTTTAAATTCTCTTCTCCAATGCTCACTATTTCTATCTTCATTGGAAAATTCCCAGCCCATATGCATATTTGACACATCTTTTCCTCGTAACCGAACAAGAAGTGCAGAATTGTCTCTTGATGCTAGTACCGCATAAGTTTCGTATGAATTAGCTCCCTTACTATTCCAATCATCCATTACTTCGCCAGCAAAGCCTAATGTTTGTGGGTTGCAATAAGCAGTGAATATTCCTCTGAAAAATCTTCCATCAAAAGCGTCAAAAGTATATTTTTTAACATTGCCGCCATTTTCCATTGCTTTTTCATATATTTCCTTCAAGCAATAATTAATGTTTTTGCGACTGCCGCCAACTGAGTTATTAGATGATCTTTCGTCTGTTTGCCAAGGTGGCAAATCATTATTTCTTCTTTGTTGATAAGCAGCCCAACGTGCTCCCGGCCCATTGCTTCCATCCCATCTAGGAGGTTCAGGTGGATTCCACTCTGGTCCTCTACCGCCAGCCGTCTGAAAATCACGACTCTTTAACAGGTCAAATGCAGCATTAAGTCGTTTTTGTATAGTATCAGAGCCGCCTACATCAGAATGGTGTCGCATAGACATTGCTCTAAATGCTTTTGCAATTTCTTCTTTAGATGCCCCTGGTTTTAGCCCCAAAGTGCTTAAAGCTTCGGGTACAGAGCCTATAATTCCTACTGATTCTAGCCATTGTTTGAAATTCATATTATTATTTAGGGACAAACATTAAATTTCCTTTAACATCTGCCCATTCTACTATCATTCCATACAAATTTGTTGGTATTTTTTCGCCACGCAAAGTACCAGAAAAACTCCATGCGGACAAGAAATCTTTATTCGATATGCTGTAAATTTCGCCAAAACCAGGGTCAGAAATAAAGATTTTATCTTGATTATAGCCAATAACTACTACATAATGCCAAAATTTATCCCCAGTACGCACAAGCACCATAATTGGCTTATTGAGGGAGACATAATGCTGCAATTTATTTAGATTACCTTTTTCTAACGTGATAGATAAACCCACTTTTTGCAAAATAACAGGAACATAATCTGGAGATGTCATGCCTATTTCTTTTCCTTTATATGTTCCCCAGATAGTTTTCCCGAGTTTTTTTGCTTCTACAACCGTTAGTTTTTTGCCATAATATTCAGCAACCATTACACAACTTGTGGGTCCACAAGAAATATCATCTGGTTGTGTAATGGTGGGGAAGTTTTGTATCATAAAACTTTCCGGCACAGGATATCTTTTGCAATGAACAAGAGTTGCCATTAATATCTGATTCAGTATAATTATAATAAAGATAAGTCGATTCATCAAAGATATATAGAGTTATGGAAAAATCAAAAAAAGCCTGTGAAGCTGTAGGTGTAATAGCTGTTTTGGCTATTGGGCTTGATATATTGCCAGCATTGTTTTCTGCCATGCTATTGGATAGTCCATATGCGGACTGGACAGCGTATTTAGCTGTTGATTGCATTTTATTATGGATACCAGCTTGGATCATAGCGTGGATATTGAGCCTTATTGGTGCATATAGAGGCAGTTTACGTTGGCTGTGGGGGTTGATACTCCCAGCGGCTTGTTTGGCTGGATTTATTTTAGCTTTTAGTTGTGGAAAATGATTAAAACATTTCAAGAATACCGAGAAGAACAATATTTGGAAATGGCTATGCAGGGCCTTTCTAATGTGGCACTATTTAATGATGCCCGTTTAGTGGGACTCTACAACGCCGATGCTATGAAAATTGCTTTAGAAAAAGGCGATTGGCAAGAAATGATGAAGACTATTGTGGGAGCGGCTTCTTTCCGCAAAAATAGTATCCATAATGCCAATGAAAGCACAGGAATAGCTAGTCAGCATGGTTATGGACCATTGCTTTATTTGTTGCTAATGCATCGATCCCCCAATGGTTTAATTCCCAATCGAGTTGCCAGAGAAATAAACGCAGATGCCAAAAGAGTTTGGCAACAATTTATAGAAGGGGCTGGCAAAGATTTAGTAACAACCGAACCTTTAGTTGCAACTGGTGATTCACCTTGGAAGGGAGAAATAGCCAAACATCACAAAGAGCCTTATTTGAATTTAAGATTTCGTCTTAAAGCTCCTTTGCCCGGTATAAAGGAGGCTGAGTTAAGAAATAAAAACGTCATAGGATGGGATCAGTATGGTAAAAAGAGAGAAAAAATAGCTTATGTATTTACAAAATATTTAGATTTTGAATTAGGACAAGTATATCCAGAAGTTTCAGAAATTATGGAGATATAAATGGGAATTACTGCTGGTGTATTAGAGTTTTTTAATCGCAACTTGGTGTTGTATCCAGGTTTAAAAATGATTGAACTTGGAGATCAAGAAATTTATGTAGGACATGAATTATCCTATCATTGGATAAAGAGCTTTTTTGAACTAGCTGGT
>Ga0172381_10005227_pt1 | contig 13238 bp, 18 predicted proteins | sample Leawel6488metaG_FD_119754 | JGI IMG/M metagenome (GOLD analysis project Ga0172381, IMG submission 119754) | Leachate microbial communities from a municipal landfill in Southern Ontario, Canada - Leachate well 64-88 metaG | ecosystem: Engineered > Solid waste > Landfill > Unclassified | place... | reverse complement strand
GATTTTATAGTTTCTCCTTATTTTTGCCAAATCAAGTTGAGATTTCATGTCGCTAATTGTATCTGTAATTGTGCCTACGTCGTCGTCATAATAATCAAAACAATCAGGACATTTAATAGGTACAGGTTGGGATAATGAATATGTCTGAACACCCGTTCTTTTCAACTTATCACGAATCATTCCGCCTGTTGCTCTTGACCGAGACATTCTGTCGTTATCATTGGTTACAAGAACTTGAAATTTTCCTTCTTTTGCTAATCTTAGAAACTCATCAGTGTCTTCACGTTCTAAATATTGTCCGCTTTGACCTTTAGCTGTAGATGTTCCTGCATATATTAATCTTATCTCCTTAGAGCATTTTGGACACCTACCTTTATATTCAGTTATAAATTTTTCGCAGTTATTTCCTTGTTCTTCCAGCGATGCTTTTTCTTCATAAAGCCCTTTTACGACTTTCCCTACTTGAGATTTGGATGACACCCTTCTTTGTATCCAAGTTGGGATTACTACAATGTCGTCTTCCAACTGCAGGTTGTTTTGCTGGTTAAAATCGTTTGATATTTGATTGTTTAATAACATGCTTTTATATATAAATTATCAGCTTATTTCCATCCAAAAGCCCGAAGTTAAGGGCTTTGTAATAACACGATTTTATTAATTACTATCGTTGCAATTTCCTCACCCATTTCAATTGATAGAACATCCAAATCCTCTGGTTTCAAATTGGTTTCAACAATAGGAAACACTTCTGTTGTTCTTTTTTTAGATGAAACAATTTTATTTTCAACCAATGATTTACCTTGTTTATTTGGCTTCATGGGTTACTCACTCCTCTCGTGCCTTAATATTTAACTTTTGGTTGGTTGAATTATTGGCATTTAGGCCGTTAGATACGGCTGAATTGAATAATTTATTAGGAATCTCTATATTATGAAGAATTGTCGTTAAATTATTCATCTGTAATGGTATAAACGTAAATTCTCGGCGCATATTAATTTTTCCCTCCTTGTGTCTCAACGACACCATATACTTTCAATGCTTCTTCAACTAAAGTTTTTATAGTTATTCCTTCCTCAGAGGCCAATATCTTTAATGCTTGGTGCAAACTTTTGTCAATACGAATTTGTTTTGTTTTATTGTCGATTTGTCGATTATTCATATTTTTCCCTCCTCCTACTTTCTAATACCTTCCCTCCCTCACTCCCTCAACCCGATACTATATTTGTTTGCTATCAATTACTATCTGTTCCTTTATTAACACCGTCTAGAATCTCGTCTAGACTCAAAGGCTTCTTTAATTTTGTAATATTCGTACCCTTGTTCGGTATATCAGTCGTTTCAGTCAGTCGCTGTTAACTTTGTTTAGTTTTATTTAATGTCGCCTAAACACTCGTAACAGTCGAGCCCTTAACGACAATATAATGATAAATGGAAAATGTATTAACTTCCTGACACGTAAAAGGTGATTAGCTGTCTATAACTTATCTTGGAGTTTCTCTTTATATCTTTTTATAGCTTTGGAAATTGAGTCTATATTAATGTCTTTTGTTGGTGGTTTATCAGCATCGCCAAACTCGTTTTCATAAATATCACCAGGTTCATTACTTTCCAAAGAAAGCCAGTACCAATTCCTGTCCCTCATAACGTTTTTAGTCGAGTCATTTTTAACTGTAGTTTGATATTTAAACTTTCCTTGCTCACGTTTAAATAGATCCGGTATTTCTTTTTTAAAAACTTTTTCAATGTCAGTTAATCTTGACATTGGAGATATAACAATAACAACTTCTGGTAAATCATTACCATCAAAAGGAAGTTCTTGGGGAAGTACAGTAGCATACGTAGGTTGCCAACTGACATCATCAACTTCACCGCAAATAATCGCCTGTTTTATAATTAAATTAAAATAACTCGGTCTATTAAATTTTCTGGTTAATAGTTTTGTTTCCCAATCAAATTTTTGGTGGTAAGGCCAAGAATCAAATAACTCTTTGTCTGTAGGTTTTTTATTTTTATTCCCATACAATCTTTTTGCTTCTGATAGTATTTTTTTCTCTGTGCCATAGATACGCAAATCTTCTTTTAATTTTTTTAAATACCAATTTTCGAAATCATTTAACGGAATAAGTTTTTTAATTTGATATTTTGCTCTAAGTTCAGTTAAAAGTGATAAAAATTCAGGTTTATCTACTAAATATGCAATATCTTGGTAGGCTAGCGTGTTTTTACAATTAATATTAATTTTCAATTTCAACAAATCTTCATTTTCTATTTTCATAATTGTCAACTTACATTTTACTAAAAACAGCTGAACATTACGAACTAATAAAAACAAAAAAGAAAGCCAGGATTTTATTCCTGGCCTTCCTGAAAGAAATCTCCATCTTACTTTCTATTATGGACTTCCTTTTTAATTTTATCAACTTTGGGCTTATTTACCACCTCATTTATTATATTCACTTTCTTTTGTTCAGTATTTACTTCTTTAATCGCTTTCTTTTCAGTTTTCGCTTTAATTTTGGCTTCTTTCTTTTCAATTGCTTTTGCATTTTTTTTCTCTTCATAAGCTAAGAATTCTGGTGTTTTATGAAAACCATCCAAAATATCTTTTCCATGTTCTTTCAAGTAATTTGCCCTATAAAGTAAATAAATGTTTCGATATTCTGTCATCTTATATTCACCACCTTTTTGTTATTGGGAATAATAAATAAAATTGCTTCCCTGGTATTTGTTTTACCTATATTAATTATCAATCAATCCATTACTATTCCCCTAGGTAAGTCTATATAAAAGTAGTTCATTCAAGCTGAGTGATGATTGATGAGTGATGAAGCAAGTAATATATAAAGCAACAGGATAAATTATGTTGAACTTACAATAAATAGTAAGGGGGGGGTATTAGGTTACGGTCATTATTAAAAAATGTTTTACCTCATATTCTTATATAACTTCTCTCTTTTCTTTTAATAACTCTCTTTATGAATAATGTAATTAAAACTTCAATATCATATGGTGAGTTACAACCCTATTCTAATTTCCAATTAAAAAGTTAATAAGGCTATACAATTTAAAGCTAATGACTATCAAAAAAGCCTTTGAATTTTAAATATCAAAAGCAGATTTTAGGTCAAAAATCAATATAAACTTTATATTAATTTGTCAATAATTATGACGTTTTTCTGATTTTGTGAGTTATACCAATCTGTATTAACAACCAAACCTAATAATTACCCAAATTACTAGAAATCTTGATAAGAAATTACCTTACTATTCTCGACATAAATATAGTAAGCACTTGCACTGTATGAACCTTCATTGTAAACCCATTGTTGGTTTTCTCCATATCCATAGTTAGTTGTGTTAATTTTATTTGGGTAACCCAAAGAGTATGATAATTCAGCGATATTCATTCCTATCCAGTATTTTCTTTCTATTACTTTTTTGATATCTATTGTTAATAGGGGATATTTTAGAGATAGGTCATTCAGATAATCTATTATGTTTTTACAATCAGTTTGTGTTAAACCAGCTCCGGTTTTTTTAAGTTTGTCATTTTGCTTATATTCCGTTTTACCGTCAGAATCTACTACAACTTCTGGTATTGGATAATACTTACTACTATTTAGTCTTTCAGCACAATATTGTTTTGCCGAACTAATATTTTTTTCTTCTTCCAACTTATTTTCTTCCTGTATTTGTTCTTCTGATTTATTGGGAACAATTGATGGTGTTGTTACAGTTGGACTTTGTATTGCCTTTTTAGTCGTCTTATCTGTTTTTAAGCTAACAATACTTATAAAAACAATTATTCCAATCACAATTAAAATTTTCTTTTTCATAATTATTATATTTAAAAATAAATTACGGGAAATTATAACAAGATTCTGTATTATCCTTGGTACATTTTTTAACACGTAATCTAGCTAAATTTAATCCTTTTAATAAACCGTATTTATTAAGAGCCAGAATGGCATATTCAGAACAGGTTGGATAAAATCGGCAAACGATATTACGTTTCTTGTTATAGTTAATGCTTAAATGCTTTTTCCATAAATTTTTTATTAACCAAATTGCAAAACTTGTTAATAAATTATTATTATTTTTCATAGTAAATAATTGTTTCAGTATAGTTATGAGAACCACATACAGGACACTGTCTTAATTTCGATAAGCTGTCTTCTCTCGACTGAATATTTCTTCGATATTGTGCTTGAGCTCCATTTGTTCCACAAGTACTTAATTCACCCATAGTATCTTGGTCGCAACAATTACTATGTGGGTTAAGTTTTGCCTCTCTCTCAACCAAAGAGTGCCAAACCTTACCACACTCATTGCAAGTCCTTTTATTTTCAGCGACATGGATTTTAGGATCATATGTATCTTTGTTTATCATTTTATTTTATCTTTTTAAAATACCTAACATTAGATAAATATAACACTAAATGTTACTTATATTCTATTAACTAAAAAACTACATTAATGGAACATAGGGCAATGACTTTTTTAAAAAGTAGCCCTATACAGAAAAAATTAGGAGAGAAAATAAGAGAAAAGAGATTAGAGATTGGTATGACACAAGAAGAATTAGCCGATAAAACAGGTCTTCATCGAACCTATATCTCGGGTCTTGAAAGTGGTACTAGAAATCCTGCTTTAAAAAATCTCAATAAACTCTCTAAAGCTCTCAAAATCTCTATCGACAGTTTGATGAAGTTCAAATAATAACTTATACAGTAAAATTGAATTTTTTTAATTATTGTTGTTATCATATATTAATGATTCAATCTGATTCTCCAATATTAAAGAGCAATAATAAAATCATTCTAAAAATTACCTTAGTTGTGTTTTTAATATTTATTATTGGTTTTTCAACTTATTTTTTATATTTACAAAAAGGTAAGAAAAGTACTCAACTAACCACAGATAAAACAGACCAAACTATCAATGAATCAGAAAGCCCCCAACAACTTATCTGTGATAGAACTTCTCGACTCGAAAATAATCCAAATATTGATCGTGCTTTAAGTCTTATTTATCAAAGACTAACTGAATATGGCACTGATAAAAAACTTTTTCCACCGCAACTTATCAACTGTATAAAAGTAAAAATAGAAAATATAAAGAATGAAGATGGATCAGAGGGATATTTTGATCCTAACGACACTGACATTAAACCAAATTATTTCCCAATAACCATTGATAGTAATAGTAATTTTTTTGCTGATGATCTCTCTACAGCAATACTATTAGTACATGAAATTACTCACGTCCAACAATTTATTGATAGTTACAATGCTAATATTGATACTAAACTGCCTGATATTATTCGCTATGCGTTTAATGTAAATACAAAAAGTGATTGCCTAACACATGAAGTATTTGCTTTTAATAAACAACTCATATTTACACTTAAATTAAATGATGAAGAAGAAAAATCAATTAATTATCGTATCGAAAATGACAAAAATTTACATCCTCAGTTAAAAATATTAAAAACCCTAAAAGATTCTTTTAAAAATTTCAACCATGGTTGTGAAGAATATGATGTTGATTGTATTGAAAGGGCAATTAATATGCACATCTATAGTTTACTTAGAGATAGTGGAGTTTACGACAAGCAGTGTAGTGCTTACAGTGGTACTTATATTGGTGAATAAATAGGATTTAAAACCAAAAATTTCAGTTAATCGATTGATTAAACTCAAATAACTTAACAATAAGGGAAACTGTTAGTTTGGTGTTAAAATTCATTAAAGATGGATGATAAAAAATCAAATGGTTCTATATTTTCTCCCTTTTTGTGGTGGAAAATTGATAAAAAAGATATTGATGAAGAAATAAACGAATATTCTAAAAACAAGAAAACTTCTTTTAGAAAAGTTGCTGGTTATTTAATTTTAGCCTCTCTACTTTTAACATGTGTCTTTGTATTTTTTGGATTAATACCCTCAGAAAATTTATTTTCAATAATAATATATCTACCATTGGCAATTTTAGTGATGAAAGGTTATAGACCATTCATTGTTATTGCAATGATTTTTATAACTATTGACCGATTTGGATCAATAGCTTTAATGGGTCAATATAGTGTTTCTTCAGTAGGGTTACGTATATTGTGGTGGGCATTTCAAATGCGATTTTTGTTTGGAGCATTTTTAGTTGAGAAAAAAAGAACTAGATCCAATCCTTCAAACACCATTATAAATAATAGTAATGAATTACATTTCAATAAAAACCAAAATAAAAACTCAATCATAAAATATTTAATAATTGCTATTTTGGCAATTATTTTAGTAGTAGCACTATTTATCGTTTACAAAAAATATTCGTCAGATAGTAAAGTTAAACAAAGTGATTTAAAACAAAATAATGTAACAAACATAGTCGATCAAGAAATACCTTGGAAAGAATATTTTTTGGTAAAAGACAAATACAAAATCTCATTTCCGTCAGACTATGTATCAAAAGATTGGTCAATAAAAATTGATAACATGAATATCAACTTTACTGAATTTACAGGATCTGAAATTATCAACAATTCTGTGAAATATTACAGAATTGATTATTTAGACTTAGCTCAATTATCCCAAAAATACAAAGAAGAATATAACTCAGAAGAAGCCGACTCGTATTCTAAGACCTTTCTAAAGGGTATGCTCGACGAAACTACTCTTAATTATAAAATTCTTGATAATAGTTACAAAGCTTTTTTTGATAGAGTTTCAGAAACCCGTGAATTAGAAAAAATAAAAGATACCTTTTGGAGTTACCCTGCATATCATTTTACTTGGAAAAATTCAGACATAAATACATTCGTCAAAGGTAAAATTGTATTAGTAAATAGTAAAGATCTTTATGTTATTTCGTGTATATCACTAAATGATGACTTTGGAAACTTTGATAAATTTGCCAACTCTTGGAAACCATTTGGAGATATTAGTGAATAAATTATTAAACTTATGAAAATCTTTAACTGGCTTTTCGGAACTACAGAAAAGATAAATTCTCAATCATCTCCAAAAGACAAAATTACTGTAGCAAAGGCACTATCTTTCCAGAAAGAATATGAAAAAGTAAGAAAAGACTTAGTCTATTTAAATCATTGCGTAAAACAACTTGTTTTAAATGAAACAGAGATTATATCCGCAATTGATGAAATTAAAACAAGAACAAATCAAGATCTTGAAAAAGAAAAACTCATAAAAGAGATTTGGATTTTAAGATATACATCATTTTTAATTTGGTTCTTTAACCTTAAACAGCCAAATAAACAAATTGATTTAGAAACACAAGTGAAATTGATAAACCATTCTTTTGAAAGTATTTTAACGGAATACAATAAGGCTGAATATCTGGAGTGGTTCTCCGATGGATTTGTTGAATACTTCGGTAGTGATCAATTACAACTTGTAAACCTTAAAGAAATAAAATCTCATTTTACTAATAAACTTGCAGAAAAATTACCTGCAATTGCATTTAACTGTACTGGTGGTAGATTGGGTGGGGAATTGTATGACTCTATAGTCGAACTCATTATGGAGACAGTTACAAGAGATCAGAAAATCTTTAATTTGGATGATAATACAAGCCTAACAAACGAAGAGATAAATGGTATTAAAAACACAGTTGGAGAATCTGATAAACAAAGTCTTAAAGCAGGTGAAGATTTCCTTAACTCTTTAATAAACCAATAAACTAAGGCATAAATATATATGACAAAAAATAAAACATCATTAATTATCGGAGGATTACTTTTAATTATTGTTGTTGGTTTATTGTTTATCAATTTTATCTTATTCAGTTCTCCTCAACCAAAATCTCAAAAACAAGAAGTTTTTACCATTGCCTTAAAATCTACCGAGCCAGCCATAATAAATAAATTAAAAAGTCAGAGCTTTATTCGTAACACTTGGGCATTTAACTTGGCACTAACCATCAAAGGTAAACACAACAAAATCGAATCGGGTGGATACTATCTTTCAAAAAATATGAATGTTTGGCAAGTTATAAATAAACTTACCAGCCCACCAGAAATGAAATGGGTAGTTATCCCAGAAGGTTTAAGAAAAGAAGAAATCGGTGAAATTCTAGCTAAAACTTTTAATTGGAGTAATGATGAATTAGATAAATGGAGTAACACTTATACGGCGATGAAGTTTGATTATATTGAAGGAGTTTATTTTCCTGATACTTATCTTATCCCTACTAAAGAAAATGGATTAGATATCGCTAATCGTATGCTTAGGCATTTTGATGAAAAATTTGCCCCATATCTTCCCCAGTTTGCTAAACAAAACATTGTTTGGACCACTGGGCTTAGACTTGCTTCTATAGTGCAACGAGAAGCGGCAGGTAAGCAAGATATGCCTTTGATTGCTGGCATACTTTGGAACAGGCTTGTTAAAGAAGAAATGAATTTGGAAATAGATGCTACTGTTCAATACGCTCGAGGAAAAACAGATACAGGTTGGTGGACACCAATTAAATCGAGTGATATAGATACAATTGATTCTCCTTACAACACTTATAAATATAAAGGATTACCACCACACCCAATTAGTAACCCTGGTATTAATGCAATTGAGGCAGTATTAAATCCAACAGAAACCGATTGTCTATATTATCTACATGACAACAACAGGCAAATCCATTGTGCCAAGACCTTTGAAGAACATCAAGCTAACATTGAAAAGTATTTAAAATAAAGGTATTTCTCTATTCAATTAGCTTCAATCGTTTATTAAATCACTTTATAACTAAGGTTTTTATATTTTGCAAGCAACTTTTTTCATTTCAACGGCCTGTAATGACTGATTTGGTATCTAATATAATTTGATATAAAATGATTTAGTTCTAATAATTACCTTTCTTTTTATGTTATCTTAAAGGAGATGATTACCAAAAAGATAATTATTCCAGTTGCTTTGGTTATTCTAATACTCATAGTATTAAAAATTGTCTTGATTCCAAGTAAAGTTTTGAATACTACTCAAAAAGAAGAAAAGAATGTTGAAATTTATAAAACATCAGTAATTAAAATTGGAGAAAAAGAATTAAATTTAGCTTTAATAAAAAACGATGATAATGGAGAAGTTCTTTCAACACCCTATTCTCTAGCTGTACTTAGTAATGGAAAAGTTGATTATAGTAGCCAAGTAATTAATGGTGATTTATTAGAAGATTTTGAAAGTATTAAAACTAAAGTTCTAGATAATGAAACATTAATTGTAGTCGATGGTTTATCTGTTGGTGCCCATTCTTCAGGATTAAGAGTATTTAAAATTAATCAAGATAAAAAACAAATTATTCCAGTTTGTGTTTCTACTGATAAACAAACAAAAGACGATCCTTGTTTATTTTATACTGATGCCATGACTGAACCATTTTTTGATGATGTGGATAAAGATGGAATTGATGAATTAGTTGAAATGAACAAAAATCTAAAAGATACTCAAGTTAATGTATTAACTGCTGTTTATAAATACAAAAACAATTCTTTTATTCCATTAACAAGTAAAGAGTATGAAACTGCTTATCAATATCTATTAAAAAGTTTTAAGGGTGATAATAATCAAGTTTTTAAATTAATTAGAAATACTGAAAATAAAATATGAAACAAAAAGAATGTCTTGGAGTTATGTCCGCTTTCTTAATATTAGGAATATTTTCTATAATTGGAAACTGGAATGGTTTTTACGAAACAAAATGTTTATTATCTGATTGTAAAATAGGACTTGCTTTCAGAGATTTATGTATATGGTTATTAATGGGTCTAGTTTTAATTGGAATAGTAAGTTTGTTTAATGAGTTTAAAAGAAATAAAGAAATTGATAAAGAAAACATTGATAAAATAAATAATACAAAACAAGATTCTTTGTCTGAAATTAAGCAAGTAATTAAAAATAATAAATCATTACTTCTAGAAAAATTAGAAGAAATTGAAAATGAAAAAGATAGAAATATGACAGATATCGAAAAATCAATTAAAAGACATAATAAAAACAAAAAATAATAAATGAAAAAAATAATAAATAACCGAATAATTGCTTTTGTTGTGTATTTAGTTTTCTTTTTGCTTATTCTTTTTATGGGTACTAATCAAGATAGTATTCTTAGATTTGTATTTCTTTCTTTCTATTGTGATTTAGTGGTTTATATTCAATCAAAAACCAGAAATATTAAGAATAAAGAACTTTGGTACATATATATGTTTTTGTTTTCACCAATTGCTTTTCCTCTTTTTCTTATATCTGACAAGAAATATTTCAAAAAGATATCTATCATTGGAGGGATAAATATTGCGATATTAATTATGGTTGTATATTTGTGGGGACAAACAACAATAGTTTATGACTCATTAACTATATGGGATAAAAGTGATGTAGAAATCCAAAAAATAGACCAACAATATACAACGGTAGATTTTAATAATCTAACTGAAGAATCGGGTAATTTTATTATAAATTTGTCTAACAATAAGATTAAAGAATTAAACACAATTTCTAATGCTGTTAAAACAATACAAGAAAACGTATTCATTAAACTATCTACAGAACAATCTGAATATTATAAAAAATGGAGTGATAGTTTGGAAAAACAAACCTCTACAATGAATAAATATATTGGCATATTTGAAGCAATAAAAGAAAAAAAATCAGTTGATGATGTTAATAAGTTAACTGCAGACTGGAAAATAGAGGATGAGAAAATTACCAAGTTTGAAATTAAAGCTCCTGAATCAAAGCCAGTGATTATTGAATCTTTTAAATCAGTTAATCAAATGTCTGTTTTATTTTCTTTAGTTTTTTTCTTTTCAATAATCAATATAATTGCCTATATTAAATTATTTAGTCTAAAAACTTGGAAATTAAAAATTATTTTTGGATTAAATACAATTGTGAACTTATTGCTTTTATCTTCATTGTTTTTAATTGGCTATTTTTAATTCTTTGTTGTGAAGTACAGATTTTGTTTTAATATTTGTCTAGCTTATTCAGCCCATATCGGATTTTGAAAAGTCTTGATAATACAATCAAAAGTATCAGTTCATTTAATATTAGAACTGCGGAGCAAGCAAAAATTCCTATCTTTAGAGATTTATTTTATATAATATTTTATTTTTAATTTAAGATTAAGAGTGTTATTCTTAATCTGTGATGATTACTTTTTCTGTAATATCTTTGATAGTAGCACTGGTTGTTGCTTTGATGTGGGCTTTTATAATGAATGAAAGAACGGATGCTGCATTAAAAAAAACCAAGGATTTACTTCTTTCAATGACTAGTGGAAAAAAGATGATAGTTAAAAAGAGTTATTTAAGAAAAGACGAATTGGAATATTTAAAAAAACTAGAAGATATTCTTCCTAAGAAATATATTATCAAGACACAAATTCATTTATCCGATATTGCTGATGTTCAAGTTGGATATTATGATCACGATAATTTATTTTACGAACTAAAAAGAATAATTTTAGACTATGTGATTTTTGATCAACAATATAATCCTTTAGTTGGAATTGAATTAAACGGTAGTTCTCATAAATATGATTCAAGAAAAAATCGTGATGCTTTTACTAAAAATTTATTGTTAAATATCGGAGTGGAATATTTAGAAATTGATCTATTAAACAGACCACTTAAAAAAGATATTTCTTGTAAATTAGAAAACAAAATAAACTTAGCTGAAACCAAACAGGTATTTCCAAGGGCTTATGGATTACCAAATCAAGTCTAATAGTTTAAGAAGTGAAAAAATAAATAAGAGAATTTTAAACGAAAATATAACTTGGATATAGCAGAAGACGATTATCAAGAAGTTTCACAATCTCTATATTATCTAGGTAAGGCAATCTATAAATTTTTACAAATGAAAAATAAGAATAGTATAATCCCAATAGATGAAGAATGAAAAAAAGCTGAAAGGACATGAAACAATTTGGATTTGTAATTTTTGCGATAAAGAATTTAAAACAAAAAAAGAATCTCATAAACATGAGTTGAAATGTGTTCAAAATCCAAAAAATAAAAAATTTCCTTTTAATACTAGACCTGATCGTGCTTGGTTTTATTTATGGGTTACAACTTTATTAATCTTTGTTACCACTTTATTGGTTAATTCAAAATTTATTGAATATAATGTCAATTTACTTAACAGTGATTTTTTAATAATTCTCTTTTTATTAAATATTGGGCTAGGAGTTTTTTCTTTTTTAGCTATGTTTATTCGTTATAAACAAAAAAAGAATCAAGCCTCTATCTTAACCAAAAACATTCTAGTTATTTGTTTAATTTATTTTTTAATTAGTCCTTCTGTTTTTGCTATTGAAGGTTATAAAGCTAAAAATAATGAAGATTATAAAAATAAATATTATATAGAAATAACACCGACACCTATATTCATAGTAGAAACCACTATAACTCTAACTCCTACAACAATACCAAAAAAAATAGTTCAACCAACCCAAAAAACTGTAGATACTGACCCAATAATAGATTGTGTATCTAGTTATCCAAACTGTAATGGTTCATCTATCAAACTTCGTAGAAGCCAATGTTCAAATATTACTTGTTGTCAAATTGGTAATAGTTGGTCGGTATATCCATCAAGTGAAAAATGTAAAGAAACTCAAAATAAAAATAATACACAAACTAACACTAATAAATATCCACCTTGTACTATTTATTATCCAAGTTTAAATCGTTCTGAAACATATTACTATACATCTCCAGAAGATTGTCAAAAATGGAAAGATAAAGCAGCGGCGGGATCTACTCAAACTATACCAACATTGGCACCAATACCCACACATTCATATATAGCTCCAACAACTTATATTTATCAGACTCCAACACCTAATCAATCAGACATTGATGCAAGAATTTCACGCTGTCAAAGTGATTGCCGAAGTGCTGGAGAGACAGACAAAACTTCTCTTAGGAATAAATGTAGAGCAAATAACACTTGCGACAGCAGTTGGTATGTTTACGGGATGGATGATATAAACGCATCAATTTCTAGATGTATATCGCAATGTAATTAATTTTAAGATTAGTAAATGATGAAAACACTTATTTTACTAATAATTTGAAAAAGTATTATAATCCCCATTAATGAATTATTGGACAAAAATATTATTCGTTTTATTATTTTCCTCCCTTATTTTCCTACCAAAAAATATCGAAGCAAAATCTGGCTGTTGTTCTGGTCATGATGGAGTCAATTGCTCGGCTGGTGCTCAAT
>Ga0172381_10005225_pt1 | contig 13241 bp, 12 predicted proteins | sample Leawel6488metaG_FD_119754 | JGI IMG/M metagenome (GOLD analysis project Ga0172381, IMG submission 119754) | Leachate microbial communities from a municipal landfill in Southern Ontario, Canada - Leachate well 64-88 metaG | ecosystem: Engineered > Solid waste > Landfill > Unclassified | place... | reverse complement strand
GGAGGGTGATTGTTCCCAGGATGATTTTAGAGAATCGTGGTTGGACCGGAGCGATGATCGTTTTAGAGAGTCGTGATTGATGAGGCATGATGAATGGGGGCTAGATGAGATGATGTGTTATAAATATATCATAATTATAATATATCATATATACCAAAAAAACAGCAGTTAACTAGATGAATATTCCATTAACAAAACAAAAAGACCTTTTAAAAAAGGTCTTTTTGTTTATAATCCAATTATTACGGACGCATGTTGCTCTCCGGTAATTTACCGATCTTGCGTAAATACTCATTCTTCTTACGCAAATCCAACCCGGTTAACGCGTTTTTCTTCTGCTTCTGTTTAGTTTTCTTCGGTTCCAGATGCTGTTTTGAACGCGCTTTTTCCAAACGCTTGCTATTTTTCAAACCCTTCTTGAATTTTCTCAAGAAACTTTCAAAACTCTCACCCGGTTTCCTTTTAAAGTCCGCCATAAAGTCCACCTTCCTTTCTATTATTTAATCTTTTTTCAATTAATTTATCTTTTTTTGATAATCGTTCCTTAATCTTTTTATAAACTACGGTCTCCTGAGCCCCTGAATCCATATCCCGCATTAAAATAGTCCCATCCATTATCTCCTTCTTCCCTAATATCAAGCAGGTCTTAGCCTGCATCGCCATTGCTTCTTCTAACTGAATCTTCAGGCTGTCAGAAGCAAAAGATTGACGGACATTAAAATTGGCGTTGCGCAATTCTTCAAACAATTGCAAGGATTTAAGCTTGGCTTGATCGCCTAATTGAGCAATAAACACTATATCGTTTTCCGAATTTTTTATCAAGAGCTGTTTATCCTTAATCCGCGCCAAAGTTCTTTCTAACCCTATCGCCAAACCGATTGCCGGAGCAGGCGCCCCGCCCAGACTCTCGACCAGAGAATCATAACGGCCGCCGCCACCTAAAGCGATTTTGCCTAAGATGGAGCCGTCATCATTGATCGGCCAAAATTCAAAGACCGTATCATTATAATAATTCAAGCCGCGAACCAAATAGGGATTAAAATTATAATTAATATTCAACTCATCCAAAAATTCCAGAGTCTTGGTAAAATGTTCACGGCTTTCCGCCGGTAGATAATCCGCAATCTGCGGCGCGCCTTCGCGTAATTTGACGCAATCCTCTTCTTTGCAATCCAGCAAACTTAAACAATTCTTACCCAGATTATTCTTGCACTGATTACAAAGTTTGGAGCGACGACCTCGTTCCTTATAAAAAGCCAGGAGCTTATTGCAATATTCGCGGCGGTATTCGGCCGTGCCGAGACTATTGATTTGAACCTGAGTCTTGATTCCCAGTTCAGCAAAAAAATTATGAGCGACGGTAATCAGTAGGGCTTCCGCCAGCGGCTTGTCTTCGCCGATTATCTCCAGATTCATCTGGGTGGATTCGCGATAATGGCCGGTTTGCAATTTCTCGTGTCGAAAAATCGGACCAAGCGAAAACAGTCGAGCCGGCAATCCTGATTCTCCCAAGTTGTTTTCCAGATACGCGCGAATAACGCCCTGAGTTATTTCCGGACGCAAAACCATCCTTTCACTTTTTTCTCCTTCAACGGCATAAAGTTCCCGGCCCGTACCATGGCGCGTAGATTTCTTATATAAATCATAAGCTTCTAAAATCGGGGTCTTGATTGGCGTGAAACTATAAATCTTGGCAAACTCGTTGGCTTTACTGACGACAAAATCAAAATATCGGCATTCCGCTCCAACCCAGTCCTTCATCCCCAGAAGACGGTTCGGAATTCTTTCGCTGCGGCGTTCAATTTTTTTAGCCGCTTCCGGCACGCCTTTTTTTCGTCTCGGCATAAGATTTTAATTATTATATTGAGGCCAATAATCTTTATTAAAAACGGTTATTTCATTCAAAGGCCAGCCGCGAAACAGGACTTTCCCGGTAATAAAACTCCGGTTGACCGGACCGAAACTGCGCGAATCCTTAGAAGCGCTGCGGTTATCGCCAAGTACGAAATACTCGTCGGGACCGACAGTCACTTTTAATTCGCTCTGATCGAAAGTTATCAGTTCGCCCGAAAGATATTTCTCATTAATGGCAAGCCCTTCCGGATAAGCGTCATTAAAGATAGTCACCTGCCCGTCCTTAATCTGGACCTGTTCGCCCGGCAAACCGATAACGCGCTTGATAAAATATTCCTGCGGATTGCGGGGATAGCGGAAAACAATCACCTGACCGCGTTCCGGGGTACTGAAACGATAACTGAGTTCGTCGATTATCAGATATTCATGGTCATGAAAATTAGGTTCCATGGAAGCGCCTTTAACATAAAAAGGCTGGATTAAAAAATATCTGACCGGCAAAATTATCGCCAGAGAGATCGCCACTACCTTAGTAATTTCCCAAATGAATAAAAAAAATTTCTTCATAATATCAAAAAAAATGCAAAATAAGATTAAGTAATGCAAATTTCACTATATCAGAAAACCGCCAATAAATCAAATCAACTATTTTATCTAATATTTAGTAAATAAACATCGCATCACCATAACTGAAGAAGCGATATCCAGTCAAAACAGCTTCCTGATAAGCCGTGTCAATATGCTTCTTGCCGGCCAAAGCGGAAACCAGCATTAAAAGAGTAGATTTAGGCAGATGAAAATTAGTGATCAGCGCGTCTATGATTTTAAACTTATAACCGGGATAAATGAATATTTTCGTCCAGAAAGATTGCGGCCTAAAATTATGACTCTTGTTTAAATTTAAATTCTTCTTAATGCTCTCCGTTTTTAATTGGATTTCAAACTGGTTCCAATCCGCGGATTCTAAAGTCCGACAGCTCGTTGTCCCGACGGCGATAACGCGCCCGCCGGCTCGCTTCGCGATTAATATCGCTTTAGCCGTCCGGCCGCTGATTTCGGCAAATTCTCTATGCATCTTATGTTCGCTTATTTTTTCTGTTTTGACCGGCGCGAAAGTGCCGAGCCCGACATGTAAAGTCACTGTCACTATTTTTACGCCTTTAGCCCTGATCTTCTTCAAAAGACGCTTGGTGAAATGCAGACCGGCGGTCGGCGCGGCCACGGAACCGACTTTACGGGAATCCGCGAAGACAGTCTGGTAATTAATCTTATCGCTCGCTGTCTTCTTATCGCGTTTAATATAAGGAGGCAACGGAACTAAACCGATTCTTTCAACCGCCCGCCAAAATTTATTCCCCGACAAGTTGAATCCGACCTGCCAGGTGCCGTCCTGATTGTTCTTTTTTATTTGTGCCCGCAAAGAACTGCCTTTAAACTTAACTGCCAAATTTTCCTTAACCCGGCCGCCGATCAAACATTCCCAGATTTCCGACCCGTTATTTTTAACCGGAATATTTTCCGCGCCCGTTATTTTTCTATGCAAAAAAATTTCTACCGCCCCGCCCGTTTCCGCCTTGCGGCCGATTAATCGCGCCGGAAAAACTTTGGAATTATTTAAAACCAGAACATCGCCTCTATCTAAATAATTAACGATATCATAAAAATGCCACTGGCTGGTCGCACCGGTTTTTCTATTTAACAACAAAAGCCGCGAGTGATCCCGCGGTCTGGCCGGTTTTTGAGCGATGAGCCCGGACGGAAGATGATAATCGAAGTCTTTGGCCGATAAGGACGATGAGGACATAGGGCTCTTCTAAATATTCCGGCGGTTCTTTATTACGTTCCTCCTGGCCATGAGCATAATAATAAAAGCGCTATCGGAAATTAATAAGCAAACTAAGTAAAGCCAAGTCGTCGGGCTATAGGCCTCGAGCGCGAACAGGCTGATAAAGATAGCGATGGCGCTCATTGTGAAAGCGGACAGAGTCTCTTCGCCCGGTTTATGATAAGCTTTTCTAAAAGTCGGAATGTACGCGATAGTATCCGTAAGAGACGCCAAGATTACGGCCAACAAAGGATTGGCGGTGATTGCCCAGAGGCCTAAAGCTAGAATTGCGCCGCCGAAAGCTAGTTTATCGGTCAAAGCAATGTTCTTCTCGCCTCGAAAAACCGCCAAGACGGCAATAAATAAGTATATTAAAGTCACGATACCATTCTGCCAGGAACCGGCGCCGGCACCTTTCACGACTTGAGCGGTATAAGCGATGCCTCCCAATAAACTCCAAATCAGCCAGGAAAAGATATGCGGCTTGGTTTTACCCTTGAAGATGTCGCGAAAATAAGGAATATAGGCGCCGATAGCGACGACCGAAGCGATTATTCCCAAAACCGTCTTATGATTCTCGATAAAATCCAATACCATCATATTAATTTCCCCGTTCCCGGCTCTTTTAATCCTAAATGCTGATAACCCAAGGCCGTGACGATCCGTCCGCGCGGCGAACGGTCAAGAAACCCGAGCTGCATTAAGTAAGGTTCATAGATATTTTCAATCGTATCCATTTCTTCGCCGCTGGCCGCCGCGAGCGTATTCAGTCCGACCGGGCCGCCTTTAAATTTATTGACGATAGTTTCCAGTATCCGGCGATCAATCAGATCCAGGCCGAGCTCATCGACTTCCAGCATCTTGAAAGCGGCCAAACTGTCAGCCAAAGAGACCCGGCCGTCGCCTTTCACTTCGCAATAATCGCGCACCCGTTTTAACAAACGATTGGCGATGCGCGGCGTCCGTCGGCTACGCCGGGCGATTTCTTTCCGCGCGTCGCTATCCATATCGATACTTAAGATGCCGGCGCTGCGGCCGATAATCTTCTCGATATCTTCGGTTTCATAAAAATTAAGGTGATGCGTGACGCCGAAACGATCGCGCAGCGGCGCGGATAATAAGCTGGCTAGAGTCGTCGCGCCGATAATCGTAAATTTCGGCAAATCCAGGCGCAGAGTGCGCGCACTCGGGCCCTTGCCCATAATTATATCCAAGGCGTAGTCTTCCATAGCCGGATACAATATCTCTTCAACCACTTTCGGCAGGCGATGGATTTCATCGATAAACAAAATATCGCCGGCTTCTAAATTCGTTAAAATTGCGGCCAGGTCACCGCTCTTTTCAATCGCCGGCCCGGAAGTCACGCGGATATTGGCGCCGATTTCATTGGCGATAACATGCGCCAGAGTCGTCTTGCCCAAACCCGGAGCGCCGTATAATAGAATATGCTCAATCGGTTCGCCGCGCTTTTGCGCGGCCGCGATGGTTATTTCCAAATTTTCTTTAATCCGATTTTGACCGACATACTCTTTTAAAGTTTTCGGGCGCAACGACAAATCCAGCGCCTCGTCGCCTTGGCGTTCTATCGGACTGATTAAGCGGTCGGCAGTAGTAGGCATATGATTAAATTTCAAATTAAATCTTAGCTGACTATTATCTCATAAACGATTAAACTTCCCGGAATTCACAGATGGAATTGAAATCGCAGAAAGCGCACATTGGTGAAGGCGTCGGCGTAAAATCCCGTGACTTAATGGCGGCTATTTCCTCGGCGACGCTGAGGCGCAATTTAGTGATGTCTTTATCCGTCGCCGTAAATGAAATCTTAGTGCCGCTTTCCAGATAATAATAGCTGAGAAGGCTGACTTTAACGCCTAAAAATTCCTCGAGGAATAATTGATAAAGGATTAATTGGCGCTTATCCTTAAATTCCAGTTTCGTCTTGTTCTTGCCGGTCTTGTAATCGACTATTTCTAATGTGCCGTCGCTAAGTTTATCAACTCGGTCGATCGCTCCCTTGATGACGTCAGTACCGACCTTAAAGGAAAATCTCTTTTCCAAAAATAACACTTCCGTATCGCGCGGGGCGGCCGAATAAGCGGCAAAAAATTTCTTTAAAGATTCCCGGCCTTTAATCTGATATTTTTCCCGTTCTTCTTTGGAAGCGTAGCCGTCCGCCTGCCAAAATTCCGCGTATAGTTCCAGTAATCTTTTTTCACTCAACAGTGTTTCTCCGGCCGTTTTCTCCGCCCCCGCTGCCGGCGCTATCAGACCGGCGAAAAGATCGCCCTGCAATATCTTCCGCTCGCTTAAGAACGGGAGTAAAAAATTATATAAAGTATTATGGAGAACGCGGCCGAAAATCAGCGAGGCTTTATCGGTGGAAGCGGGCACTTTCAGGATAAAGGCGTATTTATACTGAAGCGGACAAGTGGAATAAGCCGCTAACTGCGAAAAGGAGAATTTATCCGGCAATGGATATTTTTCCGCCGCGCTCTTATCAACCGGCGCCAGTTCACGCGCGTTCAGATAATGCAAATCGCGTAAAAATTCATTTTTCTCGCTCAACGCCAATTCCGGAGCGATGGCACTGGCGAGTCCCATTTCGGCGATGAAGCGCGAGGGTTTCTTCGCGCGCGCGCCGCCGTAATCCTTCGCTCCGGTCAGATATAATTCCGCTTTCGCGCGCGTGGCCGCCACATAAAATAGCCGGCGTTCTTCTTCCAGATGCGCGTCGGGAGATTCCGCCAGTTTTTCCCGAACCAAAGCGTCGGGAATCGCAATTTTCTCGCTGCGGGCGATGGTCGGAAATTTCTTATCCACGAGATTGACCATGAAGACATACTTGAATTCCAAACCTTTGGCGCCATGAACGGTCATAATTTTAACCGTATCGCTGTCGGTAAAATCCAATTTTAACGATCCGGTGGCGCCGGCGTCAAGCTCCAGATTGATCGCCGCGAGGAATTCTCCCAAACGCAAATCCGGCTCGGTTTCTTCCATGGTTTTTATCTTTTGATAAAATTGATTCAGGAAGGAAAATATTTCCAGATCCCGATCACGATCCAATCCCGCCAGCAATCCGGAATCATAAGCAAAACGCAGGAATATTTTTGTCGGCGGAGTCGCCGCCGCCATCTTTGAAAATTCTTCTACCAAGATTAAAAGCTTATTAATATTCTTGACGCTTTCGGCGCTGACGCTGGCGATGGAATTGATATTCTTTAAAGCTTCATATAAGGACCAAACCTTGCGCGCCGCCATCTTATTGATAGCGACAATATCCAGATGCGCCACTTTGAAGATTTCCATGTTCAAAACGCGAAAAAGAGCGGCTGATTCATGATAATTATCCAATAATCGAAAGAAAGCTAAGATATCCAGAATAATCGACTTATAATAAAGTCCGCGCCAGGACATGAATTGATTGGGAATATTATGGCGATTCAATTCCTTAACATAAGCTTCGGCCGTGTCATTGGCGCGCACGAGAATCGCGAAATCCGACCAAGCGATGGCGTCTTGACCCGCGCTATTATCCTTTCCATAAAGCTCTTTGATCCGGCTGGCGACGTATGATAATTCGTCATGAACCGATTCAAAATTAAGAAACTTGACCGGCGCCGGAGATTTTATCTTGTTAATCTCGCCCCGAGCCACGAGTTTTTTATCGATCTTTAATTTTGTTTCCAAACGATTCGGATTATTATTCTGAATAAAACGGTAAGCGTAATCCAGAATTTCCTGACGCGAACGATAATTGGCCGTCAAGATCAGCTCTTCGGCCTGAGGATAATCGTCTTTAAATTGCATGATATTGGATAGCGAGGCGCCCCGGAATTTATAGATAGCCTGGTCGTCGTCGCCGACGACCACGAGATTATTTTTCGGCGCGGCCAGTGTTTTTACCAGCTCGTATTGCGCCCAATTTGTATCCTGGAACTCGTCAACCATGATATATTTGAACTTACCGCGGTAGAACTTCAGGATATTCGGCCGCTCCCGGAACAATTTTAAAGTATAAACGATTAAGTCGCCAAAATCCAAAAAATTATTGGCCAATAATAATTGATCATAAATATGATAGGCGTCGGCTAGTTCCCGAATGCGGCCGATTTCCAAGGCTTCGCCGCCGCTGTCGTCTTTATCCGGCGCGACCGCGACTTTAAGCGAACCCTTTTTTACGGGCAGCGCTTTCCTCTTTTTAGTTAAAGTCCGGCCGCCCAATTTCGCGTCCTGATCAGATTCCAGTTCTTCCGCGTATTTTAAATACTCCGCCGGCGAAATATTTTCATCCTTAAGACGGGAAAAATGCCGTAAAAGTTCCAAAATGAATTTAGTCGGATTACCCAGGGGCCGGTAATAATCCAGATTAAAACGATCCAGATTCTTCCTGATCAAGACCCATTGCTCCGTGGAGCTTAAAAGTTTGAAGCCGGAATTAAGTCCGATGTCCAAACCGAATTCTCTTAAGACCCGCTCGCAAAAACCATGAAAAGTATTAATCCATAAATCAACATAACCATAGGGCAGGATCTTGTCCGCCCTCTCCTCCAGTTCCCCGGCCGCTTTTTCCGTAAAAGTCAGAAGCAGAACTTCATCGGTTTTAATTTTCTTTTCCATTATCAGATAGGCTAGCCGGCTGATAAGAACAGTGGTCTTGCCGGTACCGGCGCCGGCCACTATTAGAAGCGGGCCGGCTCCGTGAGTAGCCGCCGAATTCTGCTCCTTATTTAATTGTTTTAATAATTCTGAGGGCATTCTAAAATTTTAAGATGTCTTTGAATTTATCCACCTTAGCCTGGCCGATAAGAGCCAAGTTCAAGCCGCGGCTCACAAATATCTTCCTGGCGACCGCGCGCAACTCGCCGGCCGTCACTTGGTTTATCTTCTTTAAGAATTCTCCCGGCGTCATTATTTTCCGGCGCAGAACCGCCTGGCGCGCGTACCAGGTCGCGAGATTGTCAGTGGCTTCCATCTGTAATATGGATTTACCCTGCAATAAATCCTTAGCGCGCCGGAGTTCTGGCGCGCCGACCAATTCGGTCGTCAATTTCCGATATTCCGCCAAAATTATCTTAATCGCCGCGGCCGTTTTCGCAATCGGCACGCCGGCTTGAGTCGTCAAATAACCGGAATCGGAATAATTCTCATTTACGGTTCGGACATAATAAGCCAAGCCATTGCGCTCGCGCAGGTTAATAAACAGCCGGGAGCTCATGGAACCGCCCAGAATTATGGAGAGCAGTTTGACTTTAAATTCGTCCGGATGCCCGATTGGATATGCCCGAACGCCCAGAGACAAATTAACCTGATCCGTTTTCTTATAAACCGCTTTTACCCGCGGCGTTTTCTGAGATTCCCTAACCGGACTCTTATCCTGCCATTTATTAAGCCGGAATCCGGAAAACATTTTGGCGGCGGTTTTTTTCGCCGCTTCTTTTAGGCCGCCGACCAAAATAATATAAGTTGACCGGGAACCGTACTGCGCTTCCAGATATTTAATGAAGTCGGTGCGCTTGAAGCCGGAAATGTTTTTCTTGGTGCCGATGGTTTCCCAGCCGGCCGGAGTATCGCCATAAAGGCAAGACTCAAAAACATCTTCCACGTGCATCAGCGGATTATCTTCATACATATTTAATTCCTCAATGATAACGCCTTTTTCCCGTTCAATTTCTTCCGCTTCAATCTTAGAATTCAGCAGCATGTCGCTGACGATATCCAGAGCCGCCGGCAATTTCTGCGCCGCGACCTTAACCCAGTAACCGGTAAATTCCTTGCCCGTAAAAGCGTTATATTCCCCGCCCAGCGAATCCAGTTCGCTTGATAATGCCAAAGTATTGGGCCTCCTGATAGTACCCTTAAAAAACATATGTTCCAAAAAATGAGACAAACCGTTATTAGCGGCATTTTCATACTTGGAACCGGCTTTGATTATAACCAGAACGGTCGCGGTCGGCGCTCCCTTAATCGGTACGGTAATCAACGGTATCTTATTTGACAAAATATTAACTTTATACTTATTCATATATTTACTTTAGAGGGCAAATTAAGACATTCTTGTGTTTTAAATTTACCACATCTTTGATATAATTTAAAGCAAGGGAAGATTGTTAATCATTATTAATTTAGGAAAAATATGCCTTATAAAATAAGCGACCGCAATTTCGTCCTTAATCATGGCAAGCAGTATAAAATTTTGCGCGTCAAAGACATGGCTGACGATGAAAAACCGCGTGAAAAAATGATTAAAGAGGGGGCCGGGGCGCTCAGTTCCGCCGAACTTCTGGCAATTATCCTCAGCGTGGGTACGAAAAAAGAAGAGGTATATTCAATGTCCAGCCGCTTATTGCGGGAATACGGGGAAAAAGGCATCGCCTATCAGAAAGACCCGAGCGTTATTGAGCGTGATTTGGATATTCCCCTGGTGAAGGCCTGCCAGATAGTTGCCTGTTTCGAACTCGGCCGTCGTTTCTACCAGAAAAAACCGGGAGGTTCCATTACGATTAGAACCGCCAAGCAGGCCTATGAACATTTAAAAGATATGGGCGGATTAAACAAAGAACAATTTCGCGGCCTTTATCTTAATGCGCATTACCAGCTTATTCATGATGAGGTCATCTCTATCGGCACTTTGGATGCTTCTTTGGTCCAAGCGCGCGAAGTCTTCCGGCCGGCTCTGGAATATTCCGCCGCCGCCATCATTATCGCCCATAATCATCCTTCCGGGGTAATCAAAGCGACTAAAGCCGACATCGAAGTGACTAATCGGCTGATTGAAGCCGGAAATATTTTAGATATTGAAGTTCTTGATCATATTATTATCGGCAAAAACAAATTCGCGAGCATTATTTAAGCTATGCCTAAAAAATACCGAATAACTCCGACTCTCCGTCTGTTAAAAGATGAAGCGAGCGTTAAATTCCATATCCAAAGCGACGATTATTTCGGCACGATCGCGGCCGTTTTAAATCTGCTGAAACAGCAAATAAAAAAAGACGGCCGTACTGATGCCGCCGTCTTAAACAAGACTCTAAAAAATCTGGAAACCGATTTGCTGTTCCTGCAAAAGAATTATAAAATAAAAGTCCGGCCTCAAATCAGTCCGAGAGCCAAGAATAAGAAGAGCAAGCCGAAAGGCAGACTGAGAAGCCAATGATCGAAGAGCATAATAATGATTAAAGCTGTCAGGATCGCTCCCGAATAGACCGCGCGGCGATTTTTTTTAGCCATCATGACCAGAAAGGCGATAAAGAAAATTAAAGCGAAGACGCCGCCTTCCGCCCATAAAAGCAAGAAGACATTATGAACCGGCTGATAATCCCAGGCCGGTTTTTGATAATTGTCCGCTTGCCTGGAAAATAATGAATAATTGCCGATACCGACCCCGGCCAGATAATGACTTTTGATCAAATCCCGGGATTGCTCTAAATAATCGCGGCGTTCGGTCAAAGATTTTTGTTCTAGGCGCGTTTCGCCCTGAAGGCGAACCTGAAGTAATGACTGATAAGGATAAGCGACGATAAAAAGCATGATGATGGAGAAGAAGACTATGGCCAGATAACGGCCGAGAACCCAACGATCCCTTTGTCTGATCAGACTGATTAAGAGAACGGCCGAACCGGCGGCATAAGCCAGCCAGGCGGTTCGCGAAAATGTAAAAAATAAAGCGAAGAGAGAGACGAAATAAAAAATAAACAAGAAGATTGATTCGCCGATTTCCTGCTTCGTCCGGATTATCTTCTTCTTGGCCAGAAGATAAGCGGCGAAAATTAAGGTTATCGCCAGGACGCCGCCGAAGATATTCGGATGATCCATGCCGCCGTAAACCCTCAACCAGCGGCCGGAAGCGGTCTCAATGACCGCCGTGCCCGCTATTTCCGGATTATGAGCGGCCAGACCCAGATATTTGGAAACCAAAGAACTCTGGCTTAAGAATTGATAAATGCCGAGGACGGCCTGAAAAAATAAGCTGGCCAGGAAAACATAAATTATCTTAGAGCGCTCCAGGCATTGTTTTTCGTAACTAAAGCTCTCGGTCCCTTCTCTTAAAAGATAGAAGACGCCGACCCCCATCAAGAACAAGAGGTAATGATAAAAAGCCAAGATTTGGTCGGGCGCGAAAAAAAAGGAAACGAGAACCGCTAATTCCAGACCGGCTAAAGACCACCAGAGCCAGGAAATGACGCCGCCTTCTTCCGGTCGCCTAATTTTATAGATAAAAAAACCGATCAGGATCGCCAACAGCAAGAACTGGCTGGCGTAAAGGCTGATTTCATTGAAATTAGTTTCGGCCGGCCGCAAAATCAGCTTAGTCTGCCAGGGGAAGAGAAAGACAAAGAGATAAAAAGAATATTCAATTGTCTTTCTTAAGTATTTCGTCAATTTTGTTTCCATATTTTTCCGCGTATTCCCGGCGCCGATCGCGCTGGTATAATTTTAAAATCGAATCATTGATAACGACGCCGTCGGATTTGTTCATGAGCGCCTTAAGTCCGGCCGGCATAATCGCCAATTGAAACTTCTTAGCCAGAAATTCCAATTTATTTAAAATAACCGAGGGCTTCCTAGTTTTCTTCTCTTTGACGGCCGCTTTTTGCGAAAACAAATCAAAAGAAGGTGTGAGCAATCCATTGGCTTCCAAAAAACGCTCATAAGTTCTCTTTTTATTATACAATAAAATCAAAGATCGGCGCCAATAATCAAAATAGGGGTCAGCACCTTTAAGGCGCAAATCATCCAAACAGAGATGATCGCTGGCGGCATAAAAACTCAGACAAATCTTATCTTTTTTTTCTTTCGCGGTCGGCCGGCGATTGACCAGCTTCGCCAACCCGGTGCAATATAGCCGCGTCAGCCAGACGCGGCGCGGCGCGCTGACAATAAAAAAATCAATGTCGCTCTCGACGCGCCAATTATTCTGACCGAGCGCGTTCGCCAGCGCGACCATTTTGACAAAAGGCAAAAAGGAAAAGACCCGCGTAAAACGCCGGGCGATTTTTATTTTTTCGGCGCCGTAATTATGGCGCTTCTGCCTGATAACGACGATTTCGGCGCGTCCAACCAGAAAATAAAAACCGTTTTTTTGTTCAAAAATCGCAGCGGGCACCCGCCCGGCGGCCGGCTCCGGCGTTTCCGAATTTAAAAAATCCAAAATTTCGACTAATTCCCATTTTTTTCCGGTCTGCTCCCAGATTTCATAAGCCGTCAGCGGATAATCGAACAAATCAAAGAAAGCAATCACGGAAAGGATTGCTTGCTTTAAATTATCTGCTGGTTTTATTGCATATTCCGGCATGTAATTAATTATTTTTCGGACGTTCAATCTTTAAAACCTCGATCTCGCTCTTGCCGCCGGTAATTTTCATCACGTCTTTGTCTATTTTTTTGAATTCGCCGGCCGCGTTATTATAATGATTGACCGTCGTGGATAAGCTTAATCCCAATTTTTTAATAAACTCATCATAACTGGCCATATGCTTACCCAGTTTTTCGATATTAGCCCTTAACTCCGAAGCCTTCTCTTCTTTTTGCATCGCTTTCAAACCCTGAAGGACCGTCT
>Ga0172381_10005224_pt1 | contig 13242 bp, 19 predicted proteins | sample Leawel6488metaG_FD_119754 | JGI IMG/M metagenome (GOLD analysis project Ga0172381, IMG submission 119754) | Leachate microbial communities from a municipal landfill in Southern Ontario, Canada - Leachate well 64-88 metaG | ecosystem: Engineered > Solid waste > Landfill > Unclassified | place... | reverse complement strand
TAATGCTGCTGAAATGAACAAGCAACTAATTGATAACTGGAATGCAGTAGTTAGTCCATCTGATATTGTATTTCATTTAGCCGATGTAACATTGGGCGGTATAAGTTCAGCTAGGCAATTCTTTAAGTCAGTGCATGGTAGAATTTATGTTCTAGGCTATCCTAAACATCATGATAAGCAGTGGCTAGCCGAGATAGGTGTAGCAACCGCGTATGCTAGCCATATGAAAGCGGGTGATTATCGAGAGTTCGAGCATGTATCTAGCAATATTGTATCAGCGGATGGTTACTTAGTAAGCATCATTGAGCAGATGCCAACCATTGGTATCAGGACTACAAGTAGAGAATCAGAGTTTCAATACATCGCGCTCAGTCACTTCCCGCAAGGAGATTGGGATCGGAAGTATCATGGCTCATGGCATTTACATGGACACTCACATGGGAACTATATCAGTAGTGGCAAGGCAATGGATGTAGGGGTTGACTGTACGCATTATGCGCCGATTAACTATGCTAGAGTATGTAAGTTTATGGAGAAGCTATAATGAAAAGGGAAAGGTCGAGCGATTTTTGGGCAGAGCATTCTAAAAATACCAAGGCCATATGTGATCTGTTCGCGAATGACGAAAGCCTAATGATTGACTTCATACTAGTTCTACTAAACGAAATGATAGATACTCGCTGCCGACCACTGATAGCTGAGTTACTGCATAACTGCATGGTTGCTGGCAGTGAATTTAGAGAAGAGGTGCTAATTGAAGAGAGTGTGCCAAGCGAAATTAATAATATGCTGTCAACTCTATCGCTAATTTCATCGCACCTATTTCCACGTCGCGGCGATTACCATAATGAAGAAATTGTTATAAATAATGTAGCCAATCTATGCTTGATGTACTCTGGTAGAGATAAATATACACCATATACTATTCTAAACTATACATTACACGAATATAGCTTCTGCCATGGCTTTGATATGCGGCTACAGTATAAAGATGATTACTTTGATTCACATTGGAACTCATTTGTTGAAGGCGATCAAAACGAGTGGCGAAAAGCAAGCGATATCGGTATGCGTGTTGGAGTAGCAAAAGCTACCCTAGCACTTTATGAACGAGCAAAAGAATATATAACCGCTTACAAAGAAGAATCGACAGGGAAGTAAAATGATTCTAAAAAAATGTATTTGTAGCGAATGTGGAACGGAGTTGCGCGCAAAAATAGAACCGCTTACGGGAGATAGGGGATTCGATCAGATGTATAGCGTGCATTATTATTGCCCAGGGAATGAGCGCCATTGGGCGCACACGCGTTTTAGGCTAGAAGTAAGTACTCCCTTTAGTGTTAGTGTTAATGAATGGACTCTAAAACAATTGAATCTTAGTAAAGCGCAAACTGGTTATGACATAATAGACAATCATGGCTTTGTTGCTAAGAAAGTGGGATAAGGGCAACATGCTTGAGCTAGAAAAACATTATTGTACATATTGTGGCGAGCTACTAAACGTAGATATCATACCATTGCGACTTTATGATATAGACACCGGTAAGCGCTATTACCATATTCGTTATCACTGTCCTAAATATAACATGCTGAGAAGGTGGCATAGTAGCTGGCTGCACCATAACGCTAGTTGGGCACGCCCAATCGCTAGTAGTCGTACATACTTTCTTGACGACATCGCTTTACCTGATAATGGTATAAGATATAGAATTCTTAAGTAGCAAAATGTAATAATAATATGTAAACTACTTGACATAGTGTTAGTTGTATGATATAATATATGCAATGGTATAACTAAAATGAAACTTAACTTGGATGGGAGCCATTGCATATGCGCAACAACAAGATTCTAATTACTGGCGGCACTGGAACATTGGGAAATGCTTTAGTAGCCGCCTTTACGCGCTTGGATTATGACATCACAATTGTGTCACGTGATCCGCACAAACAGGAATTATTTCATCAGCGTTATCCGCATGTAAAATGTGTGCTTACTGATATCTGCAACTACAAAATGATATACCGAGCGGCGGAAGGTTGTGATACGGTCATTCATGCAGCGGCGCTGAAGAGAGTGGACACTGGCGAACGCTCAGTCAATGAGTATATTCGAGTCAATGTTGAAGGCGCTGATGTGGTCGCGCATGCGTGTCAAGATTCTGGAGTAGACACAGCGTTATTTATTAGCTCGGATAAATGCGTGAATAGTCTGAATCTTTACGGAGCTACTAAAGCGCTAGGGGAAAAAGTATGGTGTAGTTATAATACTAAATATTCTCACTATGCAGCCCTGCGCTACGGCAATGTCATGGGTTCTAACGGTAGTGTATTGACTATCTGGCGCGATGCGATCAAGAATAATCAATCCATAGTTGTGCGCACTCCTGCCCCTACTAGATTCTTTCTCAAGATCGAAGACGCAATTAACCTGGTAATGAAATCACTAGCTTGCACAGACGAGTTAGGTGGCGGCTACACTGTCGCTCCTACGGGCCTACAAGCTTTCTCAATTGAAGAGCTGGCTAAATACATTGCTGGCCCAGATTATCCAATTGAGTACAGCGAGCTCGGATCGGGAGAAAAGCAGCATGAAATACTGGTCGCCCCTGGCGAAACAATAATTAGCCGCAATGATATATGCTTGATAGGCGCAGAGCGCGGAGTAAGAGTCAACGAGACACCGGATTATATGTGTTCAGATAAGGCACCGCGCATGACTCCAGAAGAAGTAATTGCTAAACTGGGAGGCGCAATATGAATGAGCGCGGATTCTATGTTATCGGTGAGTTAGGCACAAACTGGTCAGATGTAAGCCAGATTACTTATGCTGCCAGAATGATTGCCAAAGCTGGCGCGGACGCATTGAAGCTACAGATTGGACTAGACAAACTATATTCCGCCGAACGCGATCCTGATTCGTACAAGAAGATGCAAGCATACAAGCTGTCTAATCTAGATGTAGAACGTATAGCACGCGCGTGTCGCGGCGAGAGTATCGATCTATGGGCATCAGTATTTGATATCGAGCAACTAGAGCGCTGTGCTAAATATTTATCTGGCATCAAGATTGCTAGCACAGACATTGCTTATGACGACATGCTTAGAATGGCAGCTAGGCTGAGTAATAGGCTAGGCATACCGCTAATGCTATCTACTGGCGCTAGCACAACTGAAGAAGTGCACCATGCAATTGAAATGACCGGCCACGCGCGCAGGTTGATCTTGATGCAATGCAGAGCCGAGTACCCGACTATGCCGGAAGATGCTGATATAGCCTGGCCACTTACCCTGCGCTATGCGGTTGACGATATCGGCTATAGCGATCACACGAAAGGAGATAATCTGCCGGCACAATTAGCTATCGCGGCTGGCTATACATATTTTGAGAAGCATGTCAAAATAACGAACAATCCTAATAATCCCGATGACGATATTGCAACTAGTATTCGTAGTTTTGGTAGGTATATTGAGAGCCTACAGCGAGCTAAAAATATCTGCGGTGCACATAAAGATTTGACGTGTCTGGAAATGAAAGTAAAAAAGTATGGTAGGAGAGGCGAAGATGGCAAGCGTCCTGGACAATAGAATAGTTAATGTGGCAGACTATGGCGAAGAAGTAGAAAGGCTGGTAAAGCAAATCATTGAAGTAACTGACAAAATCAACTATGTCACTAATGTGGTTAATGTAAATACATTAGTAGATATCGAAGATGAGTTCGCGCGCGCCTGCCAACCACTGGCTGACAGGTTAAACATTGATGACTTGGATTTTATCTGTAAGAATGCCACTCAAATTGTAAGTGATTTTGAGCGGGTATTGGATAAAGAATTAGTTGATAGTATTTGGAAAGCTTACGATATATATAGTGATAAGAAAATAGAAGCCGAGAGAAACAATGTGCCAAGAGAGCTATTTCGTCTCAGAAGCCTCTATGTTGACCAGTTGTTAGAAATAGTCGCCCCGACCACTTGTATCGAATACGGTAAGCTAAATATAGCACTCGGTATACTGCGTGATAGAGAGTGGAAAGTAAATATCGCTTGATGATAAAGTGGCTTCTAGCTAGATATCTACCAATTTTATTCAGGCGCTGTCCGGCCAATAACTACCATTGGGCATGGCAACGTTTTTGCTTGTGTGAGTTGCCTGACTGGATTTATGACATACGCACTCATGAATACTATTCTCATATTGAAGTAATTAGTCGGAGAAAATGCAAATGTTAATTGATTATAGTAATCATGAAAGATTAGGCAGCTTACTAAATCGACTCGCCGATACTGAAGATGATAACGACCGCGATAAACTTCTCAGCATCATCGCGGCCATAGTTGATTATGGCGGACCATTGTATAAGAAATTTATTTATAACGACTCGCTTTATACTCTTAGAAGGTCTTGCTTTGGCACGTGTTGGCCAGAGGGTAAACATTGGGAACTAGAACAAAACAAACTATCAATATAACATATAGGAGAAAAACATTGAGTATATTGGATAGCGTACCAATTGCGGGCACGTTCAGTAAGGACTCTACATTCTGGGGTGGCAAGAACTTTCCTGTAAAATATATTACAGAAGGCAGTGGTTACTCTGTTTGTGGCAGCAATGGTAGATGGTACATTGATTGGGTAGGTGGACTAGGTGCGTGCTTGCTTGGATGGGGCCAAGACGCCGAGAAGACAGCGTTTACTAGCCATATTATAATGCATGTCGAAAAGGGTAATGGATTCTCGCTGCCATACTATCTTGAGTATACAGTTGCAGGCAAGCTGAATCGAATGCTGAATAAGCATGTACCAGGATGGAATAATGCTGACTTGCAAACACGCTGGGTGAAGACTGGTAGTGACGCGTGTAATGTAGCTATTAGGCTTGCACGAGCCATTACTGGAAAATTTGATACCGCGAGCTCGGGTTATCATGGTTTCCAGGACCAATTTGTAGCCCTCACTCCGCCCGCTCACGGCATTCCTAAAGAAGTCGGCACGCACATGCATCCATTTGTGCTTGGCGATATGAGTAGTCTCGATCAATGGGATGGCAAGAATCAGTTAGCTGCTATAATCTTCGAGCATGGCATAGATGAGTTGCCTGCCAATTATTACGGTGAGCTACGAAAATTCTGCAATCGTAATAGTTGCCTGCTAATCGTCGATGAGGTAGTAACCGGTTTGCGCTATAGCATGGGTGGGGCATGTGAAAAGTATAACATTCAGCCCGATATCATCTGTATGGGAAAATCATTAGGCAATGGCTATCCGATTGCTGCCGTAGTTGCTCCTAAGCAATATATGGATTGGTTTGCTAGAAACGATCCAGTGTTTGTCTCGTCTACTAACGCAGGCGATACAGTTAGCCTAGCCGCTTGTGATTATATTCTCGATCACTGGACACAAAAGCGCATTGATGAATTGTATAAAGTTGGCGAGCAACTAATCAACGGATTACGCACGGTTGGCTGTGATGTGATTGGCCACGCACCACGATCTGTGCTACAATTCAAGAATGAGATTAGGCGTGCGGGGTTCATTCGCGGCATGGAAGAGCATGGCGTGCTAATCAATCGACCGAATGTACCTAGTACGGCGCACAATAAAATTGCAGTAGATCATACTGTAAAGGCGGCGCTCGATGTAAATAATAAACTAGCAGAGATGAATGACGAAGCAATATTAGCTGCGCTAGGTGGCGAAGACGGGCTACCGAGAAGGCTATTTACTAACAGGTGAATAATGTCTAATCTATCTTATACCAGCGATGAGGAACTGTACAACCTAAATTATAAAAAGGCATTCAGAGAGATAGGACAAAAGCTATCCGAGGAGCTTCTTGACGGTAGATATAACGGTACACTAGGCTGGGCGCATGTCGACCCAATTGATACTGAAGACAATTTTATTCGTTACTATGCTAGGGCGTTATATGAAGCCGATAATGAAATGAACGTACATGTAGATATCAAGTTTGAAACAGAGATTATAAACTGGAGGAAGGCGCGTGAAAGCGATATCCCTAAGTAGGCCATTTACTAGTGGAGTAGGAATTCCTACACAATGGTATGGACAAAATCCACAAATATACAAAAAGCTAGGCTATCCCTATCATCAGGGAATCGACTATTCCTGCATTGTTGGTACACCTATTCTTGCTATGCACGATGGTATAATTATCACTGCCAAACTGGACGATCCTATCAAGTTCAATGGTGGCTATGGATTGTACATTCGTGTAGGCGACGACGGATACAATACTATTTACGCTCACCTTAGTCAGCTACTGGTCAATCTTAATGATGTAGTAGCACGAGGACAAGTGATTGGATTGAGCGGTAATACTGGTAATAGCACGGGGCCGCACGCGCATATCGCTTTGCGAATAACTGGTATAAATATTGCACCCGCCACTGTGCAATATGATCCCATGCAAGGTTATGTAAACATGGCGCTGTTTCGAGATTATGAGGTATGACATGCAAATCTACAAACAAGTTGAGGATAGTAGCACAAGTGGCTACTCGTATAAGCTACTTGTTGAAGCGCCAGATTATCTCGATATGGACCCGCACATCTATCAGACCATAGAGCCAACAGTAACCATAACATCTGCCCACTTTACTGGAAAGTCCAAGCATAAGAAATATCGCGGCATTTGCAAGCACTATCTAAGAATGATAAGGAAGCGGAAAGGATACTAACATGCCGTGGTATGGAAAAACTAAAGATGGCGTACACGTGCCTATTCACAATCCGATTATAATGGAAGTTACTGAAACCGGTGAAATGTTTCAGGTTAGTGAAATCTATCAAGCAAGCGCGTCATGTCTCGGCGACCATAAATCTGATGAAGAAGTATGGTCTAAACTTGTTGAAGGGATAACAGATATTGGATACCTGTCTCATTATCGGTAACGGTCGCGCTGGTAAGCGCCATGCCAAGTACGCTAATTATTACGGTTTGAAAGTTTATACAGTCGATCCTAATCTAGAAGCTGACTACACCTGTTTAGAGGATGCGCTGCATTCCGACATTCTATTTGACTGCATGATTATAGCTACGCCCCCAGACAGCCATCTAAAGTATATTCGGAAAGCTATTCGTATGGATATACCAGCCATGTGCGAGAAGCCATTATGCGATCTTAGTAATAATGCTACAGCTAGAAATTTAGCCGACATGGCCAATGAGGCACAAGTAATGGTTACATATAACTGGCGCTATCATCCAGCAGTAATCCATGCGATGGCCGATGTGGATACGGAGAAGTACGGTAAGGCGATCTCATTCAATGTTCATGCTAGGCACTATCGACCCGACGTACCCGCCTGGGGAGTACTACTTGACCATGTCAGCCACGACATAGATACTATCAATTGCTTATCTGGTGGACTGAGTTGGATAACATCTGCCGTGCATGAAAAAGTAGAGGGCGATCACGATGCGTATCGCATCAAAGGTATCACTGCTAATGAATGCCAGTTTAGCATTCTAGAGTACGTCGAAATGGGACATAATGTAGAACGCAATACATACCTTGAAATCGTGTACGAGAAGGGCTCGCAAGAATATCAACTTACTCCTGATGATAGCATGTTCCACTCGATGTGGAAGACGTTTCTGAACGGTGTATATTACCCTAATCTTATGGACGCGTATAAGACACAGCAAGTGCTATGGACAATCGATAATTGGAAAAATGGCGTATGAACTGCTATGGACCAACAGTTGCTCAGACCTCCGATATGACAATTATTGACTGCAAAACGTGTGGCTACGCACATCAATATCCGATATCGGATAACATCAGCTCTCTTTACGATACCAATGATAGATTTTATTCTGAGTACGCTGATAATAAATGGTATCAGGAGAAGGTTCAAGAGCACGATCGTGGTTTATGGGACACGTGTTACAATTGGCAGATCGGCTTACTAAAGAGCGGTTACAATAATCAGTTACTCGATATCGGTTGCGGCTACGGCTGGTTCATGCACCATTGGAATTCTAGTGGGCCTGGTTACTTTAGAGCCTGCGGCATCGAGCCATCAGAGAGAGCTAGAAACGCCGCCATCGCTAGTATGCTTTGTGCGTTCGATTGCTATCACAGAGCGGCATATAATGATTACACCTCATTGAGAATGTCGTACGTGTTAGAGCACGTAGCTGACCCGATTGATTTTATTAGCTACTACCATGGCTATAATAGAGCAGCTAATTTGCTAGTCTGTATTCCCAACGAATTCAATCCATTACAAAATATGCTGAGTAAGCGATTCGGTGCATTTTATGCACAGGTTCCACATGTGAATTATTTCTCAAGGCGATCTATTCAGACGGTTCTACGTAAGGCGGACATGGCCGTAGTGTCAATTTCAGCTACCTTTCCAATGGAATTGTTCGGACTAATGGGCTTCAATTATATCGATAATCCAGAAGTTGGCCACAAATGTCACTCGCTCAGACTGCAATTCGAGCAGCGTATAGGAATCAACGCGTTCAAGCTATATAAGCTCCTAAATAGCAAGCTTAACTGGGGTAGGGGATTATTTGTAGTAGCTAAAGCAGCTCCGACAATTAGTTATACCTAGATAGGAATTAGCAATGAACATATTAGTTTGGTTTATGGCGGGAAACTATTACGGCAATGGTCACATGTACCGTTCACTGGAAGTAGTACGAGCAGCGCGCGCGGCTGGCCACTATGTAAAGGTAGTCAGTAACGTCGACATAGCTACTAATACCTATATTATTCCAGCGGCATTCAGTACCGATGTAGCTGATGTAATCCTAGAACATACAGTATTTGACTGGGTAATCTTAGATGTGCCAACTAATCGTAAAGCGATTACAAATCATCTGCACAAATATCATAGTGTAAAGGTTTGCATACTCGGCGCGGATATAGATGAAACATATGCCGACCTGCCATGGGTAATTGATCATCCATCTAAAGCACTGGTTAGACAGCAGTTTATCAATAGTCCGATTACTGAATTTACTGGCACGGATTGGTATGTTTATAATAGCGCGCCAAGCACATTTGATATCGCTGGATTACTTAGTCAAGCGTTGCCCAATGCAACAATGTATATCATTGATGGCAGCACTGGTAATGGCGGCTTCGATACGTATAAGCTTATGCGCGCCTGCCGCAACGTGTGTACCTACATGGGCATGACCGCTTGGGAAGCGGCAGCATTGGGCAAGCCAATATACTTGTTCAGCCCAAGTGGATATCATTTAGTATATGCTAGAAACATGCAAGCACTGGGATTAGCTAGAGCATATCCGATTGTTGGGTTGCCAGAAACTCCTGAGAAGATGGCCGAATTTGTTAGTAGACCATATGAAATTGATTATAGTATGACTAAACTAATTGATGGTAAGGCAGCTAGTAGATTACTGGAGCAGCTAAAATAATGAAATCAATTTGTAAAAACTGCACTCGCGTTATTACCAATCAGGTCAATAACTACGACTTATGCGACTCCTTTAATACCATTGATATAACATGCCATTACTACAAAGTAAAATGTATATGCGGCTTTCCAGTTGAAGATGCGATCTATCATCAAATGTATAGTATTGATACCGATGAAGTAATCGGAGAATGGTGGACATGGTCATCGTGGACATGCAACTTTTGCGGCGAGCATATTGCAGCCGACTGTTTACATCAATGTACAAATCCAATGGAATCCCATTCTTATGGAAAGTGTGATTTGTGTGGAGATAGGACAACCGGCCCCAATGAGTATCTGGTGGACTCTAGAATTTGTTACAAGTGCGCGCGCGTCTATTTGGGGACAAAATGAATACAATGCTAAATGATTCAAGTATACGCGAGAAAGCGTTTTTTGCCCGTAGGAAGGCCAAGATCGCGGCTTTGAACTCAAATGTAAGGCTTGACTGGCCTGACGATAATCGCTGGAAAGAGTTAGCTCGTCAGCATAATATCCAGTTACCGAACAAGACTACACTTTATACAACTAGCAAGATTGCTAAGTACCTACACAAGCTAGGACTAACTGGAGAATGGTTTAGAAATTGGAGCGGGCATAGTTACAATGAATGGATTGCAGCTAATAAAAACTGGTCGCTACGCGCGCTAGTTGGTATAATATTAGAGGAGCTAAATAGTGGAGTTAGCTAATCAACTAAGCGCATTCACTTGGGCTGAGCCGCTCGATATCAATGGTGTGCCAATGATGGGCATACCAGAGAAGCAAGGTATATCGTTTGGGCAAGCTGGATATCTTGGTAGTCAATTTAGTAATGAATCAGCCGATGATATCAATAGGGGTATAAATAGACTGTCTAGGCTTACAGCTAAGGCAGTGCTCGAACGGGCGCGCTTGGACTATGCTAATAAAATAGTGCCAGAGTTTCCCAGCTACTTTATTGTGGAGCCCACAGTAATCTGTAATCGGCGCTGCTCGTTCTGCTCAATTACTGCAACTAATCGACATGGTATGATGAAGTGGGAAGTCTATGACAAGCTAATGAAAGAGTGCGCCAAGTATCCAGTTTATGGGCTTTCACTATATCAGCTTGGCGAGCCGATGCTGTGGCGCGATGGCGATTATACAATTGTCGATATGATTAGTCGAGGTAAGCGGGCAGGATTCAAGGTAGTCAATATCAGCACCAATGGTGATGTAGACAATTTACATTTGCTCAACGCTAGCTGGAATGGCGATCTGATTATCAGCATTGATGGCATGACCGCTGAGACATATGTCAAGAATAGACCATCGACTAAGAAAGAGGATGCACAGGTAGTGTTCGATCGTACGGTAGGACGTGTACTAGGCTTTCTCAACAATCGCGAGATAGATGTTCTAACTAATTTACATGTTAGAATTCAGATTATTAACAACGAGAGTACGTGTAGCGAAATTGTAGATTTCATTCGCTTCTGGATCAAGCAAAGAGGCGTCTATGATGTGTTTATCAAGAATTTAGATTCAATGCGACCGTGGCTAAAGGAGCAGGTAGTCAGTGAAGAGGAAGACGCATTGAAAGCTAGTGCGGTAGCCGACATGCCGTGCCAGCATCTATGGTCGATCGGATCAATGGTTGTAGACGGAGGCTTTAACGCGTGCGTACACGATGCAAGAACTGAACTTACCGATAAGTCAAATATAAATAGCGAAACGTTCTATAATTGGTGGCACGGCGACTATATGAACGATCTAAGAAACGAGCATGCAAATGGAAACTTTCCATACCCGTGCAGTGAGTGCCGAGAAAGGGATTGCTGGCTAGGATAATGATTAAGTTATATCAAGAGCGCATTGCCATCTCAGGTATCGGTAATGGATCAATATCTACAGTATTATATAAAGAGCTGCAAGGAGTGGGTGCTAAACCATTCTATGTCGGACGCAACTTTGAGTGTGCCCCAGATACCCTATATGCTATCTGCTTATCTGGAAAAATATACGTTGGTAAGTCTGAGGAAATAACTGATAAGCAGCTAGCTGAAATGTGGCAAGCTAACTATTTATATCCACGTCAATTCATTGATAGATATGCTAAGGTAAATGGATGCAGCATTATTGTTGTCGGGTCGAATGCGGCACGCTATGGCGGTATGTATGTAGAAGACTATGCTGCCATGAAAGCGGCGCTGCTAAAATATACTGAGCTAAAAGGAAGAACTATTCGAGAGAATAATGTAAAGCTAGCACTACTTAACTTTGGTGGTATTGATAGCTTATTTTGGAATGGTGTAAATAGCGATTGCTACAAAGGAATTGTGCCAGATGGCGAGATCGCACTATCTATTACCGATGTGGTTAGGACGATTATTGCAGTTATGACCCTGCCAGACAACGTTGTAATCAAGGACGCGACCATTGTATCGAAAGGCTATCAATAATGAATAATGATAATAAAAGAGTTGTAATAGACCTTAGCGGCTTAATTGGCACACTCTGCTTCTTTGCCACTATAACTATGGCTGTACTGAACTTGCTACATATCACTCATTTACCATGGCTGACAGTATTTCTACCACTAATTTGTAGTATAGCTGCCAGTGTGGCTATTATTCTAATTGTATTTATTATCGCACTTATCGTATATGTAATTTCTGAGATAGTGAATAAATAATGCGTAAAACACTTGTCGTCTTAGGCGCATCCTATGAGCACCGTATAGCGATTCAAGACCTGAAGAATGCTGGTTATCGCGTTATTGCTGTGGATGGCAATCCGAACTCGCCTGCCAAGGATATAGTTGACGGGTTCGTTCAAGCCTCTATATATAACTCTGAAGAGGTGCTGAATAATCTAACTGGTCACCTGCTCCAGATGGACGAAAGCGTCGATGGCATCATGGCTATAGCGTGCGATGCACCACTGACTGTAGCTTATGTAGCAGATAAGATGAGGCTGCCCAGTATAGGATTATCAGCCGCTACACTAGTCAGTAATAAAGCGTACATGCTAGAAGCTTTAACTAATCATGTACTACTACCACAGTATATGATTATTGATAGCGTTGCCAATGTTGCTGATATAGAAATAACTTATCCAATAATAGTCAAGCCCCTAGATAATCGTGGCGCACGCGGCGTATTTATAGTTCGTAATGCAAGTGAACTGCTCAACTTGGCTAGCAGATCAACCCAGTACTGTATCAACGATCGCCGATTGATGCTACAAGAATATCTCGACGGTCCACAGTTGTCCGTGGAAGGCATGATGATTGATGGCGTGGCGCACGTGCCTATCATCTTTGATCGTAACTATACTGACACTAAGCACCTATTGCCCAACATTATTGAAAATGGTGGCGAGATGCCATCTAAGTACGCGCACCAATACGGCTATGCGATTGTTGACACTATGACTTGGGCAGGCAGGGCGCTAGGTATTTATGACGGTCCAATCAAAGGCGATCTAGTTGTCCATGATAAAAATATCTATGTGATCGAGATTGCTGGACGTATGTCAGGCGGCTTCATGGGCACGCTAGCTGCGCCCTGGTCTATTGGAGTCAACATAACATTAGCCAATGCCGAGTTCGCTACTGAGGGTAGATGCAATAGTCAGCGCCTACAGCACACAAGTAATCAGTCAGCCGCGATCCGGTTTGCTTGGCCAAGAAAGGTTGGAAATTATCAGCCACAAATAGTGCGCCCAGCTATAGATACCAGCAGTGGAGATAAGATCAAAGTAGTAGATATGTCGGGCGGTATAGTGAACTTTGTAGGAACTAGCTCGCATCACGATCG
>Ga0172381_10005223_pt1 | contig 13242 bp, 18 predicted proteins | sample Leawel6488metaG_FD_119754 | JGI IMG/M metagenome (GOLD analysis project Ga0172381, IMG submission 119754) | Leachate microbial communities from a municipal landfill in Southern Ontario, Canada - Leachate well 64-88 metaG | ecosystem: Engineered > Solid waste > Landfill > Unclassified | place... | reverse complement strand
GTCCCCATTTGGCCGACGCCCAATGAATTCGGGGCAGAAACAGAGTTAATCGAAAGACCAGAATCATTACTAAGGCAACGAGGAGCTCCGTAGCAACCCCTCTCATCTTTAATCGGTGACGAAATCGTTCCTCCGCGACACCAACCGGGGCCTAACGGGGCATACTTGGGGCAAGTTATCGGCTTAGAACAAACAAACTGACAATTTGGCCCCGAGCGAGAAACAGCGACGCCAGTCTCTGGACAAGTGTACATATCCTGAGCGCAAACTTTTTCTTTCTGATCCTCACATAAGACCTGGCGATCCTTTGATCTAATTAGACCGTTTACGGCAAGACCGTTATCTTTTTGCCATTTCTTAATCGCGAACTGGGTCAGCGGACCAAAAAACCCCGTTGATTTTTTGATTTTAAGGTACCCATTGGAAATAAGATAATTCTGCAAGGTTGAGACATGATCCTTTAAGTCATTGCTTGCCCCATCGTTAAGAGAGAGGTCTTGGGTAGCTTTAAACCAACAAGAATTAATCTGGGTGGGTACGGATGATGTCGCTAAGCCATTTTGCTTGGACGATAACTGGACCTGCAAATTGGTAATTATTGTTTTAAGTTGAGCCGTTGTGTAAGCCTCAGAACTCGCCGGCAAAAACGTCAATGAAAATAGGGCCAGGATTCCAATAAGATATTTTTTCATTGAATTTTTATTAACTAATTTAGCCATAGTTAAATTCTACCACATAAAGTTTCTGATTTTAAACAAAACAGTGGACAAATAACCCCTGAATTTGCCTAGGCAAATTCAGGGGTTATTTTTAGTTTAAATTTAAAGACTTTCCTATTTCTTAACGACTTCTTTCTTAAAAGGAAAACCGATGGCCTTGAAAAAAGCGAGGGCTTGTTTCTTGTCTTTGGCCGAAGTGACAATCGTAACGGAAAAACCAAAAATATCTTTTAGCTCTTCGTCAGCTGATTGAGGGAAAACAACGTTCTCCTTGATTCCAATCGTCATATTGCCAACTTCATCGATACATTTGGAATCATAGCCTTTGAAGTCTCGGATACGAGGGATAGAAATGCTAAGCAACATATCCAAGAAATCGTACATTCTTTGACCGCGCAAAGTCACACAATAGCCGATGATTTCGCCTTGTCGGACTTTGAAGCTAGCGATAGATTGTTTGGAACCGCGAGGAGAAGCTTTTTGGCCAGTAATCTTAGCCAAACGATCAGCAACCAGTTCGTTTCTCTTCTTGTCTTTGGCCTTGCCCGTACCAGAATTGACCATCACCTTTACGATATGGGGAACAGCCATAATATTCTTAACGCCAAGCTCTTTTTTAAGCCCGGGGATAACTTTTTCGATTTTTTTCTTTAATGTATCCATGGTATTAATTCAAAATTAAAAAATCAAAGATTAAAAATACAAATTAAAAACTATCAAATCGGAAAGATTCAGAGATGCATCGGCCTTATTATTTTTTACATTTTGCATTGTCATTTTGATTTTTGATATTTACATTTTCATTTATCACTAGATTTCTTTACCACACTTTTTGCAAACTCGGATTTTTTTCTTACCATTTAAAGAAGTCCCAACACGGACGCCCTTGCCGCAGCTCGAACAATACAAAGCCACGTTGGAAAAATTAACAGGGTGTGGCATGTCAATCGTCTGGCCTTTCTCCCCTTGTTTTCGAGGTTTTTGTCGCTTCTTCTTCAAGTTGACCCCTTCCACCAAAACTTTTTCTTGGTCACGGTAAACCTTCAAGATCTTGCCTTTCTGGCCTCGATCCTTACCGGTGATGATTATTACATTGTCGTTCTTTTTGATTTTCATCCCAGTGTAAATTTTATCTTTTAATATTTCGGTTAATTTTTGGATTAATATGTTACCTTATCTTTATCATTTTTTGTCCCTTCTGTAAAATTTTAACGGGACAAGTAGTATTAAACAATTTCTGGCGCTAAAGACGCGATTTTTTGATAACCCTTTTCACCAATTTCTCGAGGAATTGGCCCAAAGATACGGCCACCTTTTGGTTCCATTTTACCTTTTTCCAAGACAACGACCGCATTCTCGTCAAAACGAAGGTATGAACCATCGGCACGACGGAATGGACTTCGCTGGCGGACAACAACGGCTCGGAGAATTTCTTTCTTTTTCACGGCCTTACGAGGTTCAGCAATCTGAACAGACAAAACCACCAATTCACCGATTTGGGCATAGCGCTTTTTAGAACCACCGGGGATCTTGAAAACCCGTCCGATTTTGGCACCGGAATTATCTGCGATTTTAACAATGGATTGTGGTTGAATCATGGTATTTAATTTAAAATTTAAAAGTCAAAATGGAAAATGACAATGTCAAAATTGTAAAATTTCCGGAAACCATTTTTTGATTTATAATCTGTCATTTTGATTTTTGATATTTACATTTTTATTTATAGATGACTTCGTAACACTTGTCTTTGGAAATCGGTCGAACTTCTTTGATAAAAACGGTAGCGCCGACCTTGCTCTTGTTTTCTGGATCATGAGCCTTGTACTTCTTGGTTCTCACCATAAACTTACCGTATTTCGGATGCTTCACAAAATCTTCAACAGCGACGACAACGGTTTTGTCCATTTTGTCAGAAACGACTTTGCCTTTCAGCATCTTTGTTTTTGTGGTCTTTTTTACCCCGTTAGAAGCAGACGAGGCTTTGTCGCCGTTGCTCGTGGTTATTTTGTCTTGTAGGTTTAATTTATTCATGTGTTTTTAATTACGATAGCTTCTTTTGGGGTCCAAAAGTTTATTTTTTCTCTTTATTAAGAGCGGTGATAATCGAAGCCATTTCTCGACGTAAGGTTCGGCCTTCTTTGACATTCTTTGTTCGGCTACCAGAAATACCAAATTTGAACTTCGTAAAAGCTTCTCGCTTGTCATTCAGCAATTTCGTTAATTCTTTTTCAGTTTTTTCTTGGAATTTAACCTTTTTCATCCCATTAAAATTTTATTTTCTAATATTTTTGGTTATTTTTTAATCCTTCCCGCCATCTATCTCTACCATTTATTTGACTAAATGTAAAATTTTAACGGGACAAGTATAATTCGCTACCTTTTAACAATCCGAGTCTTGATTGGTAATTTGGCACCCGCCTTTCGCATTGCCTCTCTGGCAATGGCATCAGTCAAACCGTCAACTTCAAAAATCATTCGGCCTGGTAAAACCTGAAACTGATAACCCTGTGGATCACCTTTACCTTTACCCATTCCGACTTCCGCCGCCTTAGCCGTGAAAGGACGGTCAGGGAAAATACGAATCCAGAGTTTACCGGTTTTACCCATCTGACGAGCAATCGTTTTACGAGCCGCTTCAATTTGATTTGAACGAACCCGACCAGCGGTTTCAGCTTTCAAACCATAAGAGCCAAAAGCCAAAGTAATCCCCCGAGTATCGGCTCGGTTTTTTAGCGGATTAACCCGATCGGTCTGCCACTTTCTGAATTTTACTTTTTTAGGGAGTAACATGGTATTTTATTTAGCTTTTTCATTAAAAATTTCTCCCCGATAAATCCAGACTTTGATACCAATAACGCCGTAATACATGTAGGCCTTCTCTTTGGCGAAGTCGATGTCGGCTCGGAAAGTCTGAAGTGGAATTTGGCCTTTCTTTAGCATTTCCGTTCGGCTCATATCAGCCCCACCCAAACGGCCAGAAAGAACAATCTTGATACCTTTCACCCCCCGGGTGGCCAAAACCTTCTCCACGGTTTGTTTCAAAACTCGGCGAAATGGTAAACGCTTTTCGAGCTGTTCGGCAATCATATAACCGACAATGGCAGCATGAGCTTCTGGGTCTTTGACTTCTTCAATATCAATATGAAATTCCTTTGGCAATTCAACTTTTAGCTTTTTGATTTTTTCCAAGACATCTGCCTTTAATTTGGCAACGCCCTCACCGTTACGGCCGATAATCATACCCGGGCGAGAAGTTTTGATTAAAATTTTATAAGCATTTTGACTGCGTTCCATCTCGAGTGAATCAACATAGAAACCGCGCAAGCGTTTGGTCAAATATTCACGAAGCAAAATATCGGTTTTCAAAAATTCCTGATATTTCTTGCCCACCCCAAACCAACGAGATTTCCAATCTCGGATGATACCTAATCTATGGGAATATGGGTGGACGCAATGGGTCATGATATTAATTTAAAGTTAAAAAATCAAAATGTAAAATTACGATTTTAAGATTATTCAATTTTGTATTTTGCTCTGTCATTTTTAATTTTGATATTTGCATTTTTAATTATTGACTACCACTTTTTTGTAATTTGTTTAACTTTCTTTGAGGCGTCTTTTTTCTCCTCCAAAGTCACTTCGATATGGCTTAAGCGCTTCTTGATTGGAAAAGCGCGACCGCGAGACATTGGCTGACTGCGTTTTAAAACATTGCCCTTGTTGATCGTAATATTCTTGATGAAAAGATCATCAGCATCAACTTTGAAATTAGCCTTGGCGTTAGCAATCGCGGAATTGATTAATTTCTTAATCGGCAAAGACGCTTTTTTGCTTAAAAAATCGAGCTCCGAAATAGCGGTCGCAACGGGCTTCCCTTTCACCAAACCAGCGACCAGTCTAACCTTGCGTGGAGATTCGTGATAATTTTTAAGAAAAGCTTTCATGATTATTTTTTAGCCGAAGTTGAAGAGGTGTCTTTGGCCGCCTTAGCCGCTGAGATTTCCGCTTCCTTTTTCTTCTGTTCAATTTCTTTCTGCATCTTACCGCCGTGTTTGATGAATTTACGAGTTGGTGAAAATTCACCCAGGCGGTGACCCACCATTTCTTCGGTCACAAAAACCTCCAAATGAGCCCGGCCATTATGAACACCAAAGGTAAAACCCACCATTTCTGGGCTGATTTGGCTTCGACGAGCCCAGGTTTTAATCACCCCGGTTTCCGCCGATTTTTTGCCAGTTATTTTCTTTAATAACTTCTCGTCCACATAGGGACCTTTTTTAAGTGACCGTGCCATAATTAAAAAGAATAGCTCTGAAACGAGCTTTAAATATCATAGCAAATAGGGGGTGAATGTCAACAAAAACCGGCCCAAATCTCTGGAGACCAGAGATTTGGGCCGGTTTCGTTTTTACCTCTTAGTTAACCCCGGCTAGCCCATTCAATAAATTTTGAATTGACTGCAAGGCCGAAGCCAGTCCGCTAATCTTTTTCGCTTGGGAAGTCGTCACCGCTTTAACTTGAATATTAGCTTGGGTAGCATAATCGCCAAACCATTGAACATTATCCTGCACCATGCGGTAAATTAAAGGATAAGTACCCTGGGCGGTTGGCGCGACTAAAGTACCGACAAAAGTGACGTCTTCATTAGGCTTGACGTCTTTTGGCAATATGATGCGGAAGGGGCCCCAAACCGAATTGCCCGCAGGATTCCACTCACCCAAACTATATCTTTTGGCGGTCGTCCAAGGAACGGAGCTGGTATTTTTGATCGTAAAGGAAACTGGCACTTTTTGACCAGGCGTTAGGGTTTGAGGAATATTGCTGGCACTAACCAACTTGGCTGAATTATAAGTTGCCTGACCGATATTCGCATCGCATTGACCTTTGCTCTCAAAAGTCTTTAGGCCTTGATACATATAAGCGCCACAAAATTGTTTGGTCTTGCAACCAACTGACTCAGTGTCGTAATACCAAAGTGTTTGGCAACTTGCATTTGTCGTATTTGTTGTCGCTGATCCGGTTGTAACCGGAGCAATCTTTACCGTGCGATCAGCCGTTAACTTAACGATACAATAATTACCGGTGTTATCGTTGCCCATCGTATCACAACCCGTCCAAGCATAACTGGCCGAAGGACTTGGCCGAAGAGTTAAAGTACTGCCCGCATTGAAAGAGTAACAATCAGTACCGCAATAAGTAGAATAAGCACCGGTGATGCTGTAAGTGATACCCGCCGACGGGTTTACGGTAAGTTTGGGTTGGGCGGTTACCGAGACAACACTGAAATTACTTGATTGGAAATGGGCGCTTGCCTCAGTATTGGGATAATCAGAATTAATCATGAAGCTATAATCATTACCAGGAACAGCATTTGCGGGGATGGTAAATGTGTAAGTGCCAGTGGCGGGAAGATAACTCGTCGCGTTACCAACGGGATTATAGGGACCATTGGGATAGGTAGCACCTTTGTTAAGCTGTATTTGAACATTAACTGCTCTGGGGAAATTACTTACGGTGTATTGTATTGTCACGAGCTGACCAGGATTAAATGTTTGCCCGGCATTCGGCCTATTAACAGAGATTGAAGGTTGAGTTGAGTTTCCTCCACCCGTCCAAACATAAACCGCCTTCGTGCCGGATAATCCTGAAGTGATAACCATTCCGGTAGGATTTGCTGATGTTAAGCCATAGTTAATCGCCGTGATACTAAGAGAATCACTAACTGAAGCAGGAGAACTCTTGGCGATAAGGTAGGTCACACTAAAAGTGCGGGAAGTGCCGGGTTGAACAATGTAAGCATTATCCGTGTCACCGGCCATTGCGATTGGCTGAACCATTGAGACCAACGACTGAGTCCCTCCAGCTGGAGTAGCCGAGGTATTGAACATCGCTCCAATATTCGTAGGCACATAAAGATTGTTATTGCTGTTATTGGTCAAAGTAAGATCATACCTCCCGGTTGCTCTAGTCGGCGAAAGGGTACCGCTAGCAACTGGAGACATTGTTACAGATGAAGGAACGGTGACAGACAGAGAATTGTTTGTGGAATTAATTGAGCAGGAAGCAAGAATTTTTTGTAGAGACACAATTATTGATTGTAACACTTCAACTGAAGCGTTAGCCGGCACGGCAGGAAAAGTCGCAGTTATCGTTTGATTCGAAGAGCACAAAGACAAAATTTGCTTTTTCAGACTGTCAATTGTCGCTCTTAATTGATCAGTAGTCGGATTCTCCCCAATCGTCACATAAGCCGTATTGCTTTTGCCGACAGCGTTTACAACATAAACAGGGACCAAACCAGTCGGCCAATCCTTGGATTCTTGAACAACTATCTTTTTATCTGTTTTCGTAACCCAACCAGACAACCAAGCACTACCGCTTAATTCTAGCCCACCGATAGTTAAAGAATTTACTTGATTTAACCTTTCACCATTTATCCCGATAATTTTATGAACAGGATCATAAATTATCCCACTAATCCATGGTCCTTGCTCGCCAGCAATCGTTCGAGCATTAGAAGTAACATTGGGTTCGCTATTTTTTAACGAAGAACCGTCACTCTCAATAACACTGCTAGTAGTCCAATATAGGGAATTTATTTGGGCAACATAATTACCCGATAACATTTGGTTGGCCTTGCAAGACTTAATCAGCGAGTAATTAGTCGTCGAATTAGGGCCAAGTTTCAAGTAAGTATTGAGGTGAGCATTATCCCAAACAATGGTTGGGTTACTACCGGTAGGATTGTAGGAAAAAGTACAATCATTGGGTTGACCGATTATATTACCTCTTGTTTTATTGATAAAGTTTAGTGAAAAAGGATAAAACGAACTCGGGATATAAACCGGGAAAGAATTTTTGTTGACGATATTTAAGTTAAAGGTCGCCTTAAGACGATTGCCATCTTTGGCATAATCTAAACCCAGTAATCCTATTCTTTTAACAATAGTTGGGGCTTGACCATTATTATTTCCGCATAATAATTGATTTAATATCGCCCGCGAAGCAGCGTCAAAAAAACCGTTAGCCGGGCTAATTTTATGGACTTTTTGCCAATTAATGGCCGCCGCTTGAGTTAACCGGCCAAAATAACCGGTTGGCCCGTCGGAATTGAGCAGGCCCTCATCAATAAGGTATTGTTGAAGAACGCTAATTTCTTCACCCTTATTACCAAGACCTAGGTCTTGGGTAATTGTTGAGCAAGGAGAAATGGCAACCGTACTTGTCACATCAGTTGTGGTCTGAGCAAACAAAGAAACTGCTCCTGATAAAACGAAAACGGCAACCATCATTCCCAAAAGATACTTTTTCATGAAAATATTAGATTTTTTTAATAATTAATAATAATTGATAAAACATAAAAGAACTCGGGTTAATAATAACATTAAATCCCTCCTCCAGCATAATTTAAATGGTGGATAAAAAAGTTTGCCACCGCAAGGTGGAACCTGGCGGTGGTTCCTTTGCTAAAACAAAAACTCCCCTAGGGGAGTTTTTGTTTTAGCGTTTTTTGCCAACTTTTCGGCGAGAAACAACCAGATGATTTGAGTATTTCTTTGGTGTACGAGTCTTTCTGCCGCCAGTAATCTTGCCCCACATCGTCTTTGGTCGTCTTGTCCCTCGTCCTTGGACGCCTTCACCACCGCCATAAGGATGATCGACGGGGTTCATCGCGGTACCGCGGACAGTTGGGCGAATACCTTTCCAGCGAGAGCGACCAGCTTTCCCGAATTTCACTAATTTATGCTCTTCATTTGAAACTTCACCAATCGAAGCCCAGGAATCATCAGTAATTTTACGAACTTCAGAAGAAGGCATTTTGACTGAGGTATAGCCAGCATCATGAGACAAGACTTCACCGTAATTTCCAGCCGAACGGATCATTTTCGCGCCACCTCGAGGTTTGATTTCTAGATTATAAATAAAAGTACCAACTGGAATTTTCTTTAATGGCATGCGATTGCCCGCCTTAATCTCGGCATCTTCAGAAGCCAAAAACTTGTCCCCAACCTTAATCCCCTTTGGCATTAAATGATAACGTCGTTCACCATCGCGATAACAAACCAAAGCAATAAAAGCCGAGCGGTTTGGATCATATTCAACTGTCTCAATCTTGGCCGGAATATTTATTTTGTTATAAAGAAAATCAACATCACGCTCTAGCCGTTTGTGACCACCACCTTTATGTCGAACGGTAATTCGGCCCTGATTGTTTCGGCCAACATGTCTTTGAGCGCCACGAACCAAAGCTTTATGTGGTTCGTTGGTCGTCAAAACACCCTTATAAGTAACAGTTAGGGTATTTCTCTGTGATGGAGTTGTAGGAGCGTACTTTTTCATGATTTTTGTTTTTGGTCTTGTTTTTTTACTTACTACTTTTACTACTTATTACTTACTACTTATTTAAATTATTTCGATTTTTTCACCGGCTTTTAAGAAAACCATAGCTTTGCGAACACCTGGTCGGACCCCCTTTCGGCCACGACGAACAACATTTTTTGATGGCAAATTTACAACATTGATTTTTACTGGTTGAGCCTTGTACTTAGCAATGAAAGCCTGTTTGATTTCAGTCTTCGTGCTACCTTTAGCCACCTCAAAAACGTAGACGGCGCTTTTGCCTCCCTCAGCGAGATCGGTTGATTTCTCTGTGATTCGGGGAGACTTCAACACGATACCATTTTTTAATTGATTGCCTATTTTTGACATAATGTTTTTCCTCTCTCGGCCAAAACCTCAAGACTTTCTTTTGGTGAGGCCACGACGAGATACTTATAGGTTAAAAGATCGACGGGATTCAAATTGCGCAAATCAACAACGTGCGCGCTTTTGATATTTTTGAAACTTTTTTCAGTCACTTCGCTCTTGGCCGGAACCGAAACCAAAGCTCTTTTGCCGGTGCGATAATTGATTCTTTCCAAACCGGAAACCTTGGCAAGATTATTTAAATAAATTTGAGCCTCTTTCGTCTTTGGTTTGCTCATTTCAAGAGAGTCAAGAAAAACAACTTCGCCATCTTTCAATTTTCGAGAGAAAACCGTAAAGAAAGCCTTCGTCTTCATTTTTTTGTTTACCTTTTTGTCGTAATTTCTCTCAGCGTGTGGACCATGAGTCGCACCGCCACCTTTCCAGATTGGCGAACGAGATGAGCCATGGCGCGCTCGGCCAGTACCCTTCTGTTGCCAAGGCTTCTTACCGCCACCACGGACCTCGCCACGGCCTTTAGTGTCGGCAATAACCGTCCTCGCACTCGAGATCATTGAACTAACCACCTGGTGGACCAGGTCGGCATTCCACTTCAAACCAAAAAGGTTATTGGGCAGATCTAAAGCCCCTTTTTCTTTGCCTTCAGTATTGTAAATTTTAGCGGAAACCTGAGCCATAGAAACAACGGGCTTTTCACCAGCGACAATCTTTTCTTTGGTTTTTTTAATCTTTGTTTCCATGATTTTTTACTTACTACTTACTACTTACTACTTTTACTACTTATCTACTTACTATCTCTACCAAAGTCCCCTTGCGTCCTGGAATGGCACCACTAATAAACAATTGATTGCCGGCTTGGTCGATTTTCACCACTTTCAAATTGCGAACCGTAATTCGATCACCACCCATTCGGCCAGCCATGCGCAAACCTTTCAAAACTTTCTGCTTACCACCGGCGCCAATCGAACCAGCCTCTCGCTCTGAGTGTTTCTGACCGTGAGAACGACGCCCACCTTCGAAATGATGTCTTTTGACCACGCCCTGGAAACCCTTACCTTTGGAAATTGCACTGACTTCGATCGTATCGCCTTCAGCAAAAGTGGAGACATCAATGGAATCGCCAACTTTCACCACCGGCAAAACACCTTTCTTGCTGGAAAATTGTTTTAAATAAGTAAAACCAAAGCCTTCTTTTTGACCAACCGTTTTGGCAATCGCTCGCTGTGGCTTAGCAATATTCTTGAGTTTTTTGTCGCCATAACCCACCTGGATTGACTTAATGGCGTCGTTCTCAGTCTTCACTTCCGTCACGGTCACTGGGCCAGCCAAAACAACCGTACCAGCAATAACTTTGCCTGATTCGTCGAAGATTTGGGACATTCCTTCTTTTTTACCGAGTATAAATTTCATAAAATATCAAAATAAGCCCTCTCTCGAGCTCTGAAACATCTTATCAAATAACGGCGAAAAGTCAAATTTAAAGACTATAATCCCCAAGAAGATTTGGCTAAGCTAGACTGGGCAATCATACTTTTTAGCGTTCTAGGATTAAAGGCTAATTTATTGCCGTGACGAGGAACACAGACTTGCCGTAGTTTACCAGCAATACTTGCTCGATAAAAATAATGGCTCCCTTTGGCGTGATTTAATTGGAAACCATTTTCTTTCAATACGGCTTCCACATCTTTGAAGGTCCAATTATTGAAACCCTTGGGCATTTTTAAGCAGAGATTTTTGTTACCCCGTAATGATAGACATCATAAGGTGACGGTACCGGTTTGGCGGAGTTAAGATTTTGCCACATTTTTTCGTATTCCACTTCGGTTTTTTGGTTTAACGGAGAAAAATCATGTAGACCTTTTATTTTTTTTATGGATTCAACATACCCTTGGATTGCTTCTTGCAAATTGAGCATAGCAATAATTGGGTCGTCAGCCGATTCGGTAATGTTAAACTCCAAAGCTGTGCCAAACCAGGTCTGACCATCACGAAAAATTATGCACCGCACGGCGCCTTTTTGAGGAGTATTCATAAAGTAATTATTGCCCATTTCAAAAAATTTGGCAAATTGTTAACAAATTAGCAATTTTAGAACATAAATATAACTAGGAAAAAGCAGACACCCGCCGTAAACCCTGGACGATAACGAGAGGAGGGAGAAGAAATGTTATGGCACAAAGTAGGCGAAGAACGGCCCGAACCCATGCAGAAAGTTCTGCTGGTCAATTTGTTCATTGACGGTTGGCATTATCGAGAGGCCGTCTTCCGTCACGACGAATTCACGCAGCAAGATGATGCCTCGTACGTGATCACCGGGTGGAAATATTGGTCTGACGAGCAGATCACTCCGCCGTACGCGCCGTAGACACACACGAAGAATGTAACACCCCGTCACCGGCTTATTGGAAGACCTTCCATCAGAGCATGGTGGCGGGTTTTTCTGTGTTAGTTTCTGAAATACCGCACGAGAGCGTTGCTCTCGTGCGGTATTTTCCTAAAAGCTAAAACCTATCAGCTACAACCTTTTTAGTTGATATAGTAACTCCTAACTTGGAAGAGGATATAGAAACTAATGATCAACCCAATTATAAGGCTAATGAAGTTATAGCTGACCAAGCTACCGAGGGCTGAAACAAGCTGGGCATAAAACATCATATTCCAGGATTTTTTGGTTCTTTTGAAAAGACCAGGAATCGCAATGACATACATAATAGCGATAATTATCATAACCGCAAACGAAATATAAACATTAGTCATCGGCATTACCGCTGCGGCATAGACGCTAACCACGCTGAGACCAAACACGAGAGTTATTAAGGGGATAATACTTAAAATTATAAAAATGACCCCAATAATTGCCAGGTAGGGGCTAATCTTAACAATTACCTCTTTCACTTTTGCTGGTAATTGTGGCGCCTTTTTACCAAAATACTCATCTAAAGTTTCAATTAATTTTGCCATAGACAAAAAATTATTTTAATAATTTATAATAGTAAAATTATACCATTCATTTAATCAAGAAACAAACAACAACCCCCGCCCAACTGGAGGGGGTTGTTGTTTGTTTCCTGAGTGGTTATTTTATTGGGTTGGATAAGAGCTAAGATAATTTGCCCCAAGCGGTTTCATGCCAGTATTTGGCATAACCCCAGAGGGGAGAAGGGCTCCAACACCCATCAGATCGAAAGTATTGAGCTCGTAACCTCCTTCATTTTCAGAAACGAAACGATAGGTATCATTATAACCAGAGACATAATTTGGAAACTTGTCACTCGTCAGTGGTGGATAAATTAAGTTGGCCAGATAGTCGTAACCGCCAGAACGAGAGATGCCATTACTGGGACCAAAAACTGTTATTCCCGGGATCATTCCCTTGCCATCGAACATAAACATCAGACCGTCCAGATGCATAGGGTTACGGGGATATCTAGTGCCCAACCCGGTCACCCAAGATTCTCCTGTCTCATTGGCGCCCAAGGTATAGTCCGTTGCTAGACTCATATCATTAATGATTTTTTGTCTCACGCTAGTAGCCAAAGGAATCTTGTTCTCGGTAATCAATTTAACTAACCCAGGTCCCATAAATTGACCAGGGTGAGCAGCATTACCCCAAGAAGCATTACCTGGATAGGGATTGGCTGACCGGTAAGTTTGACTACTTGAAATCTTGTGAAAATTATCAACCCAGGCATTAATTGCGTTTACCACCGCGGGGTATTGAGAGGTCAACTCTGTTCCTGACGTCTTTATGAAAGCGGTGTAAAGCATTGGCGAGGAAAATACAATCGGTGGACAATTTGTGCCATAATAACAACCG
>Ga0172381_10005222_pt1 | contig 13244 bp, 20 predicted proteins | sample Leawel6488metaG_FD_119754 | JGI IMG/M metagenome (GOLD analysis project Ga0172381, IMG submission 119754) | Leachate microbial communities from a municipal landfill in Southern Ontario, Canada - Leachate well 64-88 metaG | ecosystem: Engineered > Solid waste > Landfill > Unclassified | place... | reverse complement strand
TAAAGTATTGGAAATGTGGCAGTGAGTCAAAACAGTACGAAGTACTCTTTGGAGATTCCTTCCCAATCCACTTCATATCCCTTGTCGTAGGCTTCCCACAATCCTTACACGGCCCACTCGGTCCTTGATACCTTCGGTGACCATCAGGACATACCCAGTCAAACGCCCAGAGATTTCGCATAAGGGGAACACACGTCCAATCATCGTGTCCTTTCATTGCCTCTATCATTTTTACGTCAAACCCCTGATCGAACGAACAATGAGCGTCACACTTCATGACGTACTTCGCTTTAGATAGTCTCACTCCTTGATTCGTAGCCGCCCGTTGTCCTATAGATTCAGGAAAATATAAAATACGAACACGAGGATGATCGACTAATTGAGGGTCTGCCCACTTTCCATCGAGGACTGCGATGACTTCTGTCTCTCCTTCTATGTGAGCGAGGATATCGTCAATCGTAGTTTTAAGAAACATCTCCGACCTTGCCGGAATTACGATTGAGAGATCCATGCTTTATTCCTCTCCAAAATTGCTCTCGTTATATCAGGAGCGTAGCCAAATGATTCCGCCCATGCACACCATGCGTAGATATCTTTAGGAATACACTTTGAATTAAACCCTCTCTTTTCAGGGTATACGAATGTCCACCAGAGATTGAAGCGGGGATCATCCCCGTAGACCGCATCCCGTATAGTATAAAAGTCTATCTTCGCTTTCTCACACACGTCATACAGTTCTTGTATTTGAGCTACTTTGAATGCAATAGCTCTATTTTCAGTCAGTTTGATCACTTCCGCCTCATACGCTGTGACCTGACGGATCATCGTATTAGCATTGTAAACCTGTTGATAGATCTCTATAACCTTTCGGGTATCTTCTTTCACTCCGCCAAGAATAAGGAATGGTCTGGTCTTTCGATCAAGCAATGGATGAGCAGGGGTCTCTCCGAGATATTCCGGTTGCATGACAATCCGCTTCCCGTATCTCTTTGATAGATAATCGGTCGTCCCCGGATTAACCGTAGAACGAATGACTAAAAGAGGACACTCACACCACTTTACTACCTCTTCTACATAAGACATATCTAACCGTCCTTCTTTATATCTATTTCCTGATTGTTGAAAGTCCATATCCATGTTTGGCGAGGGAACACAAATAAACGCTATATCTCCTTTATTAGCTTCATCTTTTTTTCCCACTTCTCCAGACTTTCCATTTGAGTAGACATACGCATCGGGAAAAAGTTTCATCATTGCTTTCCCAACCCAACCGCTACCCACAACAGTAATTTTCATATACCTCCTTCACTGAACCATACGGTTCTAAATACTCTGTTTGTATTTCACCCAATGCTTTGCGTTTCCCCAACCCCTGAAACCCTAACGACTCCTCAGTGAAGAATGTCAGGCTTGGGATGAGGCATTCCCACTTCTCTGTGGGGACTTTACTAATTCCCAGATGATCTTCAAACCTTCCGGGTTCCCCCCAGTAGTATTTGTAAACAACAGGGGGTATAGATTCTACGGTTGGATATTTTTTATACCGCTCCTCAAGAGTGTTTAATAGCATCTCACGGGGAGCGGCACACATGGACATGACCCGTCTATCGAGTCGTTTAGAGAATACAGTTGGTCTCCAAGTAAAGAGTGCCCACTTATTGAGATCGTAAGATATGACATCTGAACGGTGTTCAAAGTGTTCTTTTGGGTACAACGTATCATCTTCAGCAATTGCGACATAGGGGGTTCTGGCTTCCCGAACTGCGATCAATACCTGTTTATACAGGTTATAGAGCGACATTCCTATTTCTCCAATACAGATATTCTGTCCGAACTGTATAGGTTTTTGAGAGACACTAATGATAGGCGTATCTCCCACCGTTTCAAGAAGCTTTTCCTGAATATAGGTCATAAACCCTTCAGGCTCTTTGTTTGCGGTGTAGTAAAGCAAAGTTAAGTCAGTCATAGGTCTAATAGCTTAAAATTGCTTACTACTGTTGTATGCGGGTGAATTTTATCGAAATTATACCGATATTTATAATACGGATATGCCCGACTGTAATGGTAGTGAATATCATCCCGTCCGTTTGAATCATGCAAGACGACATAATCAGCATATTGTGACGCTCTGATTGCATCTATATCTCTTCTCCCCTGAGAATGATCGATGAAAACAACTCCCCAATGGCGTTTCTCAATCGGTACGGTATCCCAATTTTCCACCAATGTAATATGATGAAGATTAGTTTGGAATCGTTCATGTGATTCAAACCATATCTTATTATCCTCATAGGAATCCAAGAATCTCTTTTCTGCATCACAAAAGGAATGAAGAAGCGGCGTACTGAAAACCCCAATCCCCATTTCAAGAACAGGACCATTAGAAATCTGCAAAACTTTCGCAAGAATAGGGATATGGCTTGCCCATAACGGGTTATAGCCGCCTACCTGTATATTCTGATTGCTTTTGCCTTTTCCTATCATAGTGGTATGGGAAATCCGTTTTTATCCAAGTTATAGAGCATTCGTTTCGTCCAGTGTCCTTTATATTTTTTGATATATTGATTCTCTAATACGAGATTCTGTCTGCCAAACTTCCTTTCAAACCGTCTATTTCCCTCTATTTTTTCCCCATCCAATAAATCAGGAAGCAAAACAATAGGAGTATCTGCGTGTTTGATATAGTTCGGTCCAAAGGTAAATTCTTTTGTCTGATAATCCATATAGGCATTCTTCGTATCGAATGATGCTTTAAGATACGGTTCACGGAGAAACTTTCCCAATCCCATAAGAAAATATGGTATACCAGTAAACGACACACTTTTTCCTTTATAGGTTTCAAACACTTCATCAAATAATGAATAATCCTTTATTTCGCAGGAATCGTGGAGAAATAATAATTCATCCCACTCATGGTTACGGGCAAAATCAAACCACCCATACTCATAGGCTGATTCTATAAATACGGGATACTTCCCACTATATCCTTTCATTGACTGAAGGAAGTTCGAGATAAACTCATACCGTCCGGGAGTTGTAGCAACGTAGATTATCTGTTTCATAAGCGTATAACCTCGATAAATGACTTCCAGAACATTGTGAGACTTTTTTTGTTGATTGATTGAAGCGACCCAGTACGATTGTCATACGGGAAATGATAAACAGGTATTTCTATAACGTTCATCCCTTTTCTTCTTGCCAGTATTTCCATACAAACAGACGGGAGAACACAATTTTTGGGTAACTCTTTCAACAGAAGGGCTAACTGAGACCGCCTAATGACTTTGAAGGGGCAATTAGCATCTTTTATGATATATCCATGACGTAAAAATATGGTTACTTTGAGGATAAAGCTCACTATTTTACGAAATAACTTGTCCTGACGATGTATTCTATATCCACTGATGAAATCATAGTCTAAAGAATCGGGTCTTATCTGATTATCTGAGTCAATATAGAGAACATAGTCACCTTTCGCCGCCTTTAGACCCCGTATAACACTCTTTGCATGACCCATATTCTTTTTATTCGTGAGGATTTTAAGCGTAGCGTCAGTAGACGCATCATTCACAGCGATAATCTCATCAATTACCGCACTGATGGTCTTTTCTTCATTGAAAACTGGCATGATTACGCTTAGTTTCATTTGTGTTTTGATGTGACTGAAATTTTACTATGATGAAATATATCTTCCTCTATCATGTTGACATTCAAATTTGACTTCCAAAGAACATACGGGAGCGCTATCTGATCGACAGTAAAGTATCGTGATGTATGAATCCACCAGAGTCGAAACATCTCCCGTACCTGAGCACTGTCTTTATACATAAATGCTGTCGAAGCATACAGTCGGGTATCGTGAAAGTCCTTATCCATCATACAATCGGCTAGTTGTTCCTTATGTAATCCATTTTTATATCTTGAAGTGATATAGTTATTCCCTTCCTTGAGTTTCTTCTCTATATAGTCCGTCTCTTCTTTCATCGTATCCCGCCACGGATGTTTGAATAAGACGATATCGTGATCCTTACACTTCTCTAAGAACCATGACAGGCTTGTAGGGTCTTGGAGTGACATCGACCCATCTAACCATAGGTAGTAGTCAAACCCAGGCAGCATCTGCCACCCAAACATCTTCGGGATTCTATATTGAAGCCGTGAGGTCAAACCTGATATGGGAGGGAAGTTATCATCCGTCCACCTATGAAACGTATGCTCTACGTCTTGTTTTATATTCAAAACTTCAGAGTCAAACTTTCCCAAATTCGCAGTCATCACGCAGACCCTCATCGTACCCTCCTTATTTGAAAGCGTGTTCTATTATGCTGTTGCATGACAAGGTTCTTTCCTTGGTGACCTGTTGTATCGTGATATGTTTTGTAGTAGTATGATAGTCTTTTACCCATCTTTTTAGCCATGAATAACGCATCGACTAACTTCTCTGTTATCTCATTTCGTAACCCCTCATCCTGAATCTTTACTACAGAGTCATAGGTATTCCGCAACTGCTCACAAATACCCAACTGTGTATTCACACTATGAATAAGACTGTTTTTGATTTGTTCTCTATTCCACATAGGTTTTAATAATATCTTTCACTTTCATCATTCTTCCCGGTACATTCATCTCACATGACCATTCGGGTATTAAATCAATCCAATGTAAAAACTCCTCTTTCTCTACCACATACCGATAGACATCCTTCACCTCAGCATCTCTATGCGCTTTCATGTAGTTTATAAGCGTATGAGGATTTACTCCCCACGAGATGTTCCCTAATCGGATAATCGTATAGTGACCAAAGTTCTTTTTAACTAACTTCTCCATCTGTCGTTTATGTTGAGCGTACCTCGTATCGGTGTAAAAAATAGATAATGAACTGAAATACACTATGTGTCGCCACTTGTCCTGTTTCATCAATAAAGCAATCTCTCGTTCATATTCACTCTCTCTCGTCTCAGAACTGTTTGAAACACCACTGGCAAAGTACAGTCGGTCTTCCCGATCTTTGAGTACACCCGCCACGTCTCCATGTCCGATAATCATACGAAAAAGTACCATGAGGGCTGACGGTCGTCTTTTGGAACTCCATGCGCCCATCTGGTCAATTTGAGCTTGTATCCATGTTTTTTAACATACTCATCAACAGCTTTAATCACTCCTACATTCCCTGCCCGTGTCTTGTAATAATCATGTCCTGATACGATCCCGCCTTTACGAACTTTCGGCGTCCAAATCTCAATGTCTTGCTTCACATACTCATACGAATGGTTACCATCTATGAAAACAAAGTCCAATTCTCCATCTTTGAAGTCCTTTACCGCATCGATACTGAACTTTTTGATAATCGTTGTATTGTATTGAGCTAATAATTTCTTAGCTTTCCCTTCCATTGAAATAAATGTCCCCGGATTAGCAAAGTCTTTATAATCGTAGTATTTGAGCCACGGGTCTATACAATATAACTTTAGTTTAGGATTCTTCTGGCACAAGATAGCTGAGTAGTAGCCACTAGCGACCCCGATCTCAGCTCCTACAGTAAATCCTTGATCTCTAAAGTATTCAGCTAGTGCAATTCTATCTTTCATTATCTCCCCCAAAACTTCTTCTTTAATACATTACAATTTCCCCACGGTTCTAAGTCTTGTTTAATAATAGGCACATGGGCTTTTGTTATCTTCTTTCCTCCTAACCCTGCGAAGAAGTTAAACGTAAGAATAGGGATTTTAGTTTTGAATAATTCTACCTTTGCGTTGGGGATACCAAACTTCTTATCATTGCGTCCAGGTTCTTGAAAGTATCTCTGCATCCGTTCACTCACCATTGACTCATACGGGTACATGATAAATCGGGGAGCTAATGTACGAACGAGCGTATCCCTCTCAACGATACACGTACACATTCCATGATCGTATTTATTCCAGTACCCCGTTTCCTCGGTGTACCACATATTGTTATTGAATAAAAACGTTCCTTTTGAAGGTCTATGAGAGAAGTGTTCTTTAGAGTACAGGGTGTCATCCTCACAGAGGGCAACATACTTTGTCTTGACTTCCTGAGCGCCTATATAAATCTGCTTATAACAGTTGTAGTATGATTTTCCGATCTCTCCTACGCAAATGTTCGTTCCGAACGCTAAAGGCTTCTGAGAGACCGAGATAAGAGGTAAATCACCCTTTATAGAGAGGAGATGCTTCCTCACATTTTCCGTCATCGTAGGGTAGGCGGTGTTGGAAGTATAATAAAGCAAGGTGAGATCATTCATACGGTCTCCTTTGCTCTATCTAGTACGAGCCGTTCTTTCCAATCCGTTCCCCATCCGGGCATATCGGGAAACTTATTCATAAACCATTCCCAGTCATACTTGAAGTCTTTGGTTGAGAGCCAGTAATCCCGACAGTACACTCGTCCTTTTTCCTTTTCAGCCTGATGGATTCTATACTGAGCATTTGAAAACCCGTAGTTCTTTCCATGACTCCCTTTATGATAGTGAGCGTACCATGTCTTTTTATTTACTACGACTCTTCCGCCGGATAACCATGTCTTCATTCCCAACTCTTGCGCCTCTTGAGTGAACTGACCATATTTCTCCGCATCCATTTCTTTGATCACGGTATCCCAATGCTTTTTTGACATGAAATAGCACGATCCTTGAAATGAAGGGGTATCGTCTATCAGAATATCTTTCCGTTCAGGTCGTCTCCACTCCGCTCCATGTAAACCACACGTATTGTCATTCGGGCGCTGAAAGGCATAGTCTATGTGCATATAGTCTACCGGCGGTCTGCCGTCATGCAAAATATCCCACTTCTCCCAATCTATCCGATACCTTCGAGGAATGACGATCCAGTTATCCTCACAATCTGCGAGAAGTTTCTCATCCCACCCCTCATCGACGATACAATGCTCATCTATCTTCATCACATGGTCGCCTTTGGCTATTGCCATCCCAGCGTTGATTGAAAACCGCATCCCCTTATTGTTATGTATTTCCCCATGATGAATAATGATTAAATTCTTTCTATCTATAAGTGGGGGATCAGGCCAGAACCCATCAAGAGCCACGATAACCTCAATCTCTCCTTTTGCTTTTGCAAAGAGATCATCGATTGTACGCTGTAAGAACTCAGCATTTCTACTAGGGATTATTACTGATACCATATTAGCTCCACGCACTAATCGCTGTTAAATTACCGCCCACCCATGAAAACGTTTTCGTGTATGTTGTACCATCTATTGTTTTAGTCATTGTCGCTAGATTCCCATCTCCGTCATACGCAAGCGTCATAGATGGATTACCTTGTATCGCCGTAGTCCGTTCCATATCTCCTGTTACTGGATTCATTGTTAAAGGAATACGAGTGAGAACCTCATACACAGGATCAAAGCTCAGGTTCTCCATGTAGGTCACGGATTTCTTCAAGTCTCTCGCTGTTGGATTTTGCACTGGCATAACATCACCTCGTTTCCCAGACCTTGTAGTTCTCCATTTGTCTATATACTTCTTTATTCATCTCTGCTGAGGATGTGAGATGAGCTAACTTGAAAAATATCTTTCTCTTTTCCGCAGGGTCTTTGATAAATGATAGATTCTTCCACGCCTTCACTACTCCCGCTATCCGATCGAGGATAACCGATGGTTCTGCCTCCTGATCTAATCCCATGTCTTCCTTGAGCCCATCAATGGTCTTTTTGAACGCCCCAACGGTAGGAGAGAGACCCTTCGACTTTACAATTTCCATGACATAATCCTTTACATTTGCAACGTTTGACTTATCCTCTTCAGGAAGGTTATCTATCCTATCGTCAATGCCTAACGCATCTAAAACGACACTCACCCCGTGGGTCTCACGAAGTTCCACAGGCTCTTTATCATCCTCTCCGCTTTGGACTTGTTGATTATTCACCTCAGGCTCTGGGCCTTTTGGTGTTGGTGCTGATACGACTGGCGCTGATCGAAACGTGACATCCATTTTATGCAAATAAAGAACTATACGCATCTACCCATAAATGCTGATTTGTTTTTAGCGTATATGCCGTAGTGATACAACTTCTCGCCCTCGCTGATATATCTTCCCGTAGTTCGGGACAGTTGATATAGTTTTTTATACACTGATACCACTGATCCTCATCTTCTGCTATTTGTCCATATACCCCATCAAACGTTTCATTTGCCATTGAATAGACCGTGGGGGAAAAGACACCGGGGATGTGCATGACTGCGTACTCAATCCACTTGATATTTGATTTACATTTATTGAAGAACGTATTGCGAAGCGGTGCCAACCCTATGTCTAATCGAAGTGAATTGAGTTTAGATGGCCACACATCAAACGGTACGCCATTTTGTATCTCCACGTTGCACCCATCAAACAACTGTCCGACCCGTGGGTCACCGATGATTACTAACTGAACGTTCTTAAACTCCTTACATATTCTCTTTACGGGTTCAACAATCATCTTCATATCGTCCACATGAGTGATCGACCCTGCCCATCCTATTCTTATTTGTTTGGTTTCATTCTGGAGACGTGGCATCTCCCACCGGTCTAGGTCTATGTAATTGGGAAGAACTTTAATGTTATCGTTATAAACCCGTAGTTGATCTGCGAGATAGTGCGTAGTAGTTGTAATCATGTTGGCTACTTCCATTGTTCTCGTTATGACGAACTTAGAATCGTGCATACTATGTTCCTGTTGGAAAGGGCTGTCGTCATTTAATTCTAATCCATCATCACACTCTACAATTATTTTCTTTCCTTTCTCTTGTTGCCATTGATATAAAAGAGCTAACCCTTGCTTATCTACACAGCTTTGAACGATACATATATCCGCCCACTCTACTTCTTGCTCGTTGATCCCACTCTCACTCGCCCGTACATTGTGACCATGTTGAGCAACATACTTGAGAGGGTCTACAAGCCGCCACTGACGGCTTCCAGAGTCATTTCCCCAATAGACGATGTTCATAGTGTCTCCACGCACTCACTGGCAAACATGAATTGTACGTTGTTTGGCATTCTAAAGAGATTGACAAAGCACCTATCTATATCATTCTTATACGGGGTGATATGACCGTGGAGTTTTACGAGGTCTATATTTTTAGCTAAAAAGTACGGTTCATCGATACTGTAGTTATACTGATAGAAGTGTTTTGGTACGGGTTGTTTATTGTCCCTATCTATCGCTCCCCACCACCCTTCATCATCGAGCGCTCTCACGACTTCACTATTCCATACCCAATAGGGCGCTTTGAATCCTTTGACATACGGCAGTCCATCTTTAGAAAACGCTTCATCTATTGCTTTCATGGATAGTTTCATCGTATCGTATTCACACTTCTCAAACTCTCTGTCTAAATGAACTAACCCATGAGGAATCAACTCTATCCAACTTAAATGTTTCTTTAATTCTTTGAGGGTACTCTCCCGCATAATCCGAGCGGATACATCCTGCTCATAGGCTATATCACAGGGGATAGTGAACATGGAGACTTTGAGCGTAGGATAGGACTCCTTTAATTTCAGAAGTAAATCTAATCGATTATTTAAAACTGAAAAATCGTCAAATGAAAGGCAGATTTGTTTCATATTAGTCCATTCTTTTTCCATTCTTTTAATTGTTTTTCTGTTGGCTTTAATTCTTTTTGCATTTTTAACCATTTTCTAAATATAGAAAATCCATTGATAATATAAAAAAGGGTAAGAGCTAATAGACTTCCACACGTTGGTCTCATGGTTTTTCTCCTAGACAAAAAAATACTACTAAGTATTCTGTACCATCTAGTTCAATAAACTCAGGTTCTTTAAGACCCGCATCAACATAAAATTTCACCATATCATCCTTATCAAAATACCAAAGATGCTCTGGTGATCGTACGTTATCATCTTTCGGACAGGTTATAATAAGTTTTCCACCGGGTTTTAAGATTCTATACGCCTCACTAAATAACGTCTCAGGTAAGTCCATGTGTTCTATCACTTCTCCTGAAAATACTACATCGAAGTATTCGTTTGGTAAGTCCTTTTGTTCTCCTGCAAATCCTACTCTGTACTCTGTTCTCGGATCATCAACTAAGTTATTCCGTATCACCTCATCGGAGATATCCGTTCCCCATACCTCACAACCCTGTCGTTCTTTTTGAATCATTCTGGTCAGTACGCCAACTCCACACCCTATGTCGATTACTTTATCCCCATCCTTTACATAGGAAAGAGCTTTGACAAACCTTCTAGTAGGCGTCCAGTAATCCACTGCCTTGGCTGGAGTGGCATAGATGTAGTTCCAATATCCTTTACTGTTGATTTGTTCTTCAGACGTGCGGATCATAGCGTGTTTGTTTTTCGTGTACCCTACGTTCAAAATACTCTGCAAAATCTTTCTTTTGTTGTGCCGTGCCTTTCGGCCCATGACTCACGTAATAGTTTTCAAGATATCCTTGTGACCATCCATGAAAAAGTAAGTACTGACTCATCTCCATATCTTGTATGCCATGTAAGAAGGAGTTTTCTTCCCACTTAAACTCATCATACGCATGAGCGTCTACAAAATGACATATCCCTCCCAAGTGTTTGGTCACCCCAACTAGCTCTCCTCTGAGCGTTCCATACCCTACCCGTACAGCACCCCCCGGATTATCAACGAGTCCTTGTACATAACATGATAGAGCAATACGTCTATTCGACTTCCATATATCAATCATTTTCGTAAGCCAGTCTTTCGTCAATCCGATACAATCATTATCCCATTTCATCACACAATCATGTCGTGCATGGTGTTTAATCATTTCAATCGCTTCATTACTTGCTTTTGAAATCCCTACGTTTGTATCATTCAGTTTTATTTGTTTGATCTTTTTCTTCTTATATTGTTCCATGAGCCATTCCTGTGTCCCATCCGTTGAGCCATTGTCTACGACATAATGATCAAACTGATATCCTGCTGTTTCTTCTAAACTCTTAAAGGACTTTTTCGTATACTCTAGCCGATCATAGGTTATGGAAAAGATTGCAACTTTAGGAGGGAGAATCTCTTTTCCTAAATATGGAAGGACGATCTCACAGTCATACGCATCCCACTCAGGAGCGAATGTCGTCTCACTATCACCCTTAGTTTTCACTTTCACCGACTTCATATCATCATGGAGATGATAGTCAGTGATTACCATTGGCACTCTCTTCATTCTAGTGCCAAACTTCATCAATCGCACCCATAAGTTCCAATCAATATACTTCTTATACTTCTCATCAAACCCTCCAACAGCAAATAATACGTCCCGTTTTATGAGAACGTCTGATGTATCAATATAATTTCTCTTCATTAAGAGATCGGGGTTGAAGTTAGACGCTATCCCTATCTGTGGAGGGATGCGTTGTGTATCATCAATAAGCCACCTGTCCCCATACACAACCCCAAACTTATCATCTTCTTTGATTGCTTTGAGTAAAAGGGCTAAATGATCGGGTCTGAACGTATTATCATCATCAAGAAAGGCTATATAGTCCCCTTTAGAGGCTAAAATCCCCTCATTCTTAGGTTTTGTATCACATCCGAAGTTCTTTGTGCGTTTAATATAGACAATTCTTTTATCATTGAAGCGACTGACGAGTTCTTCTGTACCGTCTTTTGAATTATCGTCAACAATAATGAGTTCAAAATCTTCGTACGATTGATTGAGGACGCTTTCTATTGCTTTTTTCAGCTTATCTGGTCTACGAAATGTGGTAAGGACTACTGAAATCATATTCCTGCCTCCTCTACTTTTTTAACATAATACGGTTTATCTTTTTGCCATGATTCTTTACGGCTTTTTTCCCATGATCTCGCTGTTGGATTGGTTTTCATTTCATGTTCCCGTTCTGCCATGAACTTATCCGTTGCTTCTCCTGCTAGTTTAGTATTATCACTGTGCATTCCTGCTTCATATTTTCTCCAACTAGGAGAAAAGGGGACAAAGGGGACACCAATTTTTTTATTGGGGAGTTTCACTGCGGGTCTTTCGTCAGAATCTTCCACTAATTTATGAATTCCATCACGAACTTTTACCCATTTCATGACGTAATTGTATCATACTATTTCAAGCACCAAAAAGCCCCTTTTCAGGGGCTTATTTGGACGCTCTAAACTGCTTTAAGCAGTACTCGAAACTGTATGATTTATGTTTACGAAGAATGCACTATTAAGTACATTCGTTCCAAACAATGTTTTCCATCCAGCCGTTGCGATTTTATCCGTTGGGTCTCCTGTCCCTGCTGACCCGAAAGGCTTCACGTAAGTCTTTAAGGCTTGAAGTTCAGAAACGCCAAAGGCATCTTTCCCGAACACTGACGTCACATAGATCGTCGATGATGCGACCACTGCTGAGGTTGTGTCATATGAACTTCCCCGTGTAGCTGCATTCGATGTTTTTAGTATACGAACACCCATGATTTTCCCTTCTTCTGCTGTAAGCAGTTTGCCAGGATCTGCATATTTGTTCGCATCAATCCATCCACCTGTCGTAGTATCTCCCTGAAGGTCGTACAACGCATGAGGATGGACAACTGCTATCCATGATCCATCAATTTCCATTGCATCATTAGCTGCAAGTGTTCTCGTAGCTTTCCGTAATTCACCAATCGTGAGATTAGCTCCTGCCGGAACTGCTGACCAGTAAGCGACTGCAGATGCTGACTGTTGGGTACCAGATGAACGGATCGTGTTTCTGATAAGCGTGTCGATAGAAAGTCCTGCATTGTATGCAAGTCTTTCAACGGCGGCTTTCATAACATCACCGAATGAGGCATACGCCAAGATATCAGAGATAGAAACTGCGGCATCGTATTGGGCGGTTGAGCCTGTTACGTTGACGGCAGAGAATGTCTGAGCACTGGTTGGTACACCTTCACCTGTTCCAGCTGAGATCACAGGAAGATTCACCCATTTCGTCCAGTAAAGGACTTGTGAACCATATCCACCCTGACCTTGCCCAACTTTACGGTTCAACTGTCCCAATTGCTTGTGGACGAGCTTTTTGTCCGCTTGTCTTAAAAACAACTCATCATAATAGCGGTTTTTAATCACTTGTGATGTCGTTGTGCTGTTTGTTAATGCTGTATCAATTGCCATGTATATTCACCTCGCTCTCCGGTGAGTATTACCAATTCCCGTTGGACTTGAGCCACTCTTCCTTTTCTTCAAGTGTCATCTTGTCAGGGTCGAGTTTTGTCCCTTCCCTATTCAAGACTCTATTGGTAATCCCTTGG
>Ga0172381_10005221_pt1 | contig 13246 bp, 11 predicted proteins | sample Leawel6488metaG_FD_119754 | JGI IMG/M metagenome (GOLD analysis project Ga0172381, IMG submission 119754) | Leachate microbial communities from a municipal landfill in Southern Ontario, Canada - Leachate well 64-88 metaG | ecosystem: Engineered > Solid waste > Landfill > Unclassified | place... | reverse complement strand
AGAATTAATTGATGCATTAGATAATGTTGAAGGTAAATTTGGTAATATTTTAAGAGATGTAAATAATATGGAAGATGTAAATAATACAGAAGAAATGCAAATTGCCGCGAGATCAACTAAAAATATTAAAACTGCTCAAGAAGCTGAAGTAAAAGAAGCTAATCCTGAAAATTTAAATGAAATTACAAATGAAGAACCAAAAGAAGAATTATCAGTAGATAACGAAAAATTACCGGAAAATAATGAAGAATTACCAGAAGAAGACCTATCAGTAGCTGGAGAAGTATCAGCGAAGATTACTCCAGGTCCAGAAGAATTAATGAGTGAAATTCAAAAAGCTCCAAAATGGGACGTAAATAATATGCTTTCAGTTTCAAAGGCTGAATCATATTTTAAAAAGTTAAAAGAAGAATTAGAAACCGTAGTATATAATGAAAACATTTCAATTGATATGGATGGATTAAATCAATATGATAAAGTAAGAGAAGCAATTGACAAAGAATTAAATAAAATAGAAGAAGCACAAAAAGCAAAAGAAAAATTAGAGAAAAAAGAAATTGATATGCAAGAGAAATTTCAAGAAGATAAACCGACAGAAGAATTAATCGAAGAACCAAAAGAAGAATTATCAGTAGAAAATGAGCCTAAAACAGAAGAAGTAAATGTACAATAATTTTTCAGTAAGATTAATAAATAAAAATAATGTTATTTATAATATAGAAATTAATTCTGATGATTTAAATGAAAAAGAAAAATTATTATTAAAATATTTAATGTATTCAAAATTAAATGATTCTTATCAAAAATTAATAAAAGCATTGGAGTTATTTTCTTCTTGATTTTCTTTTTGTATAAATAAATGCTAATATAAAACTAAAAATATTGGAGTTATTTTCTTCTTGATTTTCTTCTTATATAAATAAATGCTAATATAAAACTAAAAATATTGGATTGGAGTTGGAAAATGAAAGATAAAAATTATATGAAATATATGAAAAAAATTATAGCTCAAGATACAGCTGGGAGAGATGTTTCTGATGAAAGATTAGGTAAAAAAGTTAAAATTAGAAATATTAGAGCTTATGTTCATATGATTGATGAAAGTATTCTTCCTATAGTATTAGAGAAGTCAAAAATTGGTATTAATGAAAAAAATGATAAAATAGAAATTGAAGAAGGATACTTTGAACCTCATATTGATCCTTCTTTATTTATTCCTATTCTTTTTTCACCAAGAGGGATCATATTTAATAAACCAGAATTAAATCAATATAAATTAAAATATGTATTTGATGGTATTGAAGTATATGAATCAAATGGAAAATTAATTACTTTAAGTGGTGGTTGGACAAATCAAATTCCTTCTTCTTATATTGAAGAAACTAATACAGGAAAACAACCAGAAGAAAACGTAATACAAAAACAACGTCCACAAAATGATTGGTGTTTTATTGCTTTTATTAAAAAAGAAAAAAAAGATGAAAAATTAGATATGAATGCAATTAGAATGGCGACTTATAGCGCTAGGCAATATTATAATAATGTATTAAATAATTATGTATTACATAATATTAATATTGTATTATCAAGTTATGGGATGAAATCTATTGATGTTAAAGGTTCTCAATTAAGACATGAGGAAAGCATTGATTTTACAAATTTAGCAAACAGAGCAGGATTTAGAAATGTACAAGAAGGACAAGATTGGGATGATGAAAATTTAGAAGGAAATATAGAAAAGAAACCTCCTGTAAAGCCAGTAAGAGGGAATATGAATAGTCAACAATTCCAGGAAGCACTTGAAGCCTATGAAACAGAAAAAGAAGAATATCAACAATATAAACAAGAATTAGAATCAGGTGGAAACCAACAGGATTTTGATAAAAAACACAACATACAAAATAGATACTATCTTTATAACTTTCAAAGAAGAGATAATTTCTTTTTTAGATCAACTGATTCTAATCCAAACACAGCAAATATAGACCCTAGAGTTGATCCAGGTATTCAAATTCAAGTAGTAATGCCTTCAGCTATTTCAAGTGAACATGAAGAAACATCACAATTAGAAGCGGGACAAGAAGCATCTGAAATCCAAGGTAAAACATTTCCTGCTAGATTGATGATAAGATACATAAATGCTAATCCAGCAGATACAAAAAATACAGAAAAATACCATAATTTATTGGCTGGAATTAGCGCCAATGTTGAAGATATTTTAATGAAAAAAATGAAATGTGTTGTTAATTCTAAACCAATAGATATAGCTTCTTCTAGTTTAAATGAGGATGAAGTAAAAGATGAGTTTAAATTAGGGTTAGAACATAGAGTTAATAAAATTAAACAAGATATTCAAAGAATTCAAAAAACAATGGATGCTTATCATATTACTTATGAAAATAGTGAAACACCACAAGAAGAGGATTTTACAGATGATGAAGGGGATATTGATTATATAGCATTTAGAAACGCATTACAATCATATTTCATAAAAATAGAATCATCATATTTATCTTCTGATTTTAATAAATTAGAAAAAAGATTAAAAGAAAAACCAGGATTAATGAATAAAAAAATAGATATTAACTTTATGAAACTAATCAATGAAAGGGAGTAGCTATGTCAAAAGCATATAGAATTGGATTAAGTGATAAATTATTTGTTGGTATGAAAGAATCAGATATAACTAACACGCTTAGAAGAATGGTCGAAGCTGGTTATTATGGTGAAGGCGCTAAAATTAAAAGATGGAATGAAGAAAGTAATCAATGGGAATTATATAATCCAGAAACAGAAGAATGGATTGCAACTGGTAAAAGGGGCATGGGATATTTTACATATACTGAAGCAGTTAATTTAGAAAAAGATCAACCTGTATTATGTATTACAGTTGGAGATATGGAAGGCGCTAATGATGTAAAACAATATTATTACAATACTGATCGTCAAAGAGGGGAATCAATTGAATTTGTATTAACAAAAGATAAAGCTACTGGAACAATTAATTCATTTGCAACTGATCCAGTAGATAAATCTTCATTATCGCAAAGTGAAACTAATAAAATCGATTCTTTTGAAGCAAAAGCAAAAAGTGCATTTGAAACAATAGCACAATTTAAAAAATTAGAACAAAATAAACCAAAGAATTTTAGAGTAATAGGTAAAGATCATACTGAAACCCCAATGCAATCAATAGATCATATTACTTTTGAAGTAAAAGCTAGTGATTTATTTGATGCTTTAAAAGAATTCATGTGAGGAGATTAAAAAATGAATAAATTTTCCATGATTGATATTAATCCAGACGAAAAAATATTTGTTAAAGTACAAAAGATTTTTAATAAAAATGAAGTAGATACAGGAAAAATGATTGAAGTTAGGGTTGTAGTCACAAGACAAGATGGGTCACAAGTTAAAATACAAATTCCAGGAACTAAAACTTCTGCTTGTCAAGCCATTATGAATTGGGTTAACAGACAATGGAATGTTGAAGTTGAAAGTTCTACCGATTTATCTGAGCCAGATGCAATGGTTGTTATGAAAAGCGATCTTCCAAAACAGCAACAACAAGCTAAACCAGAAATAGAAACTTTATAAAAGGCAAAAATCTATGAAATTTTATAATAACACATTTTATAAAAAAGATATTATAATCGCTGAAGCCAAAGAAGCCTCAGATGATTTTAATTTTTCAAAATGTCTATTGTATGATAGTCAATTGAAACAAGAAATAATTAATATTATTAAAGAATTTTCTAATAAACCAACAGAGTATATTGATAATACCAATCATGAAAAAGCAATAAAATCAATTTCATTACTAATTGAATTATTAAAGCCAAATCAAAAAAATAAATTAAATAAAAGTAAATTAGGTGATGAATTTACAAGTGTTTCTGATGATAATGAAAAAAATACAGATTTTGAAAAATTATCAGAATTAAAAGATAAAATGAACAATTTTTATAGTCAACATTCATTTGATTATATTAATTCATTTTTAGACATAATAATAGAAGCTATTAAAAATGATAAGCTTAATTCAAATGTATCTTACCAAGGATTTCTTAAAGCTTTAATTGAAGCAAGCCCTGAAAGTGTTTTAAGTATTCCGATTAATTTAAATGAATTAAAATCTAAATATATTTCTATAAAAAATGAACAGTTTTATGCAATATATTTAGAAATATCAAATACTTTATCTGAAATATCAAACAATAAAGTAAAAGAATCAAAAGAATATAAATATTTAAAATCCATATTTTTAAATGGCGAAGAAATAAATAGTGCTGTTGACGAACCCAATTTTTATTGCTTAGTTGAAACTAAAACAGGAATAATGAATATTATCTCTAGTATAGCTAAGAGAATAAATGAAAAAATAAAAGAAAGACCATATATTCAAAATATCGTTAAATCAGGAAGTCCAACAGTATTTACTATTGGTAAAAAAGATAATAATGGTAAAACATTATTTACAGTTAAAGAACAAACTGATGGTAATTATATCTTTGAATCAGCTTATGGTAATAATACATCTCTTGTAGAAGATTTTTCTGATCAAAATAAAGATGAATTCATTAGAATTAATGAAAAATATTCAGAAATAGCTAACAAAATTTATAGCGTAATTGGCAACGATGCTTCATTTTTAAATGAATTAATTGGTAAAAATACATTAAAAAATGCCTTAGATAAGTATTCTTTATATGTTTTTGGAATATTATTAAAAGAAAAATCTTCAAAAGAACTATTAAATTTTATAAAAAAGTATTTTAATATAAACATATCAAATAACAATATTGTTGATATTTTAACTAATTTAATAGAAAAACAAATGAAAATTGAAAATGTAGAAGATGTTTTTACTGGTGAAACAGTATCTTTTGATGATGGATTTGGTAGTCTTATTTTAAATAAAAATGGAACAATTACTGTTTTATACAAAATAAATTCAGATGAAGAATTGAGTATATTGTTAAATGCAAAAAGCCTTGCTAATAAGCTTTTCTTAAATAAAAAAGAGACAATTAATGAAGTCTATAAAGATTCAATTAAAAAAATCATATCGAAAGCAATTAGAGATAATAAAAATATAGATAATTTAAAACTAAGTAAATATTATGAAGAACCAGAACATAAAGAAACACAAAAAATACAACATAAAGAATTAAAGTTTTTTAATATTAAAAATGATAATGCTAAAATTTCAATTAATGAAAAAGGTTTTATAAGAGTAATAATTCAAGGAAGAGAACTGCCATATATTAATATTTCATCATTAAAATCAAAAAATTTAATTTCTGTAGAATCATATAGGAATATTATTAAGTATATTGAAACCTCAGATATCGATGAAAATATAATTAAAGCTGTAAAAGAAAGTTATGTTGCAGTATTAAAAATAAATAAAATAATCTAAGGATTAAATTCTATGAAAAATAAATATTATAATTTAATACATAAAAAAGCTCAATACGTAGTCGATGAATACAAATTATTAGAAAATAATAATTTATTAATTAAATTTGAATATAATAAAAATGATATTCAAGTTGAAATTCGACCTAGCGATAAATCATTTATAATAGTTAGTGTTAATACAAATAACGATAATATAAACAATTTATTAAAAGGAAGAAAAATTAATATTTCAAACTTAATTCCTGTCGCAAAAGAAGATCAATTATATTTTAAAAAATTATCAGATCAAATTGTTGGTGATATTATAAATGTAATTAAACAAACATCAAAACCATCAAAAAAAGAGGAATTAGGAGAGCCAGTTCAATTAAAACAAGAACCAAGAAAACAAATTTCTAAAAATGATACAGATAAATTACGAGAAGAATTTAATAATCCTGAAACATCATTAGAAAGATTAGATCAAATCTCAGATTATTTTCAAAGCAATAATATTTCTTTAATTGAACCATTATCAATAGCACCACCTAAAAAAGAAAATAGATTAAAACAATACGATGATATAATATATAAAAAGTATAAAGATAAATTTGTTTCTGAAACAACAGTTCAAAAAGAAGTTGCAATGCATAAGTTAACTGATGAAAAAATACCATTAATTTCAAGAGAAGTATTAATAGAAAATGCAAGATATAATTTAAAAAATAGATCAAAATTAAAGGCGTATTTAAGAAAACATCATCCAGATTTTTATAGTTTAATATATCCATCAGAGGAGAATATGCCTTATGCTACTTAATAGTTATCAAATAAATAAAGTATGTATAGCTCAAACTGGACTCGATATGCATTTACTTTGGTCTTATATAAGTCCAAGTACAAAGAAAAAAGCTGAAAAAATATTGAATGAATTACAATCATTATATGGAAATAATAAAACAGTTTTAGAATCAGAAATAATTAAAAAAATACAAGATATATGGCAAAACGGTGGAAGAAGTAAGCATTTTGCTAAAATAATCTTACAGTTTGCTAAAGATAAAAAATTAGTTTATGGAAATACTTATAAAGAATTAAGAGAAATGATGGGAATTAAAGATTACGATAATACAACGCAAGAGTTTATACAAAAATATCCAAGCAGAGATCATGAAGAAAATGTTTGGAATCTATTAGAGGCAACCCCTCAAAACCAAGGAGAACAAAAATGACTTTCTCAAGAAATGAAAATTGGAACAATCAAAAATGGATGAATGATTTAAAAATTGCATCAGCAGAATTAGATTCAGGATATGCAACCGATATGTTAGAGGCTGTTGCCGATAAATCTTTTTCAACATTAGAAGCGGCATTAGATGACCTTAGATTAAGAACTGGCTTAAGTAGTGCTGATATAAAATCAATTCATTTAGCCGCATTAGAAATTCATGATCCATTAACTTTTAAAGCCATGGAAACAGTTGCCTCTTTTGGTCCTAAAGAATTAGGTTTATTAAAAGAAGCTTATGATAAAAAACAAACTCTTCCTGAAACCACTAAAGCCATTGAAATTTTAGGTATTAATAAAGCTTGGGATGAAAAATCTATAATTAAAGAAGCTGGTGAATTACCTGAAGGATTAAGAAAATGGAAAGAAGAACAAGATGCTAAGAAAAATGATGAAAAACCAGAAGATAAAAAAGAAGAAGATAAAGAAGAAGATAAAGAAGTAAAAGCCGCTTGTAAGTGTAAAAAAAATAAATCATGTAAATGTAAAAAAGGAGTTAAAAAAATGAAAAAAACTCATAAAGCAGAATGGTCTTCATTGTTTAATAAAAATGGAATTAAAAAAGCTTGGTTTGAAGGTTCAAATGAACCAACTGTTGAAGGTAATATTACTAGTAATGATCCCAATAAATTAGGTGCTGGTTCAAAAGATGGTATTCAATATGATCGTAAACCTATGGCTGTACCTGTAGGCGAAGATTCTCGTCCTTTCGAACAAAAGAAATTTGAAGGCGAAGCTAATGAAACTAAAAAAGTTATGGGTCCACAAGGTACTGAATTAGAATTAAAGAAAAAACTACAACGCGCAAAATGGAATGCATTTTTAAAGAAATAATAAGGTTTTTTTCAAGTATAATCTAACTAGAATTATAAAGATTCTAGTTAGATTAATTTGTATAAATTTGGGAATAAAATGGCAAAAATAGAAGAAGAAAAAAAACAAGTAGATTTAATATCTATGTTAAGTGGAGTGCAAGATTTAGATCCAATGTATTTCATTGAATCATACAGAACAATTGATGGAAATCCTTTTAGAATTAGAGGTACTGGGAGAGAATATTTAATTGACTTTTATAGATATTTATGTGTAGGTATTTTAAGAGATAAAAAACCAGTCGTTGTAGTTAAAGGGCGTCAGGTTGAAATGACAGAAGCCGCTTTAAATGTGGCAATGTATTTTTTAAATAATTATAAATACTTTAACGTATTACATGCTTTTCCTACTAAAGAACAGTGTGGTGTCTTTTCAAAAGAACGTGTTCAAGGTGCGATTAGAGATTCTGTAAATAAAAAATTCGTTAATCAATTAGCTGATCATAAAAATGCTGTTAATACTGTTTCGGCTATAGAATTTAAAAATAGTGATTATTATTATATTAGATCTGCTTGGGCTGAAGCTGACTCTATCCGTGGTCTTTCCGTTGACGCTTTGTTAAGAGACGAGTTTCAAGATTGGTCAGAAAGCGCTATTGGTAACGCTGATATGACCATTGCTAGATCACCTTATCAAATTAAATTCTCATTTGGTACACCTAAAGCCGCTGGTACTAAATTTGAAAAATTATGGGAGTTATCTGATCAAAGATATTTCCATCCAAAATGCATATCATGTGGTGAATATTTTATGATTACCCTTGATAATTTTTTGGAAAAAACACTAATACAATGTCCAAAATGCAAAACAGTTCAATCAAAACAACAAGCTAATGCTAAAGGTAAATGGATTCCAACTAGACAAGCTATTAAAGAAGGTAGCGTTGGTTTTCATATTTCACAATTAATTCATCCAGAAATATCAAGAGAACAAATTGCAAGACAACAAGCAGAATCAGGCGGTGGACCTACTTTTAAAAATGAAGTCTTAGGAGAATTTTTTACAGGAGGAAGCTTACCTTTAAGTCCAGCCGAAGTTATAGAAAGATGTTGTGAACCAAATAAAGATATTTGGTTTCCTGGAATAATATTACCACCTAAAGAAACGTTTATGGGAATTGACTGGGGTTCAAGAAGTGATGTTAATGATAAAGGAGCTTTTACTGTTTTAACTATTATTTCAAAAGAAAGAGATCAATATAAATTAGAATATGCAAAAAAAGTAACTCATAGCGAATATGGAAAACAAGTTCAATATATTAAAGATATGATAAAATTATACAATTGTGTAAACGTAGTAGCAGATATTGGTGCTGGTCAGATGCAATGTCAGATGTTACAACAGGAATATGGTGATAGAGTTAAGTCTTGTTATTATGCTTATAATCTTAGATTAAAAATAGATTATAATGAAAAAATTTGGATGTATACCGTAGATAGAGATGCATTCCTTGAAGAAATTATTGATATAATAAATAAAGGGCAAATATCAATGCCTTGGCAACATCCAGAAGAATTAGAATGGTTAATTGAACATGTTTGTAATACTCAAATTAATGCGACAACTTATTCTGGCAACGTAAGAAGAAAGTATGAAAAAGTAAATAGATCTAAGCCAAATGACGGATTACATAGTTTAAACTACGCATATATAGCTTCATATACACACTTAGGCGAAGGTGGAGTTGGTAGAAGTGCCCAATCTTCTTTAGCACAAACATCAACCCCATTATCAATATCTACTAATTTTAATGGTAGACCAAGCCCATTTTCAAAAATATTTTCAAGTCTAAACTCTGCTTCAAATCGCAGGGGAAGGAATAGATAAAAATGGATAATAATCTTTTAATATCATATCTACATTCTTTTGGTCAATTAATTAATAGTAATCCTGGAATTAGAGATCAAAAAGATATTGTTAATGAATTTAACACTCAACAATCCATTCAACATAATAATGATGTAAGAAATCAATACCAAGATAATCTTAATAAATCTCAACCAAATAACGAAGAAATTAATAAAATTATGGAAAATGGAAAAACTGGTGATAAATATGAGGTTAATATTAAGAAAAATGAAAGTTTATCAGATAGAAAAAAACAACAAATATTACAAAGAGAATTAACTATAACTTTTACAAGTTTAAATGATAATAATAAAATTATTAGTTCATCATTAGATAATTTATGCAATGGTAAATATTCTTCATTAAAAAGTTCTAATTTAAATAAAATTGCTGAAGAAATAGAAAAAGATTTAAATTATATTATTTCATTTAATGATGCTTGTATTGCTAATAATTCTGTATTAATTGGTCCAATTCAAGCATTAAAACTTGCAAAATCTATTTCAGATAATAGAGGAATTTCATATTTTGATTATGAAAAAATTAATTCTAAATTACCAAAAGAAAATTCAGATAGATTTAACAATTTATTAAAATCTGCTGGTATTAAGATTTATTATCCACAACATGCATTAGAGCAAAATAAAAAAATTAATTATTATGTATCATTTATTAAAGACTTCCAAGAATATAAAGTAGGCAATATTAATGGATTAAAAAAACGAGTAGCATCAATTTTACCAATTATAGATAAAAATATTAAAGATAGATTTATTGATGAAATGAAAAAAGACGATATTCTAAAACAAACAATTTAAGGAATTCAAATGTTAAAAAAAGCTGTATTAGCAAATAATAGAGGAATCATAAGAACTGCTGAAAGAAAAATAAACAGCAATTATGGAATGATTGCTACTAAAGCTATGACAAAAAGAGCATCTACTGAAGCCGTTACAAGAATGGCTCCAGCGCCTTTTTCTCCTTTTTATAAAGAATCAAATTTAAATCTTCCTAGAGAAAAACCAGAAATGAACGCTGTATTGCGTCATTATTATAACTCTGATGCATGGGTTGGTAATGCTATAGATTTACATTCTACATACCCTTTAAGTTCTTTTGGTGTTAAATGTAAATCAACTGAAATTAAAAATTTCTTTAATGAGATGTTAGATGATTTAAATTTCAATTCATTTATTTATGATGTAGCTAGAGAATATTGGATTATTGGCGAAGCTTTTATTATGTTAGAACTTGATGAAAATCAGGGTAAATGGTCTGATGCTATTATTCATAATCCAGATTTTATTATGTTAAAAAAGCATCTTCTTACTTCACCATTAATTTCATTAAAACCTGATAATGATTTACAAAGAATAATTACATCTACTGATCCTGATGATGCTGAAATAAGAAAACAATTAGATCCAGAAACTTTACCATATATTATGTCTGGTAAAAATATTCCATTAGATCCAGCTTTAATTAGTCATATTGCTCGTAAAACTGCACCTTATGATGTTAGAGGTACTTCAATTTTAACGAGAGTATTGCCTGATTTATATTTAAGAGATCAATATAATGAAGCAAATTATGTTATTGCACAAAATCATATTACTCCATTAAGAGTTGTAAAAGTCGGTAATTCAGATGGTTCATATCGTCCAAATGCTGAAGATTTAATTCAAATGAGAGAAATGCTTGAACAAGCAGTTTATGATCCTAACTTTACTTTAATTACTCATACTGGTGTTGAAATTTCATATATTGGTGCTTCTGGCCAAATTTTACAATTAGGTTCAGAAATGGATAGACTTGAAGAAAGAGTTCTTACTGGATTATTTACTAGTAAGGCTTTTACTACTAGCGAAGGCCCTTGCTTTAATATGGATACAGAGGTTCTAACTGAAAATGGATGGAAACTATATGATGATGTTCAAGAAGGAGAAAAAATAGCTTGCTTTGATACTTCTTCTTTTGAATTAAAATATCACAAACCTCTTCAAAGGCATAAATGGAAATTTGAAGGAGAGTTATGTAATTTTGAAACACAAAGAATAAGTGTTAGTGTTACTCCTGATCATAGGATGTTTGTTAAAAGAAATAATAGTTGGCAAAAAATTGATGCTAAAGATGTAAAATTAAATGATAAATTTTTATGTCATATTGAATGGAATGATGGTGAGACCCCCGATATTTTTGAAGTTTGTGGAAGAAAAATACCTTCAAAAATATGGATGAAGTTTTTGGGGTATTGGATTTCTGAAGGATGCATACTAGTTAATCCAAAAAGGAAAAATCGTAATGAAAATGGGGGGACATGGCAAGTAAGAGTAAGTCAACATAGTGAAAAAAATCCAGAGACATACGCAGATATTAAATCAGTATTTGATCAAATGGGTTTTAAATATTCCATTTGTGTAAATAAACATGGAGGATGTTCTGATTTTATAATTTGTTCTAAGGAATTTGTTGAATTCATGTTGTTGGAAATGGGTGGCGATATTAAATCTAAAGATAAACATATTCCTAGAAAATATTTAAATCTTAATAAATCTTTATTGCTAGAAATTTATCAAGCACTTATGAATGGTGATGGAAATAAAAGAATGCAAGGAAAGAAAAAAGATAAAGCCTATTTTACATATACAACAATCTCTACTCGTCTAGCTGATGACTTTATGGAGATAGTGTATAAATGTGGATTCTGTCCGGTAAAAAGATGGGATAAGCATGGCGGGAAAAATGGAATTTGGAGAATTATATGGGGAGAAAACAAAGATAAGTTGTTATATCCAGGATTGACACGTAAACAACATTTTATAAAACAACCATATAATGATTATGTTTGGTGCTTTGAAGTTCCCACTAGTGCTTTTATTACCAGGAGAAATGGAAAAATCGGGCAACATTTCAACACATATTCAAATGCGTCTGTAGCTTTAGAAGTATTACAACAAAGATATGTATCATTTAGAACAATGATTGAAAGATGGCTAGAAAGAAAAGTTTTTGCTCCAATCTCTAGATTACATGATTTTTATGAATATAACAATGGTATTCCACAATTAATAGTTCCTAAAGTTGATTGGCAAAAAATTAATCTTAAAAATAATAGAGAATACCAATCTGCACTTGAAGGTTTAGCTAGAGATAATAAGGTTTCATTACATGCGTTACATTCTTCTCTTGATCTTGATTATGATGAAGAAATAAATAAAATTAAAGATGAACTTGAAGATCAAAAAGAAATTGCATATAAACTTCAATCAGCATATCAAGGTAAAGAAAATATTAACGTGGCAACCGCACCTGGAGATGAAGAAAAAGCACCTGATGGTGGTAGTATGCCAGAACAAGGTGGAGAGTCAGGTGGTGAGGGTGGACTTGATTTAGGTGGTGATATAGGTGGTGGTGGGGGAATGGATTTAGGTGGTGGTATGGAAGAGGGTGGAGGAGAAATAGGTGGAGAACCTGAAATGGGTGGACCTACTGAAAGCGCACCCCCTGCATAGGAGTAAATAATGTCACAATTTTTAGGAAAATTTTCAGTTGGTAATCAAGTTAGAATTCCTATAATTTTTCAAAGTACAAATGGTCCTGCCGATGTAGAAAAAGTAAAAATATCAATTGAAAATTATAATAAAGTAACAAATAAATTAGAACGAGTATTAGAAGAAACTGATATGCAAAAAGTAAGTTGTGGTAATTATTTTTATGATTATATAATTCCAGCAAAATCAGTTAATGGAACTTATATAGCTAAAATAACCGCAAAACAAATTGGTGCAATTAGTTCTTTATTAGAAGGTTTTACAACATTTGAAGTTACTGGTT
>Ga0172381_10005220_pt1 | contig 13250 bp, 15 predicted proteins | sample Leawel6488metaG_FD_119754 | JGI IMG/M metagenome (GOLD analysis project Ga0172381, IMG submission 119754) | Leachate microbial communities from a municipal landfill in Southern Ontario, Canada - Leachate well 64-88 metaG | ecosystem: Engineered > Solid waste > Landfill > Unclassified | place... | reverse complement strand
CAATTTTCATAATCCACCCAAAAGATTTTTTTTCATGTCCTACAAGTTTCTCATAATATTCCAAGGCTTTTTTACTCCCCATCATTGGGACCTCCCTTTTGGAATCATCTAATTCTGGAGGAACCACCGTGCGTTCAAACCTTGTTAAATAATTAGGGGGCGCTTCTTTCTTAGGATCCTTCATTAACTCGTCTGATGAGCTCTGCCCCATATTTTCCCTTTCCTCATGTAGCGCAACTAGGCACTCTTTCCCTTCAGGAAGAGCTGGACGTTGATCAGGGTCTTTATTTGGTTCAAAAGTTTCAGCCATTAGTTTCAGCCATTTTTTAAAATTACTTCTGTTTATTATATCAAAAATGCCTAGCACAAACCAGTAATAGTTTTATATAATGCCGGCAAATAACTCATGAAGAATGATTCACGCCTATACCACCAGTTCGCGCACGAAAGAAAAACTAATTTAATTTTTTAAATATGGCTAATAAAGTTTTCATTAAAGATTTTAAAAATCATGTTGATGAAGAAGTCCTGATTCAGGGCTGGATGTTCAATAAAAGGGGTAGTGGTAAAATTTTCTTTTTGGAAGTTAGAGACGGTACGGGAGTAACTCAAGCGATTGTTTTTAAACCGGGAGTTCCCACAGAAGTCTTCCAAAAAGCGGAGGAACTTACCATGGAATCTTCCGTCAAAATTACAGGCCAAATTACCAAACATCCTAAGCTAGAAAATACATATGAACTCCAAGTAAAAGATATCGAAATAATTCAATTGGTAAAAGAAAATTATCCAATTGCCAAAAAAGGTCACGGCATGCACTTTCTTTTGGAGAATCGCCATTTATGGCTTAGGTCACGTAAACAAAGAGCGATTCAAGTTGTTAGAAATACAATCATAAATGCCGTTTATGAATATCTAAATAACAACAGCTTTATTAAAATCGATGCGCCGATTTTAACTCCAAATGCCTGTGAGGGGACTACCGAACTTTTTGAAATGGAATATTTCGATAAAGGAAAAGCTTACCTTTCTCAATCAGGCCAGTTGTATATCGAAGCTGCAATTTTTTCCGTGGGAAGATGTTTTGATTTTGGTCCGGTTTTCCGTGCAGAGAAGTCGAAAACGCGCCGTCATCTGACTGAATTTTGGATGATGGACGCAGAGGCTGCTTTCGTGGAGCATGATGAAAATATGCAAATTCAAGAAGGCTTAATTGTCCATATTGTTAAAAAAGTTTTGGAAAATAATTTAGCGGAATTGGCTATTTTGGAACGCGATATTGAGCCGCTCAAAAAAATTGTTCCTCCATTTATCAAAAAAACTCACGCTGACGTTGTAAAAGAACTTCGTGAAATGGGATCTGATATTAAAGAAAATGATGATTTGGGAGGGGATGATGAAACTATGTTAACTCAAAAATACGACAAACCGATTTTCGTTGAAAAATATCCTGCGGAAGTCAAAGCTTTTTACATGAAACGTGATCCAAATAATCCAAAAGTTGCACTTTGCGCTGATTTACTTGCCCCGGAAGGTTATGGCGAAATTATCGGAGGATCACAGCGTGAAGATGATTACGATGTTCTTTTAGACCGCATCAAACAGCACAATTTGCCCTTGGAAGCTTTTCAGTGGTATCTCGACCTCAGAAAGTATGGATCAGTACCACATAGCGGCTTCGGAATCGGACTAGAAAGGATTGTAGGCTGGATTTGTGGCCGTAAACACATCCGTGAAGTAATTCCATTCCCAAGAACAATCAATAGGATTTATCCATAAAACGTCTCGAAAACCTTCGTTTTTTGGCTCACCTCCAAGTCTGGGACTTGCTTATTTCGTCAAAAAATGATAAAATAAAACAAGATAAATATAAAAACCCAAACTATATGGCAGACGACAACACACAAACAACTCAAAATACAGCGACTCCAGCTCAAGTAACAGAACCACAAGCTGTACCTGCAGTGGAAGCAATTCCTGCTGCACCTGTATCAAGTGACTCAGTAGCACCAGCTCCTGTTGAAGCCGTGCCTACAGCTACGCCAGTCGTAGCACCGACGCCTACTCCAGAAGTTGCTCCAGCCCCAGTAGCTGCACCAGCTGTGCCAGCGCCAGTAGAACCAGCCGCCCCAGCTCCATCAACACCTGCTGCAGGAGGGATGGCGGGACTTGGATTAGGTGCATTTAAAACCGCATTAGATTCAGCAAAAAATGTAGCTACTCAAGGCCAATCCGGAATGGGTAAATTGACGGGAACTCTTTCCTCAGTTGGCGGAAATGTCATGGGAGCCGTAACGGGAACTTGTGATTGTCCTGAAGTGATCGTAGAAAATTGGGATAAGAAAAAAGTAACACTACACAAAACTTTTTATAAGACGTTCTCTCCTAGAGCTTTTGGATATCATTTTTCAGATGCTATCGACAAAAATAGGGGAATGATCGAGATCAAGGTAAAGGACTATAAGACTCCTACAAAACCAATGATTTTGGATACGAACAGCCTTTTCTTATCAACTCTTTTTATTGAAGTAGAAGGCGCAAATTCACAAGATCCAAAGGTTGTTACCTTGGAGAAAGAATTCTACTGCAAGGCGACCAAAAATACCTCTAGAAAAGATCTAAAATCTGATTTAGTAGCGCTAGAGCAAGAAATGGGAAAAAAGCCTACAGAAGTCTATTTCTGGTTCGTCACATGCTCAAAATGTGGTGCTGAGAAAGAGATCAAGACTATCATCCTAGCTGCTTAAACCATCGCGCTCGGACACAGATGATTTATCACGCATTTTCCGCATTGCGGCCTTCTTGCTATGCACACTCTTCGGCCATGCCAAACAATCAAATGTGAAAAGAGCCCCCAGTATTTCTTCGGAACAATTTCCATCAGTTCTTTTTCAATTTGAACCGCATTTTTAGTCTTCACGGATTTACTAGAAACCAATCCTAAAAGCCCACAAATTCTAATCATATGCGTATCCACTACAATCCCGCAATCTTTTCCAAATCCCGAAGTTAAAATTACATTAGCCGTTTTTCTGGCTACTCCAGGAAGAGTCAAAAGCTTATCCATGGTAGACGGAACTTTCCCTCCAAAATCAGCTATGATTTTCTGAGCCGCCATCTGAATATTTCTAGCCTTATTTCTATAAAATCCAGTTGAATAAATTGCTCGTTCCAACTCTGCAGGCTTAGCTTGAGCAAAACTTAGTGTTGTAGGGTATTTTTTAAACAATTCAGGAGTGACTTTATTTACTCTCACATCGGTACATTGAGCTGACAAAATTACGGCAATCATTAGTTCCCAAACATTGCTAAAATTAAGCTCTACACGAGCATCCGGATAAATCTTCCGTAATCCCTTTATGATTCCCAAAATATCCATGGCCAAAATTTACCATGAAATAAATAAGCTTGCCACTTAGTCTACGTTCGAAGGGATTTTTTTAACTGAAGTACTTCTTTCAATTGGGCCTTCTCTGGAAACAGAAGTCGCTAATTTCCAAGCTTCCATATATTCTTTCGGAAGCTTTTCGATATTTTCAAAAGAAAGAGAAGCAATTGGTACATAATTCAAAGGGTCTACGTAAACACCATTTGCTAATAATTCAAAATGTAAGTGCGGACCAGTTGTCATATAGCCTGCTCCTTTAGTCCCAGGCATACCTCCGGAAAGGCCTAATATAGAGCCTTGCTTTACTGTATCGCCCTCCTTTGCCAAGATGCTGCTGATATGCCCATAAACACTCATGAAACCTCCAGTATGGGCTACGATAATATAGCTGTATCCATAACCGTTATCTTTTGTTTTGTAAACAACTCCATCGGATGTAGATCTCACCAAAGACCCTTGGAGGACAGGGATATCAATTGCGTTATGCTGCATTCCAAAAGTACTCCTATAAAATGGGTCGTGGAAATAAGCAGTCAGCCCTCTAGATGGTTCCACTGGCCACATAAACTGAGTTATTCCAGTATAAGTATTCTCCATCTGGAACTTATATAGAGCCAAAGCCCTATCATCCAAGAAATTTTCATATTCCGCTGTATCAAAACTTTCTCCATTAGCAATCTTTGTTTGGATCGAACTAACGGCGTTGTCCAAACTCTTAATATCACCCAAAACCTCCTGCTGTTCTCTCAAACTCTGAGCCAATAATTGGCTATATATTTCTTCTTGTCCAGAAGTTACTTTTAACAGATTTTCCTTGGATTGTTTTTGTTGTTCCAAGGACTGTTTTTCAATATCTAATTGATCTTTTAACGTTTGCAAATTAATACGATCCGTTTTTACTTTTTCTTTATAAACGATCAATTCCTGATTTAATTTATCCAGTTTATCAGCCATTTGTTGACCAGCTTCACTCAACAAACTAAAGTATCTCAACTCTTTCAAATTATCTCCCACGCTATCATCCGTTAGTAGTAATTTTATCGCATCAACTTGTCCTTCTTCATCAGTCCCTAGGAAAGAATTCTCTTGTTCATACAAAAGTCTCAAGTAATCTTTTAATAGATTTTTCTGATATTCCAAAGCGATTTCTTTGACCTGAATTTGATCATAGATCAACGTGATTTCATTCTCTGATTGCACAATTTGCATTACCACATCAAACAATTTCTTTGTGGTCAAAGCTACAGAAGTATCGATATTATTCAATTGATCAGTTAGTGTCGTTTTTTGTTTTGAAACCATATTTAACTGTCTCTGCGTAGCTGTAATATTACTCAAAATTTGACGATATTCGGCACCAGATAGATTTAATTCAGAATTCAATCTTTTTAAAAATTCTTCCTCCTCTTTGATTGGATCAGGGGTTGGAAGAACGATTTCTTCGTCCGTAAACTCGTCTTCATCCGAAGAATCATCGTCATTTGAAGAATCCTCTTCATCTGAAGTCTCTTCTTCGACTAGAACATCCTCTTCGTCTGGAGCCTCTACTTTATCGATTGGGGTATCGGAAGCCTCCACAGAAACAACTTCCGCTTGTAAATTACTTTGTGGAACAATAGGCGTCTCATTATCGGCAAGAGAAATAGCCGCATTTCCGAGCACAATCGCAAAGGCCGTTAATATTCCTAAATAATGGCTTACTTTTATACGCATTTTTATTTTTAAATCTCAATATTTTACCATTAATAAGCCCAAAAAACAATACTGACGGGTCAAAAACTATCAAAAAATCGCTAAAAATATGCAAAAAGACTTGCAAACTCCCCGTTTTTTACATAAAATCCCTCTCGCAATTTAACTTAAAGCCATGTCTCACAAAAAAGCAGGTGGTTCAACACAGAACGGTCGCGATTCAGTAGCAAAACGCCTTGGCGTTAAAGTATTCGGAGGACAAGCCGTAAAAGCTGGTGGTATCATCATAAGACAAAGAGGTACTCAATATTTCCCAGGCAAAAATACAGGCATGGGCAAAGACCACACAATTTACTCTACGATCACTGGAAAAGTTGTATTCACCGAAAAAGCTATGAAGAAATTTGATAATCGCGTCTTCAAAGACAAGGTTATCAGCGTAGTAGCTTAATCTCCCCGTAAATTTAACTCATGTCCTTAGAGCAATTTTTTGGGTTTGATGCAGGCGAAGGAATGGACGATAAATCCTTTGAGCTTTTTAAAGAGAAAATGAGAGCAGCTGCCGCTCAGATTGCCGCTATCAAAAAAGAAGAGGGCAAACAGAAAAAGAAAGAAGATGAACTTTTAAAGATCCTTCTGGATTTCGTCAAAAACAGCCAAAAAAAAGAATTGGTTTTATTGGTGAGTAGAGCCCTGGAACAAAATCTTCCTGCCAATTTTATTTTGGCAATTATTTTACTTGGGAATGAGGAAATTGAAAAAGAAATAGGTAATTATTTATTGCTACAATCAGGTGCTTTTAGCGAAGACAATTCTTCTCAAGATCATCAAGAAAAAGCTCTCATATTTTTCAAGGAAGACGAGACGATGCCTTTGAAAATTAAAATTGAACTGGATATCTGGATGAAAAGTTTGCTTTTTCAAGCCGAAGAAAATCCTCAGAAATTACTGAAGACGGCTTATGATGTAGATATGTTGGAAAGCGATGATGGCGGATTTCTCGAGAAAAAAAGCATCAAGGTAGTTTTGATACAGTTGATTGCCCACGTCTTAAAAGAATTTCTCGATAGTAAATCTTTCCCAAATGAATACGATATATTACTTGAATTCGCGGAATTCACGCTAAAAGGAATCCTTCATAAAGCTGAAGAAGGAATCAATAGTAGAAAACTTCTAAATTAATTATTCTTGCTCGTTAGGACCAGCAGGTTCTTCATAAACTTCTTCTACTAGATTTTTCCCAAAACCTTTTCTTTTCATTTCAGTCAAAACCTCTTCTGGTGGAAGATCTATCAAGTTCACCGAACAAAGATAATTGGCTGCCCTTTGGAACTCACGATCATCAATATTGTCGTATCCAAGTTGATAAACCATATCCACTACTTTTGAGACATCTTTATCGGAAAGTCCGTGTTTGATAGACATATCTAGCAAAAATCTATTTTCCATTTTTAAAAGTTTATTTATATGACTGGAAACAATTTTACATTTTTTCACCTAATTAGGCAAAGTCCACGTATTTAATTTTTTTACCTTCAAAATTTGTGGCAGTATATATATTTTTCTTATCGCCTTTTTCCATTTTTTTTAGCCAAAACACGGGAATTTTCCCATATCCCCCTGGAATATCTACAACATATTCCGGCAAACAAATGCTCGATAAATTTCCTCGTAGTTTTTGGAAGATTTTTTTGCCTTTCTCAACCGAAACGCGGAAATGATGAGTGCCTTTAGCTGCATCAAGATGGTGCAAATAATAAGGTTTTACTCCAGACTCAATCAATCCTCGAAAAAGTTCAGAAAGAGTTTCAGCATTATCATTCACATTTTTTAACAACACTGTCTGCGTCAAGACCAAGGCTCCGATTCTCTGAAATTCTTTAACAGTTTTTTGGAATTCTTTAGTGATCTCTTTTGCGTGATTTATATGAATGATGATTGTCAGCTTTTTACCTTTATCTAGAGACTTTTTTAGTAATTGAATCGTTTTGTTTTTGATCAAAATATTAGGATCAACAACTGGAATTCTCGTGTGGAATCGAACTGTTTTAATATGTTCAATTTCATTCAGCTTCACGAGAACCTCACTTAGTAATTTATTAGGAATCATCAAGGGATCTCCTCCAGAAAAAATCACTTCCCAAATTTCTTTGTGCTTTTTCAAATAGGCAAAAATTTTCTTAAGATCAGGAGAGGGGACCGCATGTAATAAATTTTTTCTAAAACAAAAACGACAATGCATCGCACAGGCCGAAGTTAAATTTACAAGTAATCGATCAGGATAGCGATGGATTAGTCCGGGAATAACGGTTTTTGTCTTATCTCCAATAGGATCGACGATTTCATATTTATGGATTTCTTCTTCTCGAGGATCAAATCCAGCCATTTTCCTCAAAGGATCTTTTGGGTCAGCCCAATCGATTAGCTTCGAATAAAATTCCGGAATCAAAATTGAGAAATTCTTGTTCATATAACAATAAAGACAAAAAAACCACTACCGTTTAACAGGTAGTGGTCCTTTAAGCTTATTAAGCCTCAACGATTTGTACGTTGACAGCGTTAAGTCCTTTTGGAGAGTCTGCAGTTTCGAAAGAAACTGTGTCGCCTTCCTTAAGTTCGTTGAAAGTGATTCCAACGAGAGAGTTGCTGTGAAAGAATAAATCTTTCTCGAGGCCCTCTCCTGTGATAAAGCCGAAGCCTTTATCAGTCAGCTTCTTGATCGTCCCAGTCATAGTGTTGACGTTAAAAGATAGATGCAAAGACTAAATTGTCTCTGCTTACGGACAAGGTAGCAGGTAATTGAAGTTTTGTCGAACTACTTTGCGTAAATACTAGCCAAAAATCTCATTATTCAACGCATTTAACCCAATTTTCTTCTTTGTAGAATAGGGAACAACTTTATGTGTTCCAACTTTTTCCTGAATAGCTTGAATCTTTTTCTTGTATTCAGAACCCTTAATTTTATCTATTTTATTCGCAACAATAATAACGTTTTTCTCATGTTCATCTAATTCCAAAATCATATCCATATCACTATCAGTAACTCCAACATTTGCGTCCACAATAATTACAACTGCTTTTTGTTTATAATGAGATTTAAATAAATACCATTCAATTAAGTCTTTAAGCCGTTCACGAGCTTGCGCCGACTGTTTAACAAATCCATATCCCGGTAGATCTAGTAAATACATAGAATTATTTAGCAGGAATAAATTTATTTCCTGTGTACGTCCTGGAGTAGAGCTGGTTTTAGCCAACTCTTTTTGATTGGTCAGAAAATTGATAGTGCAGGACTTCCCAACATTTGAACGCCCAATAAAGGCAAATTGAGGCCGGCCATCATCTAAAAGATCATCGTCTTTCACTATTCCCTTAATAAATCTTGCAGATTTTATATTCATAGATACAACATATCAAAAAATTGGCTTTATAGCGACCACACTTTTATAAATTCTTTTTTTCTTCTTTCCCATTTAAAAATACTCTCATGTCCGGAACGACTTGAACTTTTACAGGACCTGCTCCCATATCAAGGCTCATTTCAAAAAACTTTTGAGGGAGTTTTGCAATGGCTTCAAAAAGTTTTTGACGAGCATTTGCAATATCCTCTTCAGCCTTCATTTTTAATTCAAGAAGTTTTCCATAATGAGCATCTTCTCGAAGATCTCTTAATTCCTCTTCTTCATATTCTTTAAACTGAGCTTTGATATCTTTATAAGCTTTTTTCAATTCCACATATCTTTCAGTATCAATTTTTTCTTCCTCTTTAATGTCTTTTTTTACATCTTTTAATTCTGCTTTAAGCTTTGTGATATCTTGCAATATAAGAGAAATTTGATCCTCAATCATGGGAATGTATGAGTTATGAAATAAAATAAAAAGGCTAATTCAAGCCAAGTGCAAGGATAATACCACAAGAGCTTATTGAAGTGAAGGATGAATGACTGGCAAATAGTTTTATTACTGCTATGTTATATTTATGCTAACTCACGAACAAAAATTATCTAGAATTATCCAGCAACTAAAAGATCGTAAAAGCACCAAACCTTTGTCACTAAAAAAGAAAGCTGTTTCTCATGAAGTACCTAAGCCTGATGACACAAGGTATCTGGATGAAAAAATAGATGTTAGTGATTTTGATGAGATTCTCGAAATCGATTCGGATAAAAAAACTTGTACTGCAGAACCGGGAGTCACTTTTGTTGATTTGGTAACAGCTACTCTTAAGCATGGGCTTGTTCCGATTACTGTTCCTGAGTTAAAAACGATTACAATCGGAGGAGCTGTTGCGGGCTGTTCGATCGAATCAATGTCCTATAAATACGGGGGATTTCATGATACTTGCCTTGAATATGAAATAATTACTGCGAAAGGGGATGTCCTGATTTGCACTCCTGAAAATGAGAACAGTCTGATTTTCCAAATGGTTCATGGCACTTTCGGGACTCTTGGAATTATCTCAAAATTAAAATTCAAACTAATTTCGGCCAAGCAATTCGTGAAGGTGGTATATGAAAAATACGACAATCTTGAAGATTATAAATCAGCTATCTGGAACCATTACACAAATAAAGATGTTGATTTCATGGATGGGATTATTCATTCAGCAACAGAATATGCGCTTAGTGTAGCGAATTTTGTGGATAAAGCACCATATACACATAGCTACGACTGGATGAGGGTTTATTACAAAAGCACTAAAACCAGAAAAGAAGACTACCTCAAAACTCCCGATTATTTTTTTAGATATGATAAAGGGGTGACAAATGTAACTCCGAAATCGTTTCTAGGCAGACTTTTATTTGGAAAGTTTATCAGTTCAGATCAAGTATTGAGACTAGTGGAAAAATTTCGCAAATGGATTCCAGCAGCTCAAATCCCCGTAACTCTTGATGTCTTTGTGCCATTTTCTAAAGCTACTGAATTCATGGAATGGTACAAAAAAGAAGTAAATTTCTTCCCATTATGGTGCGTTCCATATAAGGCTGCTCGCAAATACGAATGGTTATCCTCAGAATTTTTTCAAAAAACCAAAGATGATCTTTTCTTGGACTTAGCCATCTATGGACTCAAAAAGAGTGATGATAAAAATTATTACAAAATTATAGAGGACGAACTAACGGAGATAGGGGGTCTCAAAACTCTCATTTCTGGCAATTATTATTCCGAACCAGACTTCTGGAAAACTTGGAATAAGGAAAATTACGAAACGGTTAAAACCCAAACTGATCCAAATAATATTTTCCGCGATCTTTATACCAAAACTTGCAAAACCTCTAGAGGATTGGATAAATAACACTGGCTCTTGCCATATTTAAATCGCGTGCTACAATACAGCCTTAAAAAAATATAACAATCCATTTATGGAAGCAAAAAGATATAGTCTCGAAGGTGCTATCCCGTATAAAGAGGCTGTAAATGCAGTTCAGGAGTTAACTGAAGCTGGCATAAGGGCTAATCTTACAGTCGGTGGCATTTCCCTAGAGCTAAGCCAAGCGCAATTAACCGAAGCAACAGAAATAGCGGCGAGATATCACGGAGCAATTGTGGAAGGTCTTACAGGAGCTCAAGAACAAGTCTTTGGAGGAGATGTGGATGCTATAAGAGAAGCAACTTATGGTGGAAGAGGAAGTCGTATACCGGAAGAAGAGTAGAAACGAACAACCTTTTCAATCTCTGGGGTGAGTGATGGGGGTCGAACCCACGACATCCAGGTCCACAACCTGGCGCTCTAACCAACTGAGCTACACTCACCATGGTAAATTTGCTTGGTAATCTTAAAGAAGAACCGAAAAAAACTCAAGGAAAATTCGCAGATTTACAAATAAAGCGTGAGAAAAAATCTTCGCAAGCGGGCGAAGTAAGTTTTAAGCTTGGGTCTTAAAACAAACAAAAGAAGGTTTCGAGCCACGGGTCTCGTGGACCCCGGGCAAAAAACTCCTTATAATTTTGAAAGGCGAAGGGAAACTTTTTCAAAAAGTTTCCCTTAAACAAAAAACTCTCCCCACTTGGAGGAGAGCTATGGTCTGCTTAGGAGTACCAACGCCCTAGAAAAGCCAGCCTTAATATCCTGAACGAAACGCATATGTATCAACGGTGGAACCGTCAATTGTATTTAGCGACTCTATTCTGCCAGAGTCCTGAGCCTTATCAGTAGCTACGAAGATCATTCTACTTACTGCACGACATTCAATCAATACAATAAAGCGAAAATCTTGTTGTCAAAGCTTATAGCTTGTTGTCTCACTTGAAAACCAAGGTCAAGACAGGGAGTAAATTATACCCGAAAGAATAATTTTGTCAACAAGAGAAAGATTCAAAGATCCTAAGGATTAAACCAGGTAAGCTTTTTTGTCTAAGTATTGCCTTGTTGCTTTGAAAGATTTTCCATCAGGCCTCGGTATTTCTCGATAATTTTTTCTTCTCTCTTTTTCAAAAGAAGAAGTTTTCTTTGTTCCTTTTGAAGAGATCTCAAAATAGTCATTTTATTGGCATAAGGCATATTATACAGAGATGCTTTTACGATCGCCTTAAGTAGGGGAGACACAGAGGACGTTTCGAGCATTCTCTCTATTTCTAAGTCTATATTTGAATTGTAGGTCTCCATGTTTTTTATTTATAAATCCTCGGCGAGTTGAGGTTCTTCTTCCTTATGATCAGGTTTTTTATCGGCTTCTTCACCCTTTTCTTCATCCTCTTTTTTAGCGACTGGTTTTTCTGCTCCTTCTTGTTTAAGTTGAGCTTTTTTATCTTCGGTCTCTCTTACACTAGCAAGAGAAACGATTTTTGCTCCACCAATTCTTTTAGCGAGATCTCTCATGTCATTAGAATTTTTACCCTCAACCATAAACACTAGTTTTGCAATAGTTTCTGGCTCAGAGTATCTCTTTTGGCGAATAAAATTTACAAAGAATTTTCTGATGGGAACAAGGCCCTTGTCTCTAACGGCGGTAGGGAATAGCTCTGGTAAAACAATATCTAATCCATCCCTCATTTTATCATTAGATATTAAAAGTGGAAGGAATTTAGTTTTATCAATCCCTAAAAGTTCGGGGACATCTCCGGATTCAAATTTAAATAATTTTTTAAAATTATTAGTGAGATATTTTGAGAAATCATTAAATTTTCTAGATTTTCCCGCGGCACTTTTTACCCTTGTTAGGAACTCAGCAAGTTTTTCTTCTGAATCAAATCGCTGGCGTAGTCTTACCATTGTAAATAAGCCCATTGAAAAAGATCGTCTAATTTCTTCATCAGTCAGAGCCTCCGGATCTTTTTCATCTTCTTTAGCGGCTTCTTTTACCCTATCTATTGTGGCCAAAGCTTTTGCAGGTTCGCCTGTAGCTTTTGCAGCTTCCAAAGAATCTTCGACAAGAATAGCAACAGCTTCCTTTTCTTCAGGTTCTAATTTTGCCTCCGCATCTATTTCTTCAGTCAACCTCTTGGCGATAGCAGAAGTTTCGCCGCCGTTTACGACCTCTTGAACTATTTCAGATTCAGCTCGTTCTTTTGCTTCTTCTTTTTCTTTTTTGACAGCAAAAAGTTCCTTAAAGAAATTTCCGACAAATAAGAGACTATTCTTTGGCCAGTTCCAAACCTGCAACTTATCAGTCCACGTTTTTCCAAAAGATTTTTCCATAGCCACTTTATAGGCATCTTTCACTCGAGTTTTGCCTTCGTTTATAGCATCGCCGATAAGTCCTTCATCTAGTTTTACCTTGTCGTCTGACATGATTTTTATAAATTATCGTCTTCTAAGACTTTTAAAATGTCTTTTAGGAGCTTCTGGAGGCACGGGAGCGGAATCAGAAGGTCCAGGAGTAGGTCCAGGTAAAGGTCTTGGGGCGGGCTCAGGTGAAGGCTCTGGTGAAGGCCCAGGAGTAGGACCAGAAGGGAGCTTTTCTTCATCACCTTCTCTTGATGGCGCATCTGGAAGCTTCTCAAGAACATCATCATCATCGTCCCCAGTAGAACCTTTTAATCCCATTGATCCACGGAAGTATAAAACGGCTGCGCCTACCATGGCAGAAAATATTGCAATATTCAGCACGTCTTTAAACTCAAAACTTTCTTTCATCAGATCTTCCTTAATATTACTTATTTTATAAATAGTATCTGACACCGCTTTATACCTTCTTCCTAGTTCTGCAATCTCCCCAGCATTAAGAGCTCT
>Ga0172381_10005218_pt1 | contig 13254 bp, 22 predicted proteins | sample Leawel6488metaG_FD_119754 | JGI IMG/M metagenome (GOLD analysis project Ga0172381, IMG submission 119754) | Leachate microbial communities from a municipal landfill in Southern Ontario, Canada - Leachate well 64-88 metaG | ecosystem: Engineered > Solid waste > Landfill > Unclassified | place... | reverse complement strand
GCCATATTTTTGTGGCTTGTCTTTGCCGCCGAATTTAAAAGGAGTAGCCGAGACAGCAATTCTCATTCCACAATTTTTTAGTTTGCGATAACATGCTTTTGGCCCATCTGACATCATTTCATGAATTTCATCTACAATTATCACCTTGATGTAAGGCAGGAGTTTTTCCATCAAATGAAGCGATTGCCAACAGGCACAAGTAATTACATTAGGTTTATGACAATCACTGTGCATAATACCAGCATTAGTAAATCCTAATTCAAGCATTTCCTCATAGTTTTGTTGAGCCAAGCTTTTTTTATTACACAAAATTAATGCTGGCACATTAGGTTTAATACACTTAAGAATACCCATCATGCACAAGGTCTTGCCGCTGGCTGTTGGCGCAAGAATAATACCCCGTTGATAACTTAAGGCACGATTAACATAGTCCACCTGATAATCGTCTAAAACAATGCTTTTACCTTGTTTTTTATATTGATTGAAGAAATTGATATCTATTTTTTCATATAATAAAGGTATTCTGGTCCGTAAATCTTCTATTTTATATTCAACTTTTAAATATCGAAGAGTAGCCAAGACTTCTGGTAAAAGACCGGACAAAAACCGACCAGAACTTTGAGAAAAGAAGTTGGTATATCCGTCCCATTTCCCTTGTTTATAAAGTCTACTATGCCAATAGTTTTTAGGACGAAACCGCAACAATTTCCAAAGTGTTACCTTCACTTCTTCGGTATCAGTCTTTAAGAAGGCATAATCATTTGCTATTTTAATTAAGGCCCTAGCCATTTTTATTATTATATCATTATTTCTATATTTTTGTTAATTATTTGCTATTTATGCTAAGATATCCTCTACCAATATATATCGTAAGGACTTCGTTTACAGTGAACTACCCATCTCATAGATTTGACTATATAAAATCTTTATAGTTTTTTCAACGGAATTAATAAATAACAATATGAAAACATTTATAAAATTCTATGAAGAAACGGCTAATTTGCAATGTCCGCCCGCAATTCAATATTTTACACCAGATGAGGTTGCAGAAACCGTTGAAGGGATTGATGATGTTGCTTATCGTGAATTATGGCAAATATTAGCAAATACTCCAAAGCAGGAACGCAAACCTACAGGCTCCGATGTTACCGATATAGAACAAGGCACATCAGAAGTACCGCCAGAACCAGATGTAGGACTAAGAATGAAAGATTGTTGGAATCAATTATCACTTCCAGCAAAGCAAAATATTATAAATTCGGTGTCAAAAGACGTATATCTCAACTCAGAATATTTAAAAAAATGAAAACATTTACACAATTCTATACAGAAAATGAAGGAGCGGCACGAAGTAAAATGCCCATCTTAGCCCGTGATGCACTTAACGCTATAAAATATCGTTTATCCGACTGGTCTAAACTAATAAATGCTATTGAACAAGAACTTAACACTGCGGGCGGGAGCAGTAAGGTACAAGAGGTTGTAGGTATGATGCAGAATGATATTAAAGAACTTCAGCAAAAGTTATTGGAACTTTATACTTCGTCTGGATACCCGAAGGAAAAACATATTAGAAAAGCATTCCCCTACTAAACCAAAGTAGCAAAATCTGTTTTGCGTATTTTCATAGACTTGTTGTTAAGTTTTGACAAACACTCCCTTATATTTGCGTCAGATGGGGCATAAATTGCTTTTAAAATATTCGGACTATAACATTGTCGTATTGTTATGGTTGTTTTAATTGAACTAATAGCCTCAATAGTATTAGTGGCATTCCAGTTATCAAATTCACGATAATTACGACAATCATATTTTGTGGGATTGTTTAAAAACCGTCTAAGTCCAACTATAGATTTTAAAGAAAATTTTGCCAAAGAAATATCTTTTGGGATTGGCATGGAACTCCATCTTTCACACTCAATATACATGTGCCACGAATTGTACAACACAGTTCTTGCCGCTATGACTAGAGCGCAATAAAAGTCCATATCGTGTTCATCAACCAAATAAAGAACGGCCTTAATAAATTCGGGTTCTTCTTCCATCTGTCTGGGTGTTGTCAAATAAATATAAAGCAAAATTGGAGGCACATCTGGTCCTAATTTAAAGACAAAAGCTTCTTGTTTTGGGTTAATGTAATCAGGCAGAAGTTTATGTTGACAAGCCAATGTGAGCCAACGTATAGATTCTTTTCTAGTCAGACGATTTTTGAGAGGCTTAAACCAAATTCTGTTATATGATTCTTCTTTTAGATATTTAGGAAGAGTTCTGAGACAAATGCACTTATCGTTTAGAGCAGCTTTCTCTTCTGATGGTTTCTCTGGAATGCGAACCTCGTTGGATGAATCGTTGAACAACCAGTTGTCAAGTTGATAAGATACTCCTTTTGCTGGCTTTAATTTAGCCGTATCAATGCCAATCCATTTTCTCATTTCCCGTTTCCCTTTGTTCATGCACAGTGGGTTAGTTAAACCACAATGGAAAAATAGCTTTTTTTGATTGGTTCGTATTATAGGCTTTCTTTCAAAGTTTTCAACCGTATAATGCCCTAAACACATGAAGAAAATTTTTAAAAGTTTGATTATTCTAATAGCCGTTCTGGCTTTTTTAGTTGGACTCGGTTATACTCTGGTATTGTCTCCTTTTGTGACGCTTACGATGCTTAGTTTTTTAATGTTGATAATTTCAATTTCGGTACGATAAATGACTATCAACCCAAATAAATACATTCCTCTAGGGAAATGCAAGCACAATTACTTATATTTGATTAATGCTAGACATGCAAACATTGGTGTTTTTAATGCAAAATCAAGAGCTTTTAAAAAACTTGCTCCGGGTTTTATTACTAAGCGAAGCAAGTTCGATAGAACATTTTTATGGACAGAACATCATTGGGATGGGGCATTATTCGCCACAGCAAAACCAATAATGGAGCTTGAAAAAGCACCAGATTTTCCCAATGAAACAGAACAAGGCGAAAACTGGGATTGGATTAAAACTGCCGATGATGAATTACAAATTATAATGCCAGACCCTAAAGACACGAAACTGAGATATTTAATTGAATCCGAACAAAGGTTTCAATCCCACATTTTGGTCCTTCGGGATAAAGTGGAAAAACTATGGCAGCGTGAAAGAATGAGAGGAACAAGGTTTTGACAAATGGACATTAGGTCAGGAAATCAGTGGCCATCTTCAGCATTAAGCAATTTTGCCCCACATCCATTTGAATTTAGGGGTTTTAAAGTTAATTCGATGGAGGGTTTGTTACAAGGATTAAAATTTAAAGGGGCGGCAATGCAAGCCCAGATTTTCACATTGGTCGGCAAAACCGCCAGTATGCAGGAAAGAAAAAGAATTGGAAAGCAAGCCAGACACTTTGGTGGCAAGGTCAACCAATTAAAAGAAGCTCGGAGGAATATCAAGCCTTGTTAGACGAAGCTTTTCAGGCTTTGTCGCAAAACGAAAGTTTTAAAAAAGCTTTAATTGCTACCGGAGACGCAGTATTAACACACACGATGGGCAAAAGTCGTCAAAATGAAACTGTTTTAACACAGAATGAATTCTGTTCTAGACTTATGCGGTTGAGAAGTAGTTTGAAGAAATAAAATGTTTATACTCGAAAACTCAGTAGATGCTAAAATTGAGGCAAGCTAAGGTGTGCCTATTTAGCACACCTTTAGGAAGAAAAAATGAAATACCTGTTTTATGCGGTCGGATGTGCGGCAATTGGTGCAGTTGTATGTTGTTTAATTCTAACTGGACACTCGGCATGGTGGTCTTTGTGGTTGTTGGCTGTTCTTAATATATGTGATGATTAGTTATTTTTGATATGGCCCGGTGGCGGAATTGGCAGACGCAAGGGACTTAAAATCCCTTGACTCGTAAGGGTCGTGCGGGTTCAACTCCCGCCCGGGCCACCACTTAAATTGGGAGTGTGTATGAAAACAATAACATTAAATTTTTATCATGATGATGAAACAAGGATTTTAGCCTGCGTGGCTGAAATTAAAGACAAATCCACCGTAACGATTGTGTCATCAACACTTAAAGATGTATCCGCAGAAGACGTTATGCACACAGAGCTTGTAAATATCAAAAAACAGGTTATCTTAGAATTTGCATCGGATGCAGATTGTGCTATCTTCCGACAAGACCGAACATGCTATACGATTTATCAAAAATTTGCACATTAAACGAAAGGAAAAATAAATGTGTGATTCTGGTGTGGGAATTAGCCCTGATATGTATGAGGATAGTGCAGACAGCGATTTACCAATTGACCGGGTATGGGGGGAAGCGAGATGTCCTAGTTGTAAGGCCAAAAATTGGTTTGTTCTTATAACGGGGCAAGAGATTTTAGAGGACATTGAACCCACCGCAGAAGCATGTGTGTGTTGGAACTGTCAGAACAAATGGCTAATTGATGAAGAATATTCAAAAGAAATCCATGGCGACTGGCCACTAGATAAGTTGATAGAAGCGGCTAATGCAAAAATGTGTGTTAAAACTCCAAGTTAAAACATTCCGAGGTCACGCTGCTTATTAAAAAGTAGAGGAAGCTCGGAACTACACCGCTTAATGTGGGAGAGTGCAAACTCGTTCGCACCACAGAGGTAGCAACACAAACAAGTCTGAGTCGGTGAGCGGGACTGAGAAGACGGGTTGTGGCAGCGGGAAACCGCCACTGAAAAGTGAGATAAATGTGACCATAGAACAGAATTCCGGCTATAGGAATGTTTTAATTTGACTTGGTATTAAAATGCGGTATAAAACTGGCAGGAAACAATTTAAAAACAATTCTCCAAGTATAGGAAAATGGTTGCGACGCTATAAAACAAAAAGAACGTGTCGGAAATGAGCAATTATTTAACTATATCCAGTCATGGTGTTATTTGTCATCGTTGGAATTCCGCCAAACGTGGTTATTTTGATATCCACGAAAACAAAAATGGGTTTTCTGTTGTCGATAATAGCGGAGAAATTGTATATACCGCTCCCACTATGGAAAAAGCGGAACAATTTTTTTACGAACGGAGTCCAGTAGAAAATATGTGGCCACATTTACGTGAGACCGTTGAACTTGAAGATGGGATAACCGTTGGAGATATAATCAATATTATTGAAAATGATGATATGCTTTTATTGTACGCCCGCAAAACCTATCCGAATTTTCGTTCTTTAGTAGTTCCTCCAACAATTCGCCGTTGCATCGTTATCTCCGAAACTTTAACGACTACCGTAGAGACAAAGCCTTTTAGGTCTGACAGTGGTCCCAACAAAGATACTGTTTTAACTTTAGACGAAAGAGTTAAAATTTACCGAAACGGGCTTTTAATAAAAACTTATAAGATGTCTTGGAGTTTAATTGATTTTTTAGAAGCTATGTTTGGAGAGGCTAATTCGGGGAATATTACCCTTGCCCCTCACGGATTATTTGATAAAAGTTACACACCCATTAAAGATATTTTTCGCTATTTGCACCATCCATGTGAGTTATCCCCTAATCTTACTTTACATGACATCTTCGAATTTGTTAAAAGCGAAAAAGTTTTGGAGATGTTTATTAGTGAATATTCTTGGTGTGATGTTAAAGCTTTCCATGAAGCGGCTGAAATTTTGCCCGATAAAATCAAAGAACATGAAATACAGGCTTTGGAAGTTTATTCCTATAGTGAAGTTTGGGACAATAATCTGAATTTGATTTTTGATTTTCACGGCAAATCTGTTGAAAACGAAAATTATTATGGTGTTGACTTCGTTCCAACTAACATGTTAGCCAGTTCGCCAATTACAATAAAATCGGCAACGACTCTTGAGATAAAAGGAAAAGACCCCCATTGCATTAAGTGTTTTCGTACTCCGTCGTTATTGGAAGTCCTCGATGCAATTTATTGGGAAATCAGTTTTTATGGTAATCCTGTTGAGGCTCAAGAATGTAAAGAAAGTTTAATGCGGAGAAAAAAAGAATTAGAAACCGAATTAAACCGGGACAGTACCTATAAATAAGGTTATGCAAAGCTTTAAGCAATATGTTGAATCAAAACAAGAATCAGAAAAGCCCCCGCAGGCAAAAAAGGGTCGGGGGTTAAAAATTATTCCGATGCAACCGGACCGTGGGGTTGGATTTACCACAATAGGTGAACCATATGATAAAGCTCCCGCTCACCGATATGAACCAGTAGACCGCTGGCACAACTATCATGTTACACCACAATCTTATAAATGGCCCATTCAGCCTGAACTTCCACCACAAAAAACATTTGATGCCTTTTCGCCCAATGTAAACAAAGATTTGCATGTTGGACATCTTAGAAATATGGCATTAGCCAGAGCTTTTAAAGGGCTTTATCCAAACGCAAAATTTGTATCTATGTTAGGTTATTCACTTGGTGAAAAAGCAGGCTCAGCTAAGAATCTAAAGAATTGGTTCGATTTTATAGGTTATAACCCAGAGTTGCACCGTGATATAGATTTAAAAGGACCAGAAGATGAACTCAAACCGGGGGAAGGACCATACGAAGGCGGTCAGGTTTGGCACGGACCTCGTGGACCTGTTTTAATGAAAAGAAGTGCGACACATGCCGAAAGACCATCACAACACACTTACGCTTATCATGATTTGGCATTTAACAAAACTGTTAATCCAACGCATGTTCTTACAGGAGCAGAACAAAAACAACATTTTGAAGAGTTAGGGATGACCGATAAACATTTGCCCATGGGGTTAGTGTTAGACCCTAAAACCGGCGAAAAAATGAAGAGTCGTGATGGAACTGCTTTGTCGGCAACCGAATCGCTTCAGGCTATCATTGATAAATTAGCTCCAACCAAAGAACCTAAAAAATTAGCTTGGAATGTTCTAGTTTGGAATTTTTTAAAGGTTGGAAGAGAAAGAAACATTCGTTTTAATACTGAAGAATGGCTAAGGCCGATTCGCCGGGTTTGTATATAACTTATACTTCGTCAAGAATTCTATCTGCTTTACGAAAAGCAGGATGGGCCAACGAACCGATTCCTACCAAAGAAACAGATTTCGAAGATAAAGATATCAAGTTGATGGGATTTGCTGAATATTACAATCATTGGTTAAACACAGCCAGAGAGCAAATAGACCCCGCTCCTATCGCCAATTTCGCTTTGGATTTGGCTAAGAAATTAGGCAAATCGTACACGGAAGAAAAACTAGTCAACGGGCGACCCGGATATATTAGGTCTGTTCAATATGCCTTCGATGTTCTTAAAAAATGTATGGAAATTTTGGGCATGTTTATTCTAGACGAAATTTAAAGTTTTTATCCGCATAAAAGAACAGTTTTTGGTTCTTTATTCTCACGTATTTTACTACGATTTTTTACTTGTACTGTTATTAGACTTTTATTTCTGTCTAATAATTTATATTGGATTTTTTCTGGTTTAAATTGCTCAAGATGTTTAAACACGATATCTTCATGTAAATTTGAGCAACTATAAACATCTAATTTAATAAAGCAGGATTGTGTTCGTCCCATATATGCAAAGCTATGTGTGATGTTTCGATTACGGCAACACAAGTTGCTCCCTTATTCCCCGCTTTATCAACATAATAAGCTTGTGGTTCACCGAGTAGTTTCATGTTAATCATAGGTACTAATTCTTTTACCCACGTTGTTACCGCTTCAATCGTTGTGGGTGGTTGTGTTACCGTAGCCCTTACTATTAAATGTTCGTGTGTAATTATCATATTTCCCCAATCTTTCGATTTATATATGAATTGTTTGTTTAAAAGTAAGTGGCGGAAATGCCATTTGTGGATAAAAAAGGCGGGCGGCATTTCTACCGCCCGTAAGAGGCCCAATATGGGCCCAATATGTATAAGGTAACTTTACGAATGACCATCCACGCTTGGGCCTCATTTGGTCTTTCTTATGTCCGATGACTTTGTGTTTTCACAAAGTCAAGCACAGTAAGACGCTTTAGTACATGGTATATAGGTCAAACATCATGTTACCCAATACTATATACACAACAAACCTTCAAAAATCAACGAATATCCGGCTCTAATCCTAAACTTCATAATTCATACATTAGTTATTTGCTATGAAAGGAAAAAGTATCTTGGGGGTAGTCTTCATATTACCAATTTACTCCCGGCAATTCGACTCTTTGCTCTATTCCCACACATTGAAAACGTGTTTTACCACTTTGGCAATGTTTAGTCATATGGCAATGTCCGAAATACCATCGTTCAGGCTGCCAAAGATTAAGAGCGTCTTCCATAACAACTTGTGTACGATTTATCCATAAATTTTTAGCACTATGGGGGAACATGGTCACTTGGGCAGACAAAGGAGCGCAATGCGAAGCCACGATACGAGGCTTGGTGTCAGCAAACATTGTAATCATTTCGTCTAATTGTGAAGGGTCTAATTGCTCCCACGACCACCAATCTATACCTTCTGTTCTTAATTTAAAGTCGATAGAAAATGCTCCACTAATATAGAAAAGGTCTGCATTCTTGACATAGCCAAAATCACCAACGTAATTTGGGTGTGAAGCAGCGAACTTTCTGTCATCGTGATTACCGCACAAAAATTTATGTTGAGGCATCGTTTTAATGGAGGACAAGTCCTTACTTAAAAGGGATTCTTTAAGGATTTTACCCCTTTTGTTTTTTTCGATGTCAAATCCCCACCCAAAGTCACCAAGCTGTAAAGAACAGTCTGCTGCTTTAATACCTTTGGTTAAGTACCAATGGAAACAACCGTGAATGTCGCCTATAAACCACATAATAAATTCATTGAACTACGAGATAATTAGCAATTTACCTGACAATAACTCCGATGGTCACATGTAGAGGCTTGGGTGGTTGTCTAGATAAACCTAATTTTTCCCTAATATCTAAGGCTTCTTCGCAATGCACGTCTAACCACCAGTGTTTACCATCACCGTTAATTTTGTGAGAATACTTAAAGCTAATTGGTTTTCCGTCTAAACCAGCCAAAATAGCTGGATTAGAATAAGTTTCCTGTTCTGGTTCTCTGGTAATGGAAACATGCGGTCCCCATTTTGGCTTCATTATTTGAAAACCAGCATATTTTTTAACATTATTAAATTGTTTTTTGTAATATTCCCCTAAATCGGGGTCTACAGCAATAATGATAATCCCATTACTTTTGACACTCAGGGTGCCAATTGATAAAAAATAAGTCTCTTCTAAAAACCACTCGTTAAATGACTGCATATTTTATATATGCCTTTTAATACTGCTAATAAAATCTTTACAATAATATAGCACAATATTATAATTTATACAATGATAACTTATGACATAGCCACGAAATCTGATTTAAACCAATTAAGTGAATTAGAAAAAGACGTGTTTGAAAAACATGTTGCTTTCTCTAAAAAAGATTGGCACAAGCTCTTGCAAAACAAAAGGGTTATGATTCATGTTGTTCGTGACAAGGAGAAAATTATAGCTGATATTGTCATAGTAAAATTTAAATTGTTGCGGTGGATTTATAGTTTGGCGGTAGCAAAAGCTTACCAAAGAAAAGGACATGCGAGAAGGTTTTTAACACAATTGCTATTTTTTAGAAAAAAATGTATTTTTGTATTAGAAGTTGCCTCTGACAATATACCGGCCATTAAGCTTTATCGTTCTGTGGGGTTTGAAACGATTGCTCTGCTTAAAGATTACTATGGACCCAAACAAGACGCATATAGAATGATGAAAAAATAATATTATCTCTAAATAATATTATGGAATTTAAAAAGTGGCTATTGTCTGAAATGTCGCACGTTACGGTACCAGATGATATTGAGCTTGAAATTTTTGGCAAGCGTGTTCGGGCAATGGATATGCGATTTGAAAGATATCCTGAACGATTTAAAAAATTTATTCTTGGTTGGTTTAAGGAATGGTCCGCCGTTGTCCCGGGGCAGCCGCAGCGATTATATTTTCACAACGGAAATCTTAAAATGGTTAATTGGGACAAACACCTTCCCCACGCTTTGCCTAAAGATTGGTGGGATTATGTTTTTGCAATTTATAAAGACGGAAGCTTAAAACAACCAGTTAAAGATGCGTCTTTAGTTTCTGCCTAAGAGGTCAGCCGCAGAGCCTATTTGTTTAAGTAATTCAATTTGTTTTTCTTGTATTATACGAAATTTATTTTCTGCCAAAACTGTGGTAGTGATATCTACCACTACAGCATCAATTGTTCTGCAATCGTCACTCATAGTAAGTGATATATTTAACCATCTTGATGACCCGTCTTTTGCTTTAAATTCCAAAAGATAATCATTGATTCTTCCGCTTTCAGATAATTCCGCAACTAACTTTGCTCTTTCTTCTGGTTTGGCAAAGTAATCCTCTATTCTACCAGTCAATTCATGCGGCCCGTATCCCAAAATACGAGCTAAAGCGTAATTCGATTTAATGATTTTTCCCGTTTCAAATTCTGTTGTAATAAATCCCACGGGAGACCTAAAATAAAAGGTCTTATAATGTTCCATTTCTTCTGCAATTTCTCTCGATTCGGAAACATTTTCAATTTGGGCAAAAACTTGTGTGTTTTTTGCGTCTGCGCCTCTAATACCAGAAGCCCAAAGTTTAACCCACACAATTTCACCGTTTTTTTTAATGAATCTTTTTTCTAATTTGTAAAAATTAATATTTCCGTCCTTGATATTTTGTATTTGGGATTTATCCACTGTGATATCATCTGGGTGGGTGATTTCGACATAGGACTTGTGTTTTAGTTGTTCTACGGTATATCCTACAAAGTCACAAAATTTTTGGTTGGCGTAAAGAAAGATACCGTCTATACCAACTAAGCACATTCCATTTGGGGCATTATCAAACAACTCTTTATAAGCTGTAATTTTATTTTCAATGTCTATCATTTTTGCACTTTTTCTGCTAAACTTTTTGCCGCTGTACTTATTTTAGCCAATAGCTCAAGCTGTTTCGCTTCTGAGGCATGCAGTTTTTTCTCCATTAAAATCTCGTTAGTGACATTAGACATAATACCATCAACTCGTTCATAACTTTTATTCAACGTAAGTGACATACTTATCCATCTGGATGACCCGTCTTTGGCTTTTAATTCTACCAAATGGTCATTAATTTTGCCAAATTTCTTTAATCGTTCAATCAGCAATCTTCTTTCTTCTGGCCTTACATAATAATCTTTCATGTAATCATTTCTATATCCCAAAATATTCTCTAGAAAGTGATTTGAATTCAGAATTTTACCACTATCAACTTCTGTTGTAATAAACCCAACGGAGGCCAGATAATAGAACGATTTATAATATTCCATTCTAGATTCTAAATTTTCCATTCTAGATTCTAGAGTTTTTAATTTGGTTATGTCTTCAATTTGGGCCACAAAATATACAAGTTTTCCTTGTTCGTCTCGCATGCCGTTGACCCATAATTTAATCCATATGACTTCTCCTGTTTTTTTTATATACCGCTTACTGTTTATCATGTAAAAATCGGTAGTCATGTCACGAATGTCTTGGGCCTTTGCTTTGCTCTCTGGCACGTCCTCTGGATAGGTTAAATCAAGATGGGTCTTTTCTCTGAGTTCTGTTTCTGTGTATCCGGTAATGTCACAGAATTTTTTGTTGGCAAAGGCGAAATAGCCAGACGGATTAACCAACACCATCCCACTAGGTGAATAATCGAACAAAGCCTTGAAGGCTTCATTTTTATTGACGCCCTCTTCCATCATATTACTATATAGTAAATCTGTTATTATATATTATAAAAATGCTCCCGACAGGAATCGAACCTGTACGACCTTTCGGCCCTGCGGTCCTAAGCCGCAGGCGTCTGCCAATTCCGCCACGGGAGCTTGATAATTATTTTACCACGATTATCACCCATAACAATATATAAATAGAGATGATGAAAACATTCAAAGAATATGTCACAAAGATGATAGATGTCCCTGACGACATTGTTAAACAATGGGGGGATGTTGTTCCAACTAATCCTAGACAACAGGCTTTTGATATTTTGGTCGGCGTTTTAGAAGACCTCCAAAAAGGCGAATATATTTCAGTATCAATTAGACATAGCTAAGGCTTTTATCATGTCCTCGCAGAAACAAGGCGGCGAAGCCTAAATGTGTCCAAATTCCTGTGAGTCAACTAAATAAAAATCAACTACCCGCCCATCTGGCAGAATGAGATTATAAACCCACCCATTGGACTGTTCGGCGTGTGGTCCATCGTAGTGTTCCGGTGTTGCTTCGCCTCCGAAAAATCTATCAAGAAGGATAAAATCTTTGTCTTTCAAAAATCGAAACTGAGTAGCTACAATGTCTAGGTCATTCTCGGAATTTCCTCGTTCAGCTATACTTCCAACAATATGTAAACTATAACCCATTTGTTGCCAAATAGGTTGAATAGTTTGAACATATTGTTCCGCTGATTGTCTATCCCATGATTCTAACCATAATTTAAAATCCATGAAATTATATAGTGCCATTTAATTAAAATGCCCCTGACAGGAGTCGAACCTGTACGCTAACAATTTAGCACGGGAATTTAAATCCCGTTCGTCTACCAATTCCGTCACAGGGGCAATATACCCTCCCAATTCCGACACGAGGGCAGAAGTGCGGCTAAGAGGACTTGAACCTCTACAGGGATTACCCCTACAGGCTTCTAAAACCTGTGCGTCTGCCAGTTCCGCCATAACCGCATGTTAACCAAACAAAAACCAAAACAGAAAGTATAAATAAGTTATGATGAAGTTCGAACATTGGTTGGACAGGCGCAAAGACAACGACTTGCTTGAGCATTTTCTGCAACGACTTCAAACTGCATTGGAAGCCACCCCTATAAATGCAAAACTTATTAGGACTTATACCAATTCAGTAATGCAGTTGCTCAATCAACGTGGATACGAGCAAGAAGCTAAGGCACTACAACATTCGTATGAGTCTACCTTCAATAATATGGGACAACTCTGGCATCCTGACTTGTCGGTAAAATCATACAAGGATATAGTCGCAGGACTAATTTATCATTTGTTCCAGAAGCATCCGATGTTTCAACCAGAAGAAGATAAACCTGCACGCTAAAAATTAGCTTGGGATTTTAAGTCCCAATCGTCTACCAATTCCGGCACAGGGGCAAAAATTGTTTTGGCAAACTATATAATATGGTATACTATACCAAAGGATAAGTATGAGAAAAAGAACATGGACTGACGAACAATTGCAAAAGATAGTTCCTAACTGCATTTCGATT
>Ga0172381_10005216_pt1 | contig 13257 bp, 13 predicted proteins | sample Leawel6488metaG_FD_119754 | JGI IMG/M metagenome (GOLD analysis project Ga0172381, IMG submission 119754) | Leachate microbial communities from a municipal landfill in Southern Ontario, Canada - Leachate well 64-88 metaG | ecosystem: Engineered > Solid waste > Landfill > Unclassified | place... | reverse complement strand
TTCTTTTTGTGCTTGTTTTTCTTGTTCTGTTTGTTCTTGTTGCATGTTATCTCCTAAGAGTATTTTCTGTCTTATAAGGGACAGATATGGGGAAACTGTTAATTTCCCCCAATCTATCCCTTATTCGTAATTTTTTGTTTCGACTGCTATATATGTTCCTAGTGCAAGAGCAATTGATATCGTCATTCTTACTCCTGTCCAGCTAATTGGTGTGAAGAAGTTTTGCCAAAAAAGGAATGACATTATTGTAGTTATTATTATAAGTGCTACTATGGTTGTAGTTATAGCGAATAGATAGCTCATTATTATATTGTGTGTTTTGTGTGACATATTTTTATTTATTCCAAGCTTCTGAACTTCTAATAATGGCGATGTCTGAGAATATAGAGTTAATGGCTTCTTTAACTGTTTGGGCAACCGCTGTGAATAATCTAGAGTTAAAGCGTCCTTTAACTGTATACAATTCTCCTATTTTTTCTATCGTCATGATGTTGGTGTGTTATTGTTTCTAATTTCTTCTCTTCTTTTTTCCATTGCGATTTCTTCTGGGTTTGTTTCTTTTGTTTCTTTTCCGTTTTTGAAGAATGTTGGGAAGTATGTTGCTAAGTTATCTTTGAACGTTGACATTGGTATGTATTGTGACATGTTATTTTAATTAAGATGTTCATTTGTCGTGTGTCTAAACCCCAAATTATCCTAAGATAAGATACCGATATGCTCTGGCGAGTTATCAGTGCAAAGTCTAAACATCACGAAAGATGAACACCTTTGAGATAATCCTTCACCCCAGCATAAGCAATATTGCAGCTTAAACCAGAGTGAAGGATTACCTCGTTGATAAATTATTTATATTTACTGAGACGAATAGAATAAAAGGTCCAAATGATTAACTTATAGCTATGCTAGTATATTTAAAATGGATACATCAAGCATTTTGAGTTATGTTTCATTTAGATTGAGCTTTTGGAGGGCTCTTTATTACAAACTTCCGAGTTAACTTTTATTTATGTTTAATATTAGTTTTTGCTAGTATTTACTTATAAATGGGTGAGATCCCTGTTAACCTGGGCACAATGTAACCCTTTATTCTATTCACCTAAGATAAACAAAGTTAGCTATACGACGAATAAGTTGTAAGTGATATACGCTTCAGTTGGATATTCAAGACGTCTGGTGCGGTTTTGTTTCCCACCGTGGCTAATTAAAGCTAGTCTGTGTTATACCCGCGTTGTATTAAGTTTTTGGATAAGGTTGATTTATGACCTAAAAACAAAATTGAGAGCCGTCCCTCCCCTACGACCTTACTTCTGCACGTCCTACATACATTTCCTAGGTTCTGTATGCAACGATAGTTCTAGCTAACTTTGTTTACCTTTCTAGTATTCGCACCTGCTTACGATGAGTGGATATATAACATGAAATTAATAGTAGATTATAAAGATAGATAGTCGATTCCACAATTGTGAAATTTCTTATAATCATAATATGTTTTGTTAGACATATGGATTTCAGTGGTTATACAACAGTTAAATATGTTTTTAAAGAACTCGTAAGCAAATGTAAATACTAGAGAGATAGATAAGGTATCCTGCATAAGAATTGGCGGTGATTAAAGTACGAAAGAACGAATCTTCTCTTTAATCGGGCATATTACGATTCAGTATAAAGTTTATTAGTCAAGCTAAGTTATAGTTTATACTTATATCCGATATTCTCTAGTTTCTGTACTGTTATCGAGAGGAATATAATGTGGATTGAAGCTCATCTGCTCCCTACGTTCCCTTACCTCACTTATGTTGTATTTGCGGTCGCGCTCCCCAAATACGGCGATAGCCCAGGATACTTTATCTACCTCTTGATAGGTTAGGTGTAAGTCGTTATTTAGGTTGAGTTTCTATCTAGATACCAATTGTTTGTTGACTTCTAGAATTGAATGAGCAAATACCGAAGTATTCACTCAATCAAATAGCCTTGTGCAAGCTTGTCGAGGGCGATATCGATTTCTCGGTCTCTAGCCTCTTCTTTAGTTTGAACTTCGTCCATTTGATTACTCCCTAATTTTAATGACCTACACCTAACCTACCAAAGTAAATAAAGATTATGAAGTTATCAACTAAAGGTTATTTTACGATACCTTTAAACGCTTTATCTCCATTAAGGAAAAGACTCTGGTTATTTTACGCATTTGTATCTTTCTGAAGGATACATAGGATATATAGATTGTTAGGCTATTATCATACCAGCAAACGCCAGTCACATAAAGTGGCTATAAAAAATGAGTTAGTCTACCTTTGGCATTTCAAAACAGAATGGAAGAGCATCTTTTTCAAGTGTTTCCAAATTTGCTTCTGCATCGGTAGTCTTCATCATGATTGGAAGCATTTTCTTTGTTGCTTTATCATATGAAGTGTAAACCTTAACTCCGTTGAAATCGAAGACTCTAACACCCTGACCAGTTGAGCTTGCTGTGGTCTTGTAAGGCTTAAGGTCTGGATTTGCATCTGTGTCGAAGCCTACTATTTGTCTGTAGGCATTTATGTCGATGGAGACTTGGCTAAAACCGTCGGCTCCTCTTGTAAAAATCTTTCTTACTTTTATTGTATCTGGGTTCATATTATTATCAATTAATTTTTTGCTTTTAATTCTTATCTTGATATTAACTCTGAAAATACTTTGTTCTTGTATATTCTGACGCGTTAATATGTTTTTATATACTTGTAGAGGTATATTAGCTCTTATGTTTTATGTTGAGAGGTACATTAGTCCTCTAGATTTTGAGAGGGCATGGAGATATATTATTTGTTAGTGATATATCCGCATATCTATTTGCTCCAAATCCACACAACCAAACAGAGTAACACCCTATCGACCAGAGAGGATATCTCTTATTGATTATGCCTATATAGTTTATTAATCTCAGACTCTTTGCATCCGTAGGCCACAACGATTTCTTCCCAGAGAGGGAGAGACCACTGTTGCACGGAGGGCATGAGGCATGAGGCAATGAATATATATATACCCATATAGTTTATTAAGGCGTTAGGCCGGGTGGGGGAGTGGTCGATTGGGTATTTGGGAACTGAAGATACTATAGGGAAAGGAACCCACCCACCTTTTTTCTTAAAATCACTACGTTCCCCCGGGACTAAGCCTCTTGTTATATACCATGCTCCTAGGTGCTACAGCCTTCGTAGGACAACAGGAAGGATAAAAACGATCCTATATAGCACCCCCCACACTAAACCACCCTAGGGGGCCAAAAAAAATTCTACAAAAAATTACCAAGAAGTGGTACCAAATGTCTACTTAAGGCGGAGACAAGTGGGCGGAACTTGTGGTATAATAGTGAGTAATTATAAGGTTAGATAAAAAACAATATGAATATAAAACCATTGGTAGATAGAATTTTGGTGAAGGTGGAAGAGATAAAAGAGAGTAAAGGGGGAATAGTACTTCCGGACTCAGTACAGGATAATGAAATAGTTTATGGATTTGTCAAGGGCCTAGGACTACCTAAGAAAGATTACATTGTCGATGGGTCACTCAGTATTGGTTCTCGGGTTGCTTTCGTTAAATATTCTGGAGTAACTATTATGGATGGACAAGATAAATATATGCTTGTTAGATATGACGATATAATTGCGATTGTAGAAAATTAATTATATGTTAAAGAGGCAAGTATATAAGTTAGATAAATTTTTCTCAGGGCTCTCGGCTCAATCCAACTACATACCGGAGGATGTTGTTAAGGAAGTCTATTACGGTTTGATTCGATTGATTGGTTCAACTATTAAAGAGAAAGGAAAAATAGATTGCCCGGATTTGGGTACTTTTGTTTTACACACACATAAAGCACGAAATGCGTTTAATGTCAAGACGGGGGTTACAGAATTTTTGGGTGAGAGAAAGATTGTCAAATTCAAGACATGTAGGAAGATGAAGGAGTTCTTCTACGACAAGAAGAAGCTAGTTTAATGATATACTAGTAGGTATTAAAATAGAAATGGCAACGAAATTATTTAATCAAAAGGATCTAGATGCGGCGTTAAAAGAACAGGCTGGTTACGAAGAACAACTTGGTTCTTCTCCGACTGCTTTTGGAAGCACATCTCCTAGTTCATCAGATCTTTCGACCGATGTCAAGTTGAGCACTGTTAAGAAGAGGATATCTCAATTACAGAGCCAAAAACAGAAGGAGGCTTGGTATGGTCCAACTACGGCGAATAGTCCGGAGACTCAGGGTAAGGAGAATACAGGGTTTCTTGCGAAGACTATTGACACACTGTCTGCTCCATTGCGTGGTGTTGTTGGGGGGATTGAATCTATTCTCGGTAAGGCTGGGGGTAAAAATATACTAGAAGCAGCTGATGAGAACATAACTACCGGACACAAGGTTAGTGGAGATGTCTTACAGGAGTTGGGGGCACCCAAATGGGTGTCCGCTCCCCTAGGCTTTGTACTGGATGTAGCTTTGGATCCAGTTAACTGGCTTACCATGGGTACGGCCGCTTTAGTTCCTAGAGTTGGTTATGGTGCTGCCAAAGGGTTTGCTGAGGAAGGGGTTATGGGCGCCCTAAAAGGTATTGAGCTTGGCGCTACCTCATCTCTAGGTGGTGACGTTGCTGCGATAACTAAATATATACCAGGTGTTAAAAATACAGATATGTATAAAAATTTGGCAGAAAAAGCTTTTACAAAGGGAGAGGCTTACAATGCGTTAACTGGAATAGATCCAATAGCAGAAGCCGGTAAGAGTTGGATCCCCGGATTAAGCTCAAAGGAGGGTGGATTTACTTTAGGCAAAGGTCTTGAAGAAACAATTAAAAAAATTCCAGGAGGAGAAACTCTTGTAGAGAAGATGAAGTATAGCCCAGCTGATTATGCAGCAAAAGCAAAGGTGTTGGATAGAACGCTAAAAATATTGGAAGATACTGGGGACATGTCAAATGTTCCGATAGATTTGGCTAACATTGAAAAGATGATGAATAACCAAATAAATAAAGATTTGGTTGGTAAAACTTATTCAAGTCACTACGACCAACTAGAAGACGTGTTAAGAAATTCTATTGACGATACTGAATATGTTTTAAAAAACGGTACTAGAGATAGTTTTATGATGGCAGACAATGCTACAGATTTAGAGGCGAGGATGGCAGAGGAAGCGATAAAAGATAATGAGGTTAAATCTGCTATTGAATATTTTAATAAATTAAACAGAAGCAAGACTGGCATAGAAGTTTACGACAATGCTTCACAATGGACAAAAGAAAAAATAGCAAGTCTTAAGGTTGGTAATGTGGATCTTGGAAAAAAGATTTTGACCACAACCGACATTCTTAGCAACTCGTTTAAATTAGGTAAGGTTGTTTTGAATCCAGCGTCTTATGTTAATAACTCTATGTCAAACGTTTTTTTTGCAGCAATGCATGGTCTAGATCCTGTAGATACTTTTATAGAGGGAGAGGCTAATTTTAAAAATGTTTGGAAATTCTTAAGTGGAAATGATGGCGCCAATGGGGCAAACTTTGTATTAAAGAATTTTATTGATGAGACCTCCGATTTTTCTAAATTCGTATCAACTACACCTAATCAATTTACAAATACCTATGGATGGAGCCCGAGCATGATTGCAGGTAAGGGTTTTGTAGATCATTTAATTAAAGAGGGTAAATCTTTAGGAGTTCTGGTTACAGCGGCGGACAAAGATCAGTTACTGAAAAGGATGACCGAGATGCCAAACGAAATCAGAACCTTCTTAGAGGAAGTTTCTGCGGGGGCCGCTAAGGCAGGCGAGCAGCCAATGACAGAGATATTATCTAAGTCACTAAAAGGTAGTGATGTATTTAGAAAGAATACTTCTCTAGAAGAAACATATTCAAATCTCTTGAAAGGTACGCTAGATTCTAGATCCCAGACATATTCGATGATGGGTAACTTAATGGATACTGGAGATATTAAAAAGTATTACGATGTTAAAGAGATAATTGCGCAGAAAGCTAAGGAAGGCGATTTGGGTTATAAAATTCTTGATAGTGTTTTAAACAAAGCTGTTGGTGGAATGCAAAATACGTATGAGAGAATCGACCAGGCGTATAAGATGACATCTGCATTAAAGATGACGCAGAAGGGCCTCACTGAGGCAGAGCTAAAGGTTGTTGCTAGGAATACCGTTGGAGGAATTTCTGAGGGAGATGTTCTGTGGTCAGGTTTATTGAATGGTCAAAAAAGGTATAGACTTACATGGGACAAGGCGACAGACATTGCAAATGAAATTCACATGAACTATGCGGCCATGCCAGCTTTTGTCAGGATGATGAGATCTATGCCGATAATAGGATCTCCATTCGTATCTTTTACATACGGTATGATGCCGAAGATAGGTAAGACACTTGTCAATAATCCAGCTTCGTTTAATAAAGTAAATTTTCTTTTGAATGAAATTGCTGGCGCTAAGACTCCGTTGGAAAAAGAGAACCTCAAGAGTAAGTATTATTCATGGTTTAATTCTCCAGGTATGGTTAAGATGCCTTTTAATTTAGACCATCCTGTGTATGTTAATCTGTCCAACTTTATCCCTTATTACAGCATGAATATTTTTACCCCATCAGAAAGAAAATACGAGGATACTATTCCGGGGGACTTGATGGCGACAATAGATAAGGTTGGTTTGTTTAAAACACCAGTTGGTCAAACACTTTGGGATTATGGTATCCAACCATTTCTAACGCCACAAGGTGAGGTTCCACAGAATCAGTTTGGACAGCCGCTATATCCAGTTAATTCTAACGCGGTACAGAAGGCGGGATACGCTGTAAGGAATTTGGCAGAGGCATATACACCATCTATCGTAGCACCAGCAGGCCTAGTAACGGGATTAGTTGCCCCTGGATTGAATCAATATTTACCAAGTTATGGAGGTCGAAAATTTGCAGAGGGTTGGCAAGGAAAAAATCAACTAGGTATATTAAAACCAAGCTTGACACCAACAGAGATAGAGGCAATGAATGCCGCATCTTTCCTGGGAGTATCTATAAATCCAATGGATCTTACAAACCTCACAAATACAGTTAAAAAAACAATAAAAAAATAATATGAAAATAAACAATAGTATAACACCAGAGATACAGAGCACACAAGAAACAGCAGTTCCAGAGATGTCACAAGAACAAATGATGGCGGATCTGGACCAGTTAATGTCTAAGGTACAGGGAAAGTATCAGGATTTTAATACACAAAAAATCCAGGTAGGAAACAATGTACAGGATATGCAAGAAGAAACAATGAATAAAATCTTTGAGATTCTTTCTGCGGCCGGAGTAGATGGATCAGACCCACAACAGGTAAACGATTTTCTAGAGAAGTTAAAGGGGATAAACCCAGAACTCTACAAAATATTCGAGGACGCAATATCGTCCGTTATGGGTGGGGAATCAGGAGCATCGCCGGACACAACAATGCCAAATGTTTCTCAGATGGGCGGTATGGAAGGAGTGATGTAAGACGGTTTATTAAAATAATATGAATATAAAATATGCTGAAGATGTATCCCAAAACCTACGAGGATGTTTTTTCCTCTGACGAAAATCTAAAAAGATTTGATGTTAATCAAATTAAAGTCAGGGGCTTTGAAAGCCAACCAGAATATATAGAATTTGCTAGAGAAAATTTAAGGCAAATGCTCGGTGACTACTGGATGATTGTAGTAAAATCATCTTGGCTTTTTTTTAAATTTACATATAAGGGCGTAAGAAGAAATAAGATGTATGCTAATAATAACGTTATGGATATGGCCTTTGCTGTTTTTCATAGGGCGTATGTTGGTATAGATACTAGGGTTATAACGAGAAGTAGTAATTTATTTAATAAACTAGTCGATTACTTTCCGGATTTTTATAAAGACTTTGACGATCGGGATCCTTTTAAAGAGCCTGAGTATTTTAAATTTCCATATAATAATATATCTATAGATTTTTTAATTGCCGTGTACCAGATGCCAGAAAGAATAGAGCTTTTGGATTATGCCGAGAAAGAAAAAATGGGATATAGTCAGTTTATGGATTTCTTAGTAAACTATACGATGTCATATAACGAAGAGGCTAATGAAGATGTCTATATACTTAATATGGGGGACGACGACATCCCATATATTATTTATAATAAGTTTTCTAAAAACACAAGAAGAAAGGGATTAATGAAAAAAAAACATGATTAAACTTAAACCAGTAACTTTTATAAGTGGAAAATGTCAAAGACATAATCAAAATACGACCCAACAGATTATGCTCCTTAACGCCTTAAAGATAACCCAAGACCCGAAGAAGTTAAGGCAAATGATTGGGGTTAAAAGCGTAGCCGATGTTTATCGAACCCTAGATAAAATGGCCATGAGGAAAGAGTATCATGAAGCCTTATCTAGGGCAGGAATTTCTTTTGATTATTTGGTAACGAAAACCAAGGAGGAGATAGATAGGGGCGATGGAAAAGCATCAGATAGGATAAACGCCCTTAAGATGCTTTTTAAATCTCTTGGTATGGAGAAGTATGAACAAGAAGGAACCCCGGGTGGAAATTGGGAAGATATGCTTATTAAGGCATCAGAAAAACAGAATGAACCTAAAAATTTATTAGGTGGGGCAGAGAGAGTCGATACTGAATATTTAGTTAAGCAACCCAAGGTTCCAGAATCAGTTAAAAAAATAAAAGAAAGAGAAAAGAAGATAGGTAAAAGTTTATATGACTAGAGACATTCTTTTAGAAAAAATTAAAGATCCAAAGTTTTATCTAGAGAACTTTGTAAAAATAAAAGGCAAGAAACCTGGGCTAATTCCATTTGTACTTAACGAAGCGCAGAAGGACCTTTTTAATACGCTTAAAACATCGAGCCGAGTGATAATTTGCAAGGCAAGGCAAATCGGATTTTGTTTATCAGAACACACAAAAATTCTATTGTCAACACTAGAGTGGATTGAAATTAAAGATATTAAGATAGGGGATAAGATTATAGCCGTTGATGAAAACGTGCCAGGGAATAGGGGGCAGAGAAAAATGAGGACTGCTGTTGTGCAAAATAAATTTACATTTAAAGAGTCTACAATTAAAATTAAATTAGATAATGGCAGTGAGTTAGTTGGTACTAGTGAACATAAGTTATTATGTAAGAAGTGGAAATCAGGAACAGAAACATCTTGGAAAAAAATAGGGGATTTTAAGATTGGAGAATCTATAAGATATATTTCAAATACCTGGGGTAGTGGTGATTTTGAAGATGGCTGGTTCGGAGGTATGATAGATGGAGAAGGTTCTTTATCTAAACCAGTATATAAAATAGTTATTAATAAAATGAATCAGCTTTTTGAGGTCCTGGGTAAAACAAGACCTTCAAGAATATTACCTAGAGAATGGTGGGTTGGTAAAGCATTACCTAATGAGGGGTGGGCTAATGTAATATCCATTGAGGACGGAGGTACCCAAAACGTTGTAGATCTTCAGACATCAGAACATACATATATTGCTGAGGGTTTCGTTTCCCATAATTCTACAGCAGTTACCGGATATTTTTACCACAAGACAATCATGACTCCAGGAACAAACACCGCGTTGATTGGTTATAACTCAGACCTTACATCTGAACTTCTAGATAAAGTTAAAACATTTTATGCGTCGACGCCAAATGAACTTAAACCAACGATTCAATATAATTCTAAATATGAAATATCCTTCCCCAAAATAAATTCTAAGATTATAGTTCTTCCATCAACAGAGAACGTTGGTAGAGGTTATACCCTACATAACGCACTTTGTACAGAGTTAAGTTCGTGGGATAAAGCAGACGAGAAAATGATGGCACTTGAAGCATCCGTTCCTATCACTGGTCAAATTGTTGTTGAGAGCACACCAAAAGGACAGGGTAATCTATACCACAAAATGTGGATGTCTGATAACGATTATGCCAAGAAAGAATATGGATGGTGGTGGATGTATACAGAGGAGGAGATAGAGACCATCAGGAGAAGGATGAATGATCCGATGAAGTTTGCCCAAGAATATGAATTAACATTCCTTGCTTCAGGCAGGATGGTTTTCGACGCTGAAGTTATTGATGCCATGAGGGATAAGCAGTTATTTGTAGGAGATAAGGTTATCCAGGACGATGGAACTGAGTGGATTGTTTCTGTAGAGTCTGGATTAAGGATTTATAAGAGGCCAGAGCAGGGTAAGTTTTATGTTATCGGGGTAGACGTCGCTGAGGGACAAACTGGTGGAGACTATTCTGTTGCGACAATATGGGAGAGAACATCTGGGGAGGAGGTGGCGATGTTTAGGGGATTGATGGCACCAGATAAGTTTGCTGAGAAATTGGATGAATGGGGCAGAAGATATAACAATGCCCTAATGGTTGTTGAGATCAATAATCATGGATTGACTACAGTAACGGGGCTCAAACAGCTTATGTACCCATCTATGTACTTTAGGCCATCTAAGTTTGAGGTCATGGGTAGTCCGTACAGTGAGAAACTGGGGTGGAAGACGACTAAATTAACTAGGCCGTTGTTAATTGATGACTTAGGACAGGCTATGAGGGATAGTGATCTTGTTGTTCACTCAAAGGAGATATTAGATGAGATGACAACCTTCGTTTATGACTCAAACAACAACATGGACGCCGCTAGTGGATTTCACGATGATTGTATTATATCTATGGGGATCGCCTATCAGGGATTTAAAATACTTTATGATAAACCGCTGACCCAGATGAGGGAGAGTGCTTCCGATCACGTAAATGCTGGATATTGATAGTCTTATGGTAGAATAGTGTCATAATTAGTCAAAATAAATCAATAAATACAAAAATATATGAGAAAAGGACAAAAAATGTCAGAAGAACAGAGATTAAGACAGACGGGAAAAGGAAACCCCATGTTTGGTAGGACTGGTAAAAAACACCCAGTTTTTGGTAGAAAGGCCGGGAAGGAAGAATTAAAAAAAAGAAGCGATATAAAGAAGGGAAGCCTTAACCCAATGTTTGGTAGAAGGGGTACTTTGTCTCCATTTTTTGGTAAGAAACATTCAAAAAAAACAAGAAGAAAACAGAGTGAATTTCATGTATCTCATCCCAATAAAATTTTTAAAGATACAAAGATAGAATTAATAATAGAATCAGAATTAAAAAGAAGGGGTTTTGTTTATGAGAAGCAGGTGCCATTATGTAAGATAGCGAGGGTAGATTTTTATCTTCCAGAATATAGGGTTGTGATACAGTGTGATGGGTGTTATTGGCACAACTGTCCAATTCATGGTAAAGGAGAAATAAACAACTGTACACAAAGAGCAAAAGACCAAGATTCGGTATTAACATTTAATGGTTTTAATGTATATCATTTTTGGGAGTGTGAAATAAATAAATCAGTAGAGGAGTGTATAAATAGAATTAAAATAATTTAAAACATGTCAACACCAACAGCAGGTAATTTATATAATACATATTCTGCGTCTAATTATGGAAAGGATGAGGAGGAATTAATGCGAAAATTTTATTTGCAAATGGGTGATGCTAGGTCATATTTTTTATATAATATTAGACCGCGATTAGATCGTTCATATAAACTATACGTAGGATACAACGGCGACAGGCAGATGCAAATTAAGAAATGGCAGGCGAATGTTTTTGTGCCATATACTCAAGCAGTTATTGAAACATTAATGCCAAGAGTCCTCGATGCCAGACCAGACTTTACAGTACAAGGAAGAACTGCAGACGATCAACTTAAGGCCGAAAAACAGCAACAACTAGGAGATTATCTTTGGGAAATATCAGGTATGGATGATACAATGGAAACCCTAGTGAGATCATCAATGATTTATGGAACAGGTTTCCTACAGGTAAGCTGGAAAAAAGATGTAAGAAAATTAAAGTTTCTTAAGACAAAGGATCTGTTAGATAAGAAGTTTAAATACGAAACCAAAGATAGAGTTTTTTATGACGCCCCATTTTGTGAATGGGTAGATAATTATTCTTTGTGGTATGATTGGCATAATAGTTTAAGAGAAAGTAAACAATATTGGTTTAGAAGACTTGTTTTAACTGAACCAGAAATAAAAAGAAAATATCCAGGAGCAGATAAAGCTAGATTGGAGTTAGCCTTACATAGTGCTGGTGGAGAATTAACAGATTACGCTTCAATTAGAGCATCCGTTAAAACAACACAGGACCTTATTACTAAATCGGCTGGAAATTTGTATGGTCCACTAAGAAATCAAGGAGGTGATAAATATAACATGTTCGGAGACCCAGCATTAAAAATGTATGAAGTCTTTGAATGGACAAGGCCCTTTGATGATGCATATTCTGTTCACGTTGGGGGTAGCTATGTACCAATTCTCAAAAACGCAGTAATGCCTATTCCATATGATTATAAGGAAGCGCCTTATATTGATTTTCCTTATCTTAAACTTCCATATGAATTTGAAGGAATGGGACTTCCGATGATTCTTGAGAACCCACAAATCATGTTAAACATGATTAAGAACCAGAGACTGGACGCAGCAACTTTGAGTATTCATAAAATGTGGATAGTAAATCCTTTAGCAAATATTAATAAAGACGAATTGGTCACAAGACCTTTCGGTATTATTTATTCGACAGATCCAAATGGCGTTAGAGAAGTCCAGTTCAGCGATATTAAAGCGAGTGCATATAAAGAAGAGGATCTATTGAAAGGGGACATGAGATATTCATCCGGCGTTGATGATTTTTCTATGGGTTCTGGAGGAACAGCAGGCTCAGCTACAGAGGTGAGACATCTAAGGGAATCCACACTTGAAAGGGTTAGACTTTTCGTTAATCATTTAGGTAATGGTCTCTCTGATGTTATGAGATACTGGATGGATATGAGCAGACAATTTTATACAAAGTCAATGATAATTAGGATTCTCGGAGATGATGGTAAAGTACAGTTTCCTCTTATTGAAAAAGACGATCTTGAGGGAAAATTTGATTATAAGGCTACGGTTCTACCATCTATCGCCGGACAAAATGATGTGAAGAAAAAACAGGATATGGATCTATTTCAACTTCTTATTTCTCTTCCATTTATCGACCAAAGAAAACTTACAACAAAGGTCCTTACTGATTGGAGCTGGAGTTTGGATTCTATTGCAAAAGGTGCAGATGAGCAGGAGCAGGCATTGGGTCCAGACGGTCAACCAGTAGGCCCAGATGGCCAACCATTACCCCCAGAAGGAGACCAGGTAGTGGGT
>Ga0172381_10005214_pt1 | contig 13261 bp, 8 predicted proteins | sample Leawel6488metaG_FD_119754 | JGI IMG/M metagenome (GOLD analysis project Ga0172381, IMG submission 119754) | Leachate microbial communities from a municipal landfill in Southern Ontario, Canada - Leachate well 64-88 metaG | ecosystem: Engineered > Solid waste > Landfill > Unclassified | place... | reverse complement strand
GTCCAGCTCGTTTTGTTCTTTGGCGGTGAGGGTTCTGTGTGCCATTAGCGGACTCCTGGCCCTAACGATTGGATTGTGGATGCCAGTTTCCGAGAGAAGTCTCCACGGGACACAACCTCTCGGCTTCTTCCCACTCGTGTTGCTTGTCCTTCGACCGACCCGCCCGATTCGGCCGACTGACGTATCTGTCTGCCCTGATTAGAAGCAGACAAGCCGTACTGTTGGACAACACTAACGTATGGTTGTATGAATTCTTCTTCACTCATTTCTGGTGGTTTCTTCCGGTAAACCTTCTGGTAGTCCGCTGTTCCTCTGAGCTGTGTTCTCGCATAGGTGCCGAAGTCGAGTGATCCGCCTTTGGACAACCAGAACGAGTTCGCTTGTTTAATGTAGGCGTCTACAACGGTTTCCACGTGCCTGTCTTCGGGGTCAACTATGGTCCACCCACGGTACAGGTTGCGGTATTGTTCCATGAGTGCTTCCCGGTCATAGGCTCGTGCTTGTCGTCCGGAGCCTCCACCCGACCTTCTCGGTTGTAGTTTGGTTCTCAAATCGGAAACCGAGTATATGGGGAGTGTTGGTGTGAACCGGCCGCTAGTGTCTAATCCTGATGCTTGAAGCTTTTTCAGGTCTTCTTGAGACACTTCTGTTCCACCGGGGGAAAACGTTGGGGAGTTCGGTGAAACAAGTCTCATCCCTTGGTCTCGGTCGAGAATGTAATTGTACATTTGTCCGTCGTCGTCCTGCAACGTAAAATAGCCTTCTTCCACACCCAACTGTGAGAACAGGAGTGCTTGTCCCCGGTCATAGAACTGTTGGTCTTTGATCAGTTCTTCTGCTTTCGGTGGCCGCCCGTTTTCCTGGTAGAAGCGGTCTGCCTGATCGTTCACAAGTGTGGACACGGCCGACGGTGGTGTGGTCCCACCCCACACTGTTTTGGTCAGCCACTGTAACGCTAACCAGTAGTCGGCAGGATTATCCTCCTGATATTTCCAAGAGGTTTGAGCTGCGTCGTCGATCGTGACGGTCGACCCCACCTGTCCGCCGGTAACCATCGATGTTAGTGAATCGTCCACAGGGGCCGTCGGAGACTGTGTTTTGGCAGTCCCATACTCTGACATGTACTTTTTAACAATGTCTTCCCAGCCGCTCATTTGTCACCTACTAGTTCGGTCGCTTTCCGGGACACACCCGATAGTCCTACTTCGTTTACTGGGCTGAATAGTAGCGGATCGAAGAGGGGAACACCGTCCACATACAACCACATTTTTTGTCTCACAACTCCTGGCGCCTGCAATGTTGAAGCACCGTATGTTGCGGGTTTCCACACAACAAAATCTATTTGGTGTGTTCCGTCAAACAGGCTCCGCAGGTCGTCCCTATATTCTTCGTATCCGGGTTGTGACAGGTTGGGAGAGTTCAATCCTATCAGACGAATGGAGAGTTCTTCTCCGTCTTCGATCCCAACGTTAATGGTGTCTCCGTCTATGACGGTCACGTTTGTTTGGTCGTCGATACTGTATTTGAGTTCGGCTTCGCTTAACGGGGGCGGTTCGGGAGGTTCGAGCGCATTCAAATTTCCGAAATACCGTCTCCAAGACCTGTCATAGTCGGACATGGTGAACTGTCCGGCCAGGATACCGTCTGATAGTGCACCCCACAGTCCTGCTTGCAGTTCTGAGGGTATTTCGTCGAAATCGAGCCCTTGCCGGTCGATCTCTTTCATCAGGTCGGTCGCAAAGCTGAGAAGGTTCTGTGCGGCCGGATCAGGTGACGCTGCCAGCTTGTTTGATAGAGGCGACATTCCGAACGTCTCTATTTTCACTGAGTCGGCGAAAGCGTCGTCGGCGGCAGACAACAAGTCGTATAGGTCTCCGGCGGTCAACTGTTTCGGAATGGTGATCCCCATTTCGGTTCCGACAAGATCAACGAAATAGGATGCGGTCGGATTAGCTGTCAAATCCAGTTGTACCCGTCGTCTCCGCTCTGACAGGCTAGGAGGCCATTCCACTCCGGTAGACGTAGACCACACGGTTCTGAGTGCTCGCACCTTGGAACGCAACAAATAGGATTCTACGTCTCCCATCCAATCCTGCCACGGACGATCCACTATCCACCCGTTTATTTTTCCTTGCCGACGAATATCTTTCCCCACTTCCCCGTACGGAATGTTTTGTAGGCGAAGCGTGTCCTTGTTCACATACTGGTCCCACAGTTCCTGCTGTTTCTCGTCAGACGGGCCCACACGGGTTCCCATAGCGGTAGACACCAGCATCACTGCCATACCAGGATTCTCTAATATGAGAACGTCCCTTAACGTCATTTTAGACTTGTCGTCCAACACCACGTTGGCGGACGAGGCGAAAGCGTCGAACAGTGCCGACTGCAGGTAGGCAACATCATCATATTTGGCGTCTTCTCTGACCTGCCCGTTTTCGACGGTTCTTTCCCACACTTCTAACAGTTGTGGTTTCCCGCTTTCTCCTACCATCAGATCGTTTTCGCCGATAAGTCCAGCGGCGAGCAGCGTGTCGAACCGGTCAACTACAGGTTGGAACGCTGGCAGCATGGGTGCGAGTACGTCTTCGTTGACACCGAGGAACGTGTTCGCTAAATGTCCGAATGGTCCTAACCATTTGACAGCGGTGGTGGCGAATTCTTTGCTGGATGCGTCACTGTAGGCCTGGTCCATGGCGTCTACTAGTGTGTCGTCCCATTCGGCTGTTCCCGGTGTCACTCCTCTTTCTAAGAGTTGTGGGATTGTTTGGTATGCGGCAAGTTTTTCGAAGTCGGAGACAGCACGGGGCTGTTCGCCTCCTACCATTTGTAGTGTTTGTGCTAGTGCGTCACCTGGTTTTGGTGGTCCGGCTACTGGACGTAACATGTCTGTGATCATGTTCCGCACCGACGTTGTGGACGTGGGAAAAAACAGGTCAAGGACAGCTGAGTCTCTAGAGTATTCTAGGGTTGGGAACAGGTCGGACATTGCTGTGCTAATAGCGTGAGACAGTTCGTCGTCTTGTTCGAGCAGCAGCTTGTATAAGCCGGTTGGGAGTGGGCCCAGTCCGGGGAAAACGTCTGCCAGCATGGACCGGTCGGTTGTTGTAGGAAAAAACGTGTACTCGTCTATTAGTCGTGCCAACGTGGAATCTGGATGTTCAGATAGGGCTTCCTGAATGTGTGACCAGCGACGCATCAGCCGGGTCCCAAGGTTCGCTATTGTCGAGGACGACTCCGCTGCGGTCAACATTTTTTGTGCTGCTTGTCCGGCAACAGAGTCGGCTTGAGCTAACGCTAACCGTTTGGCGGGAGAAATCCTCACTGTGAGAGGTCGTGTAAGAAAGTCGTAGTACCAGGATATGTAGTCTGTGTTTGCTCGCAGGAACGGGACCGTTAGTGTGCGACCTATCGCTTTCCCGGCCACTGACTGGGACACATACTGGTACAAAATGTCTTCGGCTCTTTTCTGTCCCCACCGTCCCGCAGTGTGGCGCAGCTGCTGTTCTGTGATCCAGCCGCCGTCTTCCAACATTTGTCGTACTACTGGGTTGTGTGTGCCGTTTTGGATCGCTATCTGTGCTTCTGCTGGTGTCAAACCTTTCTTCACGAGGTCGTCGACGGTGAGAATGGACACGGGAGTGTCGGCCCTACTGTATGCTTCTCTCAGCAGGGTTTCTTCCACAGACGACCAGTAGTCGGTGTACACTCCTGCACGCACGGATTGTGGTCCGGTGTACAGTTCCCGGTAGATGAAAGCTCGGATTCCTTCAGCGTTGGGTGCGTCTAATCCGGGCACGTTTTTGAACGCATTCAAAATTCGTGCGTCTAACGTTTCGTCGAGCGGTCCTCTTTTCCCTGCTAACACGTCTATCAGTATTTCTCGGACTTTCGGAACCATTTTTTCGTCGACGGTAGCGTGTAATGTGAGTTCGAACCAGTTGTGTACTGACTCGTAGGCTACTGCCGGGTCTGTGAAATCTAGGGCTTTGCCTTCTAACCCCATTGTGATGGTGTTGGTTCTCCGGTTGTTCCCTAACGTGCCGTTCCATGCGTCAGCGAACTGTTGTGGCACTACCGACGGATGGTCTCCGGTTGCGGACACTACACGGGGTGTGCGAGTGTTCCACGTGAAACCTTCCCCTAACTGTCGGGCCACGTCGTCGAACACAACGTCGCCGTCTGCCACTGTTTTAGCGTAGGCACGGAGCACGTCGTCTGACGTGAACCTGTTAAGCCACCGTGTGACTTGTGGCCGCCACGTTTTGAGCTGTCGGGAAGCTGTCGGACGGGTCAGCACTGACCATGTTACTTCCGGGTTTGACCCGACCATTTCGGCTACCCGCATTTCCTGCCCGTACGATGTTTTCACGAACCGGCGAGCCATTCGGGGTCCGACACCTGGCACAGACGCCAACAGTGACGCTGACAGTGCTTTAACGTTGTTCAGGTCGGTGAGCCCGGCTAACCCTCCGGCTTCCAAAAACTGGCGGATTGGTTCGTCAAGGTTGGATCGGAAAGCGGTTGCCGGATTCGCTAACACTTGCACCGAAAATGCGGACTCCAAACTTTCCAAGATACCGTTTGCTTTCTTCCGAAGTGTTGCTTTTCTGAGGTTGTCAGCAATTTTTCTGATCTCGTCGTCTTTCAACCCTCGTTTGGCTAGCCGCTCTAGCATGGCCATTTCGTATGGGCTGGCAGGTAACGGCAGGTCGTTCATCGCATTGAGAAGACCCACGTTGTGTGCTGCCTGCACTGTTTCTTCCGCCAGTTTGGTAGCGCCCGCCTCAGAGGTTATTGCTGCTGCTTTGAGCCCTCCAATGTTTGATGGTCTCATCAGCTCGGACTGGGGAGAAATGATAGACCAGTCTCTTGCTGGCACTGTCGGCGCATACGGAGAGTACTGTCCAGGTATTTTGGGGACAAGTTCCACTCCGTTAGCTGCCACGGATTGGGCGTTGATCTTTTCCGCAAAATCGTCGACCATCCGATACATCAGATCGGCGGTAGCTATGTTGGTGTCCCTCAGGGCTGCTTCAGAGAACAGGTCCGCTATTCTCTGTTCTTCTAATCTGAGCTGCTTTTTTTGCTCTGAAATGCTCTGCCGGAAAAGTCTTTCGGCGTCTAACCGTGCTTGTGTTTCTGCTATCAGCTCTGCCGTGTCGGGCATGTCTGTGAGCTTGTAGTCGTCCAACAGTTTTCTCAGCGACCTTGGTGTGGGATGTCCCGCTAACTGTTGTGCTAGTTCGTCTAACTGTCTTGTAATCTGTTCTTGTCGTAACGCCAGTTCTCCTTGACGTGCAGCCGAGAGCCTTCCGCCTGTTCCGACTACTTCGGCGGCTTCTTCATACCATTTGAGTCCGTCGCTCACATCAGGAAAAATTGTGGTAGCTATATCACCTATCTGGTCGACAATGTTGTCGGTCATGTCCACTGTCCGGTGAACGGACATGCGAGCGAACAGTCGTTCCGCCTGGTCTCTGACCGCTTGTTTGGCTTTGTCTCCTCGGATTGGGGTGACCATCCATTCGATAATGTTGTCTACCTTGTTTCTGGACACGAGACGTGTTGAAAAGGCTCCCACAAAGTCTCCGCCGTGTGATGGGAGTGTTTTGGTGAGGATGCCTCTTATTGTGGCGGCGTCTGCCCCAGTTTTCATTGCTTCTATCAGTTCGGACAGGTGTCGGGCGTTCCGTGCGGTCCCTAACCCTTCAGTGTTGGCTAGTACCGCCATGATTCGTCTTGCACCGTCGTCGGTTGGTGTAGTCTGATATGCTTTTGCCGCAGACGCCATTTCGTCCACCCAGGACCGTCCCCGTCCTACGGTCCAAAACATGTCTCCCATGGCCGGGTTGGTCACCATTTCTCTGGTGAGTTTGGCGGCCGGACGGGTCCCAGCGAACAGCAGGTTTGTGGGGTCAATAAGTGTGGTTGCGACTATGTCAGCGACCATTGCCAGGTTTTTGTTTTCGATTCCGACACGATGCGAAAACCTTTCCACTGAACTGTCCGGGTCGAATGCGTCTTTAATGCTTCCGAGGTCTTCGACTGCTTGCAAAAAATGTTGTTTTCCGTCGTCCCAGTCTCCGGTGAACGCTGCTTCAGCTGCGCCGCCGGTCTCCCAAATACTATTGGCTAAGGCGTGTGTTATTTCGTCCCACGTTTCCAGCACCCACCCTCCAGCAGCCAACACCGGTTCGACTGTTTTGCCGACTTGTCCGATGCCGGTCCCCAAATTTTCTTCCACTTCCCGTGCTACTTGTTCGGACACGTCTGCAGCGGTCATGTTACGGATCAGGCTTGTTGCTTCTTCTGGTGTGTTGGCACCTAACGCACCTAACAGTCCGGTTGTGGCCATGTCCAACGCCTGCGCATTAGACAAGTGGTGTTCGTCTTTCAGTTCTGCAGCGATCGCCACAACTTGTGTTTCGAATGGGAGAACAAGTGTGGCGGCGGCTTCCTGTCCGGCAACACGGCCCTCTAACGTGGCTTGTTGTTCACGGTCTTGTCTGATCTCTTCGTTCGAAGCGAACGCACTGTCCATTCCTGCTCGTATTACCGTCGGGTTAAGAGTGAGAAGGGAAGCTACCCCGGTGTGCAGCCGTCGCATCCGTTCTATCCCGTAGGAGAGAACGGAGTGTTGTACCGGCTGGTCTGCGGTGTCATCACACACGTCAGCTAACTGTTGTGTGGTTTCTGCTGCCAACGTTTTCGGGTCTACCAGGTCGCCTTCCACTGTTTTCAGTGTCCCGTTTTGGGCGGCGTCTAAAATAGCGGACATCAAATCCAGTTGGCTGGCCCCTTCGGCCGGTAACGTGACCTGTCCGATAAGCGTATAGTTTTTGTCTTTTCCGGCAACTATGGCAAATTCGCCGGTTTCGGCGATCACTGCTTCCCCTTCGAACCCGTATAACAGTACTCCTGGTGTGGGTTCCACTCGGAGCGGCACCTGTTCTAGGGCCTGTTTCTGCTGGTCTGAGAGTTTCTGGTAGTCGTCCCAATTTAGGGTGAGCCGCTCATACAGTTTTTCGGTTGTTCCAGAACGGTTTGTGAGTGTTTCAATGTAGGTGCGGTAGGATTCGGCTTCTAACAGTGACTGTGAGACTGCGTTAACGACCGGGTCTAAGGCCGTGTACTGTCCTGACCGTGTTTTCTCGTCGAACTGTGAGTCGGTCAAGTCCGCCAACGAGATGAGTTCTTGCTGTAACTGTTGGAACAGTGCCGGCTCTTTTCGGATGGTCCCACCGATCTGTTCAGCAATGGTTTGGGCGGCTACTGCTAGCCCATGGTCGGACATTCCGGGGAACACGTCCCTGATTTGTAGCATCACTGTTGTTTGTAGTGCGGACAGGTCTCCGGGGTTATTCCGAAAATAGTTTTCGGTTTCTATTCGGTCCCGAACAACAGGTAACAGCTGGTTGACCGTGTTTTGGAAGGGTGCGAACGGTGCAGGCAGTTGGGTTTTTGGTGGGGGTAGCGGCGGCCCAACAAGGGTGGTGTTAGCGAAGGGGGTGTCCCCTTCCGGTTGTGGGTTGGGAGCGGATGTGCCGGAAGGGGACTGCCTGTCGGGGAAGGGGGATGAGGGCCCGCCGACAGGCAAATCAAACGTTGGTGGTTCTTCTACGGGTTCACCGGTAGGGCGGCTTGTCACGTTTCCCCGCCAGACAGAATACTAGCGGCACGTCGCATTATGGACGACTGTGACGTTGAAGCCACTTGTGTGAACCACTCTTTTGCTTCTAACTGGTGTGGCGCCTGATAGGTTGGCTGATCTGCGGGTTGGGGATAGTCGTAGGGACTGGACTGAGTGAGCGGGTCGAACTGTCCGAACAGGTTAGCCGGTTTCGTGGACGGCTGTGTTGGCAGTCCAGCTTGTCTCATGGCGTCTTCGGTTTTTTGTCTCTGCCCGTACGGCTGGTCTTTCGGAATGAGCGAATCTTCTGTCACAGGTTCGCCTCCTCTATTGTTCTGCGGTTAACACCGTTGGGGAAAGCTCTCAGTAGGTCTCTGTTGGGTGCGGGCATTTGTGCCGCCTGCCCGGGCACCCCCCCCGCCTGTAATGATTGTATCATTGTTTCTGGGCTTGTTGGTTGGGCGGGTGCGCCGGGCATGCCCCCGTTGTTGGCGGGCGGCACCTGGGTTTCTCGGATGGTGCTCATTACAGCTTCTCGTAGTGTTTCTTTGTCCGAGTCGAGCCGTTCAAACATTTTTAGGAGCGCACCGGTGTCTCCGGCTTCCACCATTTGTGGGAGTACACCGTTAATGAAAATGTCGGTCAGTTTTTCCATTACGACTTCTCGTTCCACTTCGAGCGGGTCGGCGTCGGTGGTCCGTGAAATGAATTCTCTCCGTGACATTCCACCTAGTTCGTGTAGTGTGGCTTGTCGCACAATATAGTTGTGGTCGTCCATTCCGGTACGGTCCCCGAACGACACTCTCAGACGGTAGTCGCCGCCGAACAGTGACTTGGGATGATACGAAATGTTGACTGTTTTGCCTTTTTCGTCGTAAGCGAAAATCTGTTTCTTAACTTTCGGGTCCGGGTCGGAACACCATTCGGCGTCCATGTTGGCGCACAGTGCGGTCACTCGTTCGAGCATCACTTCAATGTCTCGTTGTATCCAAGCGAGCTCACCGTTCCACACTCCTTGCAGTGCGACGGTGCCTTTCGCTGAGGAAATGGAGGCGCCGGGGTCGCCGTGACGTTGTGGCGGTTCGCCCGCTTGCCGTCGGGCGGATTCCAACATGCTGGTTACGGTCTGGTGGACACCATAGTTGATCGGATAGGTTTCTCTTTGCATCGAGGCTTTGCCGTCGCCAGTGCCGACGAGGACCGCTCCTGGCCCATACGTTTCCGGGTCTTTAATGTTGTCTAACAGTACGGGAGCGTAAACTTGCAGGTCGAGTTCTTCCATGAACCGGGCCATCACCGTGTTAGCGGTCCTCAACTGGGGGATAATGTCGAACAGTGCGGACTGGTACACAGTCGGATCATACGTGGCTTTTTTCACTTCCACGATGGGGCAGGCGAACAGTTTGTGTTCGACGGGTGGTACCAGCCAGTCAAACATGCCGTTTCTTGTGTTCGCCAAATCAGCAGACGACACAACTTGTGTGCCCTGCTGGGAGGTGCGCATACCCGAATCTCCCAATGCTACACCCATGTGTGTTTCGTCGAACCACCATATTTCTTCGCCGTATTGCAGTTCCCCCAACTGTGAGTTCTGTCGTGCGGACAGAATGTGGCGGATAGCCGAATGGGGAGAACCGTCCTCTTGTTTCCAGTCGGCTTTCAAATCCGCTATCGGTTTTTGGCGGATAATCATTCCGGAAGTCAAAACGTTGCGACTGTTGTGTCCAACAGGAAAAAACTGTCTCGGGTCGACAGCGAAAAAGAACGGGAACCGTTCTCCCGCCGGTAAAGACCAGTCCACCCACGGGACCGTGACCATCACACCAGAATGCAGCCAGTCCCGTGCCATCGCTGTCTGGTTCCGACGCAAATCCGACCGGTCCCAGTAGGACAAGAAAACAGCTCGCCGCTCTTGCGCAGACTTTTCTGCCCGATCGTTCTTCGTGCCCTTAGTCGGTTGCACCCACAGGCCCGGCTGGTAAGAACCAGCAGAACTCATTTTGTCTTCCAACGCCTCCAAATAAATGTTTTCCACGTAGGGATCAAAGTTTTCCACCATCGAATCCGGCCAAGTAACAGACCACTGGTTAGCAGCAACACGGTCCGCTAACGCTATTTGGGCGTGCCAAGCAGACGACGCATGGATAGCGTCCCTCCGAACACCAGAAAGCGTTTCAAGGTCTATCATGTTTGCTTCTCGTAAAACGTTTTGACCGCTTCAGCTGTCATCACCTCCATCGCAGGCATAGTCGCCCGTACGGGCCGACTGTCCGCAGCTTTCCGGTGAACATATTTAGCACGAACACTAGCAGGAATCACACGTTTTGTCACCAAAGTAAACGGCTGCCGCTGCCGGTCAACAATTTCCCTTCCCTTCAACACACCAAACCATAAGGCCATCGCCAGCTCATCCGGATTATGTCCCACCTGTCCCGACCGTGTGCGACGGTTCCCCGGACCGCCAGTCAACGTTCGAGCATCCCAAGACTTCAAATGAGTAGTCAACAGTTCGAGACGTTTCCGGTCCCCCACAGTAGCCGCAGGAAACTTGATCAACCCCATCCTCATTTCCGCAACCATAGACGCCGGACCAACATCCGGGTTAGCACGATTCCGGCCCGTACGATGCCGGTGGATACGAACACCATACGTTTCACACGTGTCCAACACTTGCGGATCGTCCAACACCGCAGACTCCGAATTCGTCTCATACACCAGCCACGAAGGCACCCACTGAGCCAACGGAGAAAGAATCAGCCGCTGCTTAATTCCCGTAGTCCCCAACCGTTCACCAAAATCCATGTCAACCACAGTCATCACACCCGACTTAGGGTTCACCGCCAAAGTCAAACAACCCGCCCCACCCGTACGAGCCGGATCAACACTGTGGACAAGAACCTCACCAGGAAAAAACTGTCCGAAAGACCGGCCCGAATCAGCAGCCACAGCCAAAACATCATCCGTGAAATCCCCAAACGAACACTCCTCATCCTGCTGCATGTGAGTCGCCAAAAACTTAGCCGGATTACGGTTCCGATCCGTAATCAACCCCTTCTGAAACTTCACATCCTTCCACTCACCATCACGAATCCTCACCACCAAATCCCGCACACCATCCTCACCCAACTCATCAATATACGCAACCTCCCCATCCAACAAGTAACGGTCACGCATAGGAAAAGCATCCGGCCAATAAGACTCCTCCACACCATCATCATCCAACGTCACAGCCGGAATACGAACAACCGCAGTCCCATTCGACCACTTCTCATAAACCGAATCCGAATACACCAAAAAAGCACCCGACGTGAAATGATCCACCAGGTTCCGATAATTATGTTCCCCCTCCAACCACGTCCCCAAAAACCATGCACGCCCCGAAGCATCCAACCGAGAATCCAACGTACCAACCACAAAATCAAACGACGACTCACGAGTCACCGGACTCCGAGAATTCTCCGTGTCAAACAAATCCGACAACACAAAATTATCGACACGAGAACCATACAAAGCCCCATCCAAACCAGTAGCCCACAAATTCGGGTCAGCCTCACGAGGCTCCGTCCCCACAAAAAACAGCTCATTATCCGTCCACCGCATCCGCTCCAAAGGAACACCATCCGAAGACACCATCCCCTTCTCCCACTTAAACGGACCAAAATCCTCCAACATCGAACGAACCGGAACCACCCCACCCGGCACACGAGGAGCATCCCGATAAACCCCCACCTCACACAAATACGGACGAATACGAGTAAACCGGCGACGAGACATATTCGTATTCCTCATCATCCACGCATTACGAGACGACCGATCCCGCCCAACAAACCACAACACCGCATGCCCCGAAATCGTATCCTTCCCCATCCCCGGAGGACCAAACACAAACGTACGAGCATTCGTCGGGTCCTCAAACGCCTCATGCACCGGCAAATGATGAGGCAACGTCGGAAACCCCAAATACTCACGACGAAAAACCTCCAACCCACCAGGATCACGACGAACCACATCCCCATCAAACACCGACGGCTCCACACCACCCCCAGCAACCACCGACCGAACCCTCAAATTAAAAGCCCGCACCTCATCATCAAACACACCACACAACCCCCGAGACTCCCAATAATACCGCTTCGCCGTATTAAACGACACCCCCACCCCAGAACCACCAAAAGCCTCCGAAGTCGAAGCCCCATCAACCAACGCATGCCAAATCCCCCGCAACACACTCCGACGAGACACCGGCACACCATCCCCAAAACCAAACTCATCCACACGCCGATGAAACACCGAACGCTCCCCAACCAAAACATCAGTACCAGAAACATTCACCCACCAACCATACCACAACCAACAAAAAACCCACAAGTCTTAGTTCACTAACGGTTCCACTGATAGTTAACCTGACGGTTAATGCCCGGCCAAAGCTTGGCCGGTAGGTCCGGCCACCATGGCCGGTAGGCCTGTCGTCAATGGCCGGTAGGCCTGTCGTCAATGGCCGGTAGGCACAACACCAACAACCAACAAACAAAACACACCAAAACCACTAGGGCCAAAAGACCCTACACTAGGGCCAAAAGTCACAAAAAAAACAAACCCACAACACATAACAACACACAACAACACACAACAACACACCAAAACCAACCAATTTTACACACCACACTAGAATCAACGGCACCAAAGGTGCCGAACTACGTTCAGTAAAACACAAAACGGCAAGGGTAGAACCCCGGAAAACAAGTTTAAGGGCCTAAGGTCCCTTAATACTATAAGGAACCCCCTGGCTCCTTACCTTCCCCCGGTCGTTCGTTTTTTGTTTGGTGGGGGGGGCGGGGTTGGGGGGTTGTGTGGTTGTTGTTGGTGGTGGTGGTGGTGGTGGTGGTGTTTAGGTTGTGGGGTTGTGGGGTTGTGGGGTTGTGGTTTGTTTTGTTTGTTTGGTGATGGTGGATGCGTTGTCGGGGGGGATGCCTACTATGTCGGCTTGGTGTTTGGTTTCTCTCGTGAGTTGTTCGAGTTCGTGAGCGTGCGGTCGAGTTAGGTAGGGAGGGTTTGAAGCTGGTGGCTGTGATTGCTCGGAATCTTGGGATTTCGGAGTCGGGTTTGCGCCGTTGGGTAGCTTGGGCTGATGTTGATGAAGGGAAGAAGAAGGGGGTGTTGTCAGAGGGGTTGGTGGAACTGGTTTGGCTGTGTAGAGAGAATCGGGTGTTGTCGACTGAGAACGAGATTCTTAAGTGTGCGGCTGCCTGTTTTGTTTGGGGGAAAGTTCTCCTAATCCAAAATAATTTAGACTTTTTGCTTCACTTTTCTCGTCAATCTGCTAGTCTTGGTGTTGTGAGGTTTGGACGTGAGGTTCGAATCGAGTGAGGAAGGAAGCGGTAAGGATGATGTATATGGTTGGTTGGATTGTTGGGAGTTTGTTGTTGCTTGGTTCTAGGTATTTTGTTCGGTGACAGAAGGAGTAGGATGATGACTAGGGAAGAGCAAGAAGCTTTCTATGCGGGTTATGAGCGTGGTCGGGCTTGCGCTGAGGGTTTTGTGGGCGGGGTGGACGTGAGGAGTGCTTTCTTTAGGGGGTTTGAGTGTGGTCGGGCTTCCGCTGAGGGTTTTGAGGCTGTCGAGTCTTATTAG
>Ga0172381_10005213_pt1 | contig 13261 bp, 15 predicted proteins | sample Leawel6488metaG_FD_119754 | JGI IMG/M metagenome (GOLD analysis project Ga0172381, IMG submission 119754) | Leachate microbial communities from a municipal landfill in Southern Ontario, Canada - Leachate well 64-88 metaG | ecosystem: Engineered > Solid waste > Landfill > Unclassified | place... | reverse complement strand
CCCCGATAGAACACGCAGGCCACCGCATAAGGGGTGTAGTTTCCACGGAGGAAGATATGGACGACGAAAGGTCGGCGCGTGATACGGCCGGCAAAGTGCTGAGAATTGCCAAGGAAAAGAAGAAGCTTAGTGCGATCTTTACATCTTTGCCGGAAGATACAAAGAAGACCGCTGAGAAGCTGGTAGGCAACGCCGCTTTCATGGCGGTTACTTTGGAGGACCTGCAGCAGTATATAAATCTAAACGGCTGTACAGAAACATATCAGAACGGCGAGAACCAATCCGGGAAAAAGAAATCTTCCGAGGTGGATGTGTACAACACGATGATTAAAAACTACAAGGCCGTTATGGACACGCTGCTTGGGATGATTCCAAAGGCCGGAGGCGGTGAGGACGATGACGGCTTCGAGAACTTCACGGACGGGCGGCAGGATTAAATACCCGGATAACTACAATCCGATCCTTGAATACTGGGTGCAAATCCAGGCCGGGCTTCCGGTGTCTGATAAAATCCGGCGCACGTATAAAAAGATTGTCGCGGATCTAGCCGACGAAACAAGCGGTTTTTTTTACAGCAATAAACGCGCCAATCACGTCATAGAGTTTATTGAAAATTATTGCAAGCATAGTAAAGGCAAGATGGGTGGTAAGCCCGTGATGCTTGAACTGTGGGAAAAAGCGATGCTTGCAACGATTTTCGGGTTTATCGATCAGGACGGCCTGCGGAAATACCGCGAGGCCGTTTTAATTATTGCCAAGAAAAACGGAAAGAGCCTGATCGCTTCTGCTGTTGGGCTTTACCTGTTATCTGCCGACGGTGAGGCGGGTCCGGAAATTTACGCCGTAGCCACAAAACGCGATCAAGCAAAAATCATTTGGCTTGAATCGAAGCGAATGCGGAATAAGTCGCCGGCGCTGCGCAAACGAATCAAAGCGCTCGTGGCTGAGATGGACACCGAATTTAATGACGGCGTGTTTAAGCCGCTGGCGTCTGATGTCGATACGTTGGACGGCCTGAACGTTCACGGCGCGTTGATGGATGAGTTCCACCAATGGCGCAATGGCAGGCCGCTTTACGACATAATTGTAGACGGGGTAGGGGCAAGAGAACAGCCGCTTATACTGCTTACTTCGACAGCCGGAACAATCCGCGAAGATTTTTATGATGAGCGGTATGACTACGCAAAGCAGGTTATTGACGGCTATGGTTCGCCTGATGGGTACAGGGACAACCGGTTTATCGCGTTTGTTTACGAGCTTGACAAGCGCGAAGAATGGACCGATGAAAGTACCTGGATAAAAGCGAATCCCGGAATTGGCACAATCAAGAACATCAACACCCTGCGCGAAAAGGTTGAACGGGCCAAAAAAAACAGAGGGCTTGTAAAAAACCTGCTGTGCAAAGAATTCAACATCCGGGAAACGGATTCCGAATCGTGGCTTCCGTATGATTCGTGCGTGAACGAAACTGTCATGCCGATGGAGTTCCTTGAACACAGTTACGCCATAGGCGGCTGCGACCTTTCAGCTGTGCGCGACCTTACATGCGCGACGCTGCTGATCTGCAAGCCGAACGACAATAATTACTATGTGCTGCAGAAATACTTCCTTCCGTCCGTCCGCGTCGATGAGGTCGACAGCAACAGCAAAATGGAAGCGCCATACAAGCTATGGGCCGAACAAGGTTGGCTGACCATCTGTCAGGGTCAGGCGGTTGATTTCCACGCCGTTACGCAGTGGTTTAAAGATATGGTGTATGCGCACGATATCAGGCCGCTGTGGGTCGGATACGACAGGGCGCTGTCTGGCTATTGGGTTCCCGAGATGGAAAGCGAAGGGTTTGATATGGTTAAGATCGCACAAGGAGCGAAAACATGGACATACCCGATGAAAGAACTTGGCACGCTGTTGGACGCTCACGGAGTGGTCTATCAAAACAATCCGATTTTACGCTGGTGCCTGATCAATACCGGAAAAAAGACGCTAAACGAGAACGGCATACAAAGCATACAGCCCGTAAAACTAAGCGAAACGCGCCGAATCGACGGCATGGTATCGCTGCTGAACGCCTATACCTGCCTAAAAGGTGACGACAAACAGCCAGACAGGGAACAGCAGTATTTTGGATATGTGAGGTGATGCAATTGGGCTTTTTATCAAATCTTTTCAAGCGCGAGCGGGTGCGGATGGCCTATCCGTTCGTAACGGGCAGCGTCACCTCGTTTGACGGAGAAGCGTATGAGCATGAGCTGGTCCGCGGAATTATCGACGCGATTGCGAGCCACGCGGCAAAAGCGGACGCCATGCATGTTGTTGTGGACGCGCAGGGACGAATCAAAGAGATTAAACACAATTCGCCCTATGCCAAACTGTTGAATTCCCAGCCGAATCCGATGATGACAGGCTATGATCTGAAGTACAGGCTGTTTAGTCAACTTTTACAGTACACTACGTCATTTTGCTATGTGCGGTGGAACGGCGTTAATCCTGAGATGCTGCTTCCGGTAGATTACAGTTCCGTCAAAGTGTTTCGGGACGGCGGAAATTATTACGCGGAGATTACCTGGCATGATGGAGACCAAACCACCGTGCCGCTGGATGATCTGATCGTTCTGCGCAAAATGTTCGGCAACGGCGAAATCATGGGCGACGGAAACAGCCCGCTTGAAAATACACTGGATGTTATCAAGGCGGGAGATGAGGGATTTAAGGAAGCCGTTTCCGTTTCAAACAAGGTGCGCGGAATTTTTAAATCAAAGAAGTCAATGCTTTCACCCGGAGACAAAAAAGGGATAGCCGATACATTTGCGGATCAGTTCGCTGCCGCTGCGAAATCCGGCGGCATTGTGGCGATTGACGCGATGGAAGAATACGCGCCGCTGACCGCACAGACCATGACAATCGGAGCGCCGCAGATGCTGGAAATCAAGAAAAACCTGCATCGGTACTGGCACGTTTCCGATGCGTTTGTGACCGGCGACTATACGGATACGCAGTTCCAGGCGAGTTTTGACGGAGCTGTTGAACCGCCGCTGATTCAAGCAAGTCAGGCGTTCACAAACGGTTTTTTCACCCCGACGGAGCGCAATCACGGGAACCGGATCATATTCAATACGTCAACGCTGATCCACGCCAGTGTGGACACAAAAATCAAGCTGCTGGAGACTGCCCGTGAAAACGGGCTTTTTACTGTAAACGAACAGCGCGAACTGTTTGGATTCGCGCCGGTTGAAGGCGGTGATGAGCGCATGGTGTCACTGAATTACGTTAAATCGACAGACCAAAGCAAGTATCAGACCGGAGAAGATAAACCAGAAGATAACCAGACGGCAGACAACCAGAAAGGCGAAAATGATGGACAGAAGCAAGTTGACTGAACGGCAGTTTGAGATACAGGCGCGGGTGCTCGAACCGGATACACCGATCGATGAAAAATGGGTGGAAGGGTACGCCGCAAGGTTTGATTCGCCAACGGTTTTATTTGAGAAAGGCGGCATCGAATACAAAGAACAGATTGCAAGGTCTGCGTTTGCAAACGCTAAGATGGATGATTGTTTTATGAATTACAACCATCAAGGCAAAGTGATGGCGCGTACGCGGAACAAAACCCTGCAGCTTTTCGCTGACGAACAAGGCCTTTTCATCAGGGCGCGGCTCGACGGAACGGAAGAGGGCCGAAAACTGTATGAGGAAATACGCGGAGGTTACATTGACAAAATGAGCTTCGCGTTTTCCATAGCGGAAGAATCGTTCGACAGGAATGAACATATGTGGACAGTACAACGGATAAAGCGGTTGTACGACGTGTCTGCTGTTTCTATCCCTGCTTATAACGATACCAGTATTTCTGCGCGAATGGCTGACGCGGAGGCGGATGCTCGGGAACGTCAGCAGGAGTTGGATAACTCGCTTACGCGCATGAGGCTGGAACTGAAACTGAAGCTGAACTAACACTGACCGGAAAAAAATAAGGAGAATCATATGAACATCAAACGTCTTAACGAGATTGCTGAGCGCAAAGGCGCGATTCGCACCGAAATGGAAAAAGCCGATGCTGAAAAGCTGCGTTCCCTGAGCGAGGAAACCGACAAGCTGCTCACTGAGGAGCAGGAGATCCGCACCCGCCTGGATATGGCCGGAAAACTTGGCGAAAAGCGCGAGGTCGAGAAGCCTGAAAAGGAAAACGACATGGAAAAGCGCGGCCGTGAGCTGATTCAGGGCCGGTCCGTCCTGGTAACAGCAACCGGCGTGCTGCTAAAGGAACATCAGGCGACTACCATCACGCCGACGTTCAACGAGCTTTCCACCCTGATTGACCGCGTCCGCCATATGGATCTGCCCGGCGGCGAATCTTTCGAGCAGCCCTATATTGACGGATACGGCACCGGCGATTACAAGGCAGAAAATCTGGCATACGCATCCGCAGAGCCGACCTTCGGATCTGCGACCATCGCAAAAGCCAAGGTAACTGCCTATGCGGAATTCACCGAGGAACTTCAGAAGCTTCCTGCCGCTGACTACGCCGCCGAAATCATGAAGGGCATCCCGCTGTCGATGCGCAAGAAAATCAGCCGCGAAATCCTGATTGGAGACGGCGAAACAAACCACCTGCAGGGCATCTTTGACGCGGGTGTCGCCGGTATCGACGCGACGACAGACATCGACTTTGCCGCCATCGACGAAAATACCCTGGACGAGATTGTCTATTCCTTTGGCGGTAGTGAGGACGTGGAAGATCCTGCCGTGCTGATCCTGCACAAAACTGACCTGAAAGCCTTTGCTTTGCTCCGGGATTCCAATGGCCGGAAAATCTACGAAATCAACACCAACGGAAATACCGGAACCATCAACGGCGTCCCGTACGTACTAAACAGCGTATGCGAGGCGATCAGCGATCCGGCGACGACTACCGGCCAGTATGCGATGGCATACGGCCCGCTGTCCAACTATCTGTTGACCGTGTTCAGTCAGATGGATATTCGCCGTTCGGACGATTTCAAGTTCTCGACCGGCATGATTTGCCTGCGTGGTTCCGTGTTTGTCGGCGGCAACGTGGTTGCGAAAAACGGTTTCCTGCGCGTGAAGAGGACCTGATAACAACCTGACAACAATCGGATAACCTAAGCGACAGGGGCGGCAGCTATCTTATGCCGCCCCTTTTTGAAAGGAAACAAAATGGCAAGAGTACCATTTAACCCAAATATCGGAACCATTAAAACAGATGCAGGCAACACTTCCACGGATCGCGCTTTTCTCGCGCATTACCACGTTGACGGCGCTGATTTGGCGGCTGCATCCACCGTGAATATCCTGGCGTTTACAAAACTGTCTGCGGCCGCGCAGGCTGGTGTTATTCCGGATGACGGAATCCCGGATTGCCCACGAAACGTGCAGATTGATGGCGTTAACAGCGGACAAAACAACAAGGTAAAAATCTACGGCACCAACTTCGCGGGCGCGGCAATCACAGAGGAACTGACATCCAACGCGGGCACTACCGTAGCCGGAAATCTGGCGTTTGCATCTGTTTCTGCGATCGATCTGCCTGTGGAAGATAACACCGGAGCAAAACAAAAAACCACATCGGCCATAACCGCTGCGACAGGCGCAGGAACGGCGGTACTGACACTGACCGCCGCGTGTCTGGGCGATGAATCGCCTTATGACTTCAGCGTTGTGCTTGCGGCCGGTGACGTTTTATCGACTACCACGGCGGCCGCTAAAATCAAGACTACCATCAACGCCGATCCGCTGCTAAGCCTGTACTTCCTTGCAGCTAATTCCAGCGCCAACCTGACGCTTGAACGACTGATCAATGATAATCAGGACGCGACAATTGACCTGGTTGTCAAGACCATCGGAGACACTGGGCTGGAAATCGGCGCGATCACCGCAAACACCGTGACCGGCGTGTGCGATGAAATCAGCGTTGGATGGGGAACCAAAATCGGTATCCCGTACATGCTGTACGCAGATGAACAGGTCATCGTGAAACTGTTTAACAAATCGGCCGATACCGGCACTGTCACTCCGGACGACGACGAAATCGAGAAAAACGTGATCGCGCTGAACGGCACGCCAAACGGCGCGTCCGATCTGGATCTGTACATCCTGGTATAAAAAGGAGGGCGCAATAAATGGCTGTTGGAGCGGCGTACCTGACTAAAATTCGAACGGCGATACGGCGCAGCAGCATCATGAGCGCCAATCTCGAAGCGGAACTGGTTGATACTGTGGAAGAGTGCCGGGCCGATCTCGTTCGGCTCGGCCTTCCTTCCACAATTACTGCAAGCGAAACAGATGTAAACATTCTCGACGCGGTCAAGCGTTACGCGCGTTGGAGATGGGAGGCTGATCCGATCATAGCAGAAAGGTGCTATGAAGAATACGCAATGAAAGCGGACGAACTACGGAAAAGCCGGGATTACATGTACTACACAATCACATTCACAGTAACGGCCGCTGGTGTTCCATTGCCGGACGCGGAAATCACATTCAACGGGGAATCGTTGGAAACCGGAGCAGCCGGAACAGCGGTTTTTTACTATGTTTCGGCCGGCGTGAATCAGGAGTACACGGTTGAGGCTGATGGCTACACAACGCAGACGGTTGATCTGGATGTAACGGCAAGTTCTTCCGTTTCCGTGGTGATGGTGGCTGTATGAGAATGAACGAAGAGCTGAAACTGATCGGCACCGTAACGACCGCAAATTCCGTTGGCATCTCGGTCGAAACGGACACAGTCACAACCGTATTCGCCGATAAAAAAAGCGTAAAGCGGCAGGAATACTACGCCGCAAACGCGGCCGGAATGCGGGCAGACGTGACGTTTGTGATCAACGCGGACGATTACGCCGATCAAATGCGCGTTGAACACAACGGCATAAGATACGAGGTTAAACGGGCTTATCAGATCGGGCTGGGACGGGTCGAGCTGACCTGCGCGAGGCGGTGATGACGTGGACATAAGGAGCACGATTGTAACGGCGCTGGCATCATGCGGCTGCCCGGTATATTGGGTTAAATGGCGTGGGGGCTCAATTCCTCCCGCTGCTTATATCGTATTCCAGACGGCCTGCAAAGAATCGTCCCACGCGGATGACGAGGTCGCTGAGCGCGAGTATTTTGTTTATCTGAATATCTACAGCGAAACGGACCCGTACACAATCGCCGTGACTGTCAGCGCCTTGATGAAAACGGCCGGATTTGAGGAAATGGGTTGGGACGATGTCGGGCAGGAAACAATGAGCGTGACCGAACTGCGCGACTATCACCTGACCAACACGTTCCAGTACACGGAGGTGATCTGATGGGAATCACGTTGAGTGGAGCAACGGTGCTTTTGGAAGACATCGAGCGCATGATACCATCCGACACCGATGTCGACGGGTATTTGGCAAAAGGTGCTGAGATTATCTGCGAAGAGATGAAAACAAGGGCGCCGGTCGGGAAAACCGGCCGCCTGAAAGCCGCGATTAAGGTTGGCGAAGCCCGCAACACCAAGCTCGGGCGCACCATTACGGTGGGTATCCACCGAAAAGATATTGACTTGACCGATAAGGACGGAGAATACTATCCGGCCTTTGTTGAGCACGGGCATATGGGGCCGCATCCCGCCGACCCGCACCCGTTTATTCAGCCCGCGTTTGACCTGAAAAAAGATGAAGCGTGGGACGCGGTCAAACAGGCCGTAATCGACGACAAGAAACTATGAAAGGACTGACAACATGGGAAAATCCTCAAAGATCGGCCTGCGCGACATAAAATTCGCCTGGCTGAATACAGGGACCGACACCGTAGCGGTTCCTGCCGCCTACACGATGGAAAGCACCAGCGTGCTGGAATCGATTAAAGTTAGTATATCCCGGAAGGGCGGAGACCCGGATCCACAGTACGCGGAAGACATTGAATCGGACGTGCTTTACCCCGATCCGGAGATCGATATCACGCTGGAATCCAAAGAAATCCCGCTTGCGCTGCAGCAGAAAATGTTTGCGCAAGCGGTAAAGGACGCGAACGGCGTTTACTCGTTTGAAAGCGGAAAGACGCCTGTGTATTTCGCGCTGGGCTTTAAAGCCGCTAAACGGGACGGAACAGACCGGTGGGTGTGGCAGTACAAGTGCCGCGCAACACCGCTGGATCAGACCTACCACACCAAGGAAGGAACCAAAGTAACGCGGCAGACGGACAGCCTGAAAATCACGTCAATCAAGCGAACGTACGACAAATACGTTTCGGCGAAGGTTGATTCGGATACCGCAGGCGGCCCCAATGCCGCCGCGTTTTTCACGGGCGTTTACGAACCGACATTTACGCCGTAAGGGAGGGGAAATAAATGGCAGTAACTTATTCGAGGGTCGGCCTGCGTGACGTAATATTTTGGGAGCAGACCGCTGACACTGCATCCACGCTGACCTACGCGGCCGCCGCTGAAACGGAAACGATTGATGCGATTGACCTTCAGGTAAAGCACGATAACACGGATCCTGATGTGCTGTACGGAAATGATGATGAAGTCGACGTGCTGTTTACCGACAGCGAACTTACGGGGTCGCTGGAAGCGAGGGAGCTTCCGCTGACCCTGCAAGCTAAGCTTTTGGGTAATCTTGTGGATGATAACGGCGTCGTTATCGAAGTGGCCGGTGCCACGCCGCCATATTTCGCCATGGGCTTTAAATCTGCGAAGCGGAACGGCAAAGACCGCTATGTCTGGCTGCTGAAGGGCCGCGCGAAACCCATGAGCGAGGAATACGGAACGAAAGAAGGGCCGAAGATCAACCGGCAGAACGACAAGATCGAATTCAAATTCATCAAGCGCACGAAAGACAACCTGTACAAATACGAGATGAACGAAGAAGACGCGGGCGTCGGTGTGGACATCGCGACGAAGTTCTTCGCGGAGGTTTACGACGGCGTACTGCCGGTATAACAGCACGGGGCGGGGAAACCCGCCCCATTCTTAGGAGGAAAAATGTTTACAGTCACGTTGGGAGATAAAAAATACAAGGTCGATAAAGTCACCCCCCGGACGCTTCGAGAGATCGGAGGCGCGCAGGCGGTTTTAAAACGGTGGACGGAAACGCCTGAAACCGTCGATATGAAAAAGGACATGGACACGCTTATCAGCTGGTTTGTGGTGCTGTGCGGCAATCAATTTACCGCCGACGATGTTTACGACAACTACCCATGCGACAAGATCATTACCGACATCGGTCTTGCATTGGCGTCTGTCAACGCGCAGGTAACGGAAGTGTTGAAGGCGTTCCCGACCGAATCGGAAAGTAAAAAAAAACAGATAACGCAGAAGACATTCTGGAATCGTTTATGTTCCAGATTTACTGGCATTTTTGCGAAAAAGGCCGTTTCCCGGAAGAAATAGACCAGATGGACGCCATTGGGTACATGAAGGTTTTGGCGTGGCGGGCAAACAGCGACGATACAACGGAAGATAAATACATCGACGATGTTCTTTGATTTGGAGGTGGAATAGGTGGCCGAAACAACAAGAAGCATGGTCGTTAAAATGACGATGGACGCGGGCAATTTTAAAAAAACTGCCGCTGAAATCAGCCGTCAAATCAAGAACATCGATGCGGAAGTCAAGGCGATGGGCGGGAGCGATAAAGCCGGGAAATCAAAGCTGGAAGAAAAGCTGTCCCTGCAGCAGAAGGCCGTTGAGAATTTAAAAGCCGCGGCCGAAAAAGCGCGGGCTGAACTAAGCGGTGCCGATACGGACGCCCAGAAACTGATGGCTGCCAAAAACCTGAGCACACTGGAAACGCAGCTAACCACAGCGGAAGCGAAAGCCCTTGCACTGAAGAACCAGCTCAGCGCAGCCAGTCTGATAAAATTCGGCTCGCTGGCGACCAACTTCGGGAAATCCATGCGGACAATGGGGCGCTCATTGTCGCTGTATGTCAGCGCGCCTTTAGCGGCGCTTGGCGGCAAGGCGTACAAAAGCGCGCTGGATTACGAAAGCGCGACAGTATCAATGCAGAAAACCATCGACGAGACGGACACAACAAAATATGCGGATATCACGCAAGCATTTAAAGACATGTCAAGCACCGGGCCGGTTTCGTTCACCGAACTGATGGAACTGGCCGGGCAGGCCGGTTCGCTTGGTGTCGGCGCGGATCAGGTGGTCGAGTTCGTTCAGTCCGTCGCCATGCTGTCGGAAACAGCGGATGATCTGGATGCATCAACCGGCGCTGTTTCGCTTGCAAAATTCCTAAACGTAACAGATCAAGGAGATTTTGCAAACATTGAACGTACCGCTTCGGCTTTAACCGAATTGGGCAACCGAATGAACGCCACTGAGGGCGAAATCATGCAGATGGCCCAGCGCATGGCGTCCACAGGAGAATTGGCAGGGCTGTCGAATGAATCCATTTTAGCGCTTGCGGCCGGTTTTACCAGCGTTGGTATCGAAGCGGAAGCGGGTGGATCCGCTGCGGGCAAACTAATGAAAATGATGACGCTGGCAGCGGCAGACGGTGGAATGAACAGGTTTTCCGAAATAATGAATATGGACGGTGCCCAGTTTGCCAGCGCGTTCAAAGGTGACGCAGGCGGCACTATCATCGATTTCTTCGACGCGCTGGGACAACTGGACGAAACGAAAGATTTTGGCGCTTTGACATGGCTGCAAGAAAACGGATTTAAAGAAATCCGCCTGTCCAATCTTGCGGCAGCAGCCGCCACGAACCCCGACCTATTCAGAACCGCGTTGAACATATCGAAAGAGGCGTACGCGGCCAATACCGCGCTGTCAGAGGAAGCGGCGAAGCGCTACGGCACAGCCGAATCGTATCAGCGTGTGCAGTTGAACCGCATGGAAAACGCATCTGCCGATGTGGGCGAAAATCTGGTAGACCCGATACAGGACATCATGACGAAAGTCACTGACCTGCTAACCAAATTCTCCGAATTGGATGAGGGAACGCAGAACTGGATTCTGGGCGCGGCTGCTGGTCTTGTCGTTGGCGGGCCGCTGATGGTCGGGTTAGGATCGGTTATTGAAACCGTTGGAAAAATAACCACAGCAATAGGCAAGGCGAAGATGAGCACCGGGACGCTGCAGGGGTTGATGAGCAGCCAGGCGCTTTGGGGTATCGCTGCCGGTGGCGCTGTGGCGCTATTGGTTGTGGCGATTACATCGCTGGATAACGAGACGCAAAGCATCAAGGAGTCGCTAAAAAACATCGAGTTTAAAATCGACGAAACATCTTACAACGAAACAATGGCCGCGATTAATGAAATGCGGAATAAGGCAAACATGCTGAGCGGCGATGAAGGTACAAAGAACGCCGGTGTATCTGCCGCTGTGCAAGCAGGGTACGGAACCAACGCCATGTTTGGGCAGGCGTTCGGGTACGAAACGGCTCGGTCTGAACAGGTTGTGGCGGAAACGTCCGGTAAATATTCGGCATTCATCGACGATTTGAACAATCAGATTGTGGCTGCCGTTGGAGCGGGCGATACATCGCTTGCAGGAAAGCTTGAAGAAAAACGAACCGCAAAACAGGCTGAATGGGACGCGGCAATTATGGCGGAGCGTGCCGCTTATTCCGATATTATCGGAAAGCTGTTCGCAGGCATGATCGACAGCCCAGAATTAAAAACATCGCTTGAACAGGCGTCTAAAGACTACGACTTGTTTGCCGCTGTGACAAACGCCATCGAACAATCAGAACTTGGAAACGACGTTGACTTCGGAGCAATCCTGACCAGCGAAATAATGGAACGGTTCTTCGGGAACGCTTACATGCGCCCGTCATACGCTAACGCCGTCGAGCTGAAACAAGCCGTTGCGGAAAGTCTTACGGAGTCCGTAAAGGGTGTTGAGGGTGAATCGGTTCTTAATGCCCTGTGGAATGCGATTATAAATGATCCGAACGCATCAACCATGCTCGACTTGACGCAAACGCAGGGGGTGTTTGACGGCTGGGTGGAGTTAATGGATTTTTCCAAACTTGGGGAATCGGCCGGACAGTCTTTTGGAACGACACTGACCCCCGGCCTTGCGGACCCGATCACGGACGCGATTCCATCTGCAAAATTAAACCTGCAAAAGCTGGGCGCTACACTGGCAATCGAAGCGGCGGCACAGGCGGCCCTGATATCCAACGCATTCAACGCCGGTCTTCATTTCAACGTGCCGGGCGTTGGCGGTGCGGGCGGCGTTGTTGGCACATCCGGCAGCACTGTGGTTAATAACAACGTAACGGTCAACGCCGGTTCCTCCGTGGCCGGAACGGGCATTTATGGCATCCAGCGCGGGCTAACGGACGCGCTGAACCGCATGAACAGGGGGTACGGCAAAGGAGGTAAGGCATGAGCGATTTTACATGGAAAGGCACAAAGGCGTCCACTAAATACATCGTTGTCAGCGAGTACCCGCCAATTGTGCGGCCGGAACAAAGACTGGAGAGCGTGCCGATCCCCGGAAGAAGCGGGGAAGTGTACCTGTCGCAGGATGAAACGACCTACAATTCCTACACGAAAGACTGTATCTGCTATATCGCAGACCCGACCAAACTGGCAGCGGCGGTTGCGTGGCTGACTGGAAGCGGCGACGTTATATTTGATAACGAATCGACCTATGCGTACGAGGCGCGGATTGCCTATCAGATCCCATTTGAAAAGATTATGCGCGGCCGGCCGCACCAACGGTTTGTTGTCCCGTTTAAGGTACAACCGCTTAAAAAAGCCGCTACGACGGAAAGCAACATAACGGTGACTGTATCCGGAACGGTCGTCAATAACATCGGCCATGTGCCATCCCGCCCACTGATAAAAGTGGTTGGGACCGGCGATGTTGTGCTGACGGTGGGGGCAACCGTAACGAACATTACGGGCATATCTACATCCATCACACTGGACACGGACGCCGGCATGGCGCTGGATAATACGCTGCTTGTTAACGCATCTGCGCAGATCAGCGGCAGCTGGCCGGTATTGGCTGTTGGCAATAACGCCGTAAGCTGGACGGGCACGGTAACCAGCGTGGTTATCACGCCCCGGTGGAGGTACCTGTGATACTAATTTATGAGAATGGGTTTGAGGATTTTGGGACAATGGGGCTGGGCGAACTTCGCCCGGCCTCTTGTTTGGTGCGGGAAGAGCAGGGCGGCGTCTACGAGCTGGAACTGGAACACCCGATGGACGAAGACAAAAAGTACGATTTGCTGAAGTCCGGGCGGGTACTGAAAGTTCCTGCGCCTGCGCAGATAACGCCGGAAATTTCCCTCGAAGCGGT
>Ga0172381_10005212_pt1 | contig 13261 bp, 13 predicted proteins | sample Leawel6488metaG_FD_119754 | JGI IMG/M metagenome (GOLD analysis project Ga0172381, IMG submission 119754) | Leachate microbial communities from a municipal landfill in Southern Ontario, Canada - Leachate well 64-88 metaG | ecosystem: Engineered > Solid waste > Landfill > Unclassified | place... | reverse complement strand
GATTTAGGAGGCGTAGAGGGTCTAGTTTTACCTTTAATTGCCAAAGACTGTTTTTCCAGTAGGCATCTTTACCCAATTCTTTTGACAGGGGAGTTGCAGCCTAGAAGAAGGGAGGTTTTTGAAGAATTACAAAAGAATGGAGTGGGCGTCCAGGTTCACTATATTCCTGTTTATTGGCATCCATATTATCAAAGGCTTGGATATAAAAAAGGATCCTGTCCGAAAGCGGAGGAGTGGTATAAGTCGGAGATCTCGATCCCGATCTATCCCTCCCTCAAAGTATTCGAGCAGGAGACGATCATTTTGACGCTTAAGAAAATTTTAAATATATAAATATATGAAAAGTATAGCCATAATAACTGCGCGTGGTGGCAGTAAAAGAATACCAAGGAAAAATATAAAATTATTTTTAGGTCAACCCATTATTAAATATTCCATTGATGCGGCTTTGAAGGCGGGATGCTTTGACGAAGTAATGGTTTCTACCGACGACAAAGAAATTGCCGAGATTTCTATTTCTTGTGGAGCCAAGGTGCCTTTTTTTAGATCAGAATTATCATCGGATGATCATGCTAGTACTCCAGTTGTAATCGAAGAAGTGATTTCCGAATATAATAAACGAGGGATTACGTTAGATTATGTATGTTGTATTTATCCGACAGCTCCATTTCTAAAAGCTGAGAAGCTAAAAGAAGCAATGGATACCTTAGAAAAAACAGGGGTTGATTCTGTATTTCCCGTTGTTCAATTTAGTTATCCGATTCAAAGAGCTTTAAAAATTGAAAGTAATAATGAGGTTAAAATGATTTGGCCGGAAAATTTAAATAAAAGATCCCAGGATCTGATGTTCACTTATCACGATTGTGGTCAGTTTTATGCATTAAATACAAAAAGTTTTTTGGATCAAAAGAAACTTTTCTGTGAAAAAAGCTCACCGATCATTATGAGCGAGTTAGAGGTTCAAGATATAGACAATGAAGAAGATTGGCGTATTGCAGAATTAAAATACAAGACACTGATCGATTTAGCGGAAAAATAATGACAGGTAATATTTAACGCGTATGAAAATAATCCTTCCAAAAGAAAAAAAGTTTTTACTGATCGGATCCGGTGATCCTATAAAGATCTTGTTAAAAATTTTAAAAGAAAAATATCCCAAAGTTCAGGCTGTCGTGTTTAGTGAAAGAGAATGCGACGAAAATTGGTCTATGTATGAAAAAGAGGGTATTGAGGTGTTAGCTAAGAGATGCGGATACCCGATATTTTTTCCTAAAGATATTCATTCTGAAGAGGCTTTTAAGGTTATTGCCGATTTCGGTTGTAATGTAGCGCTTTCAATGGGGTGTAGGTGGATATTCAGAGCTTCCTTAATAAGTTTGTTCAATAGCTGTTTTTTTAATCGTCATCCCGCCCCTCTACCGCTTTATAAAGGAGCCGGCGGTTTTAGGTGGCAAGTGATGAACAATGAAAAGGTATCAGCCGTAACCATTCATCAGATAACGGGAGAAATTGATGGCGGCCGCATCTTACTTAAAAAAAATAAGAAATTAAAATCAAAGAATGTTTGTCCTAGGGATTTTTTTGAAAGTTTGAATTATTTGGATAAACAGGCATTGGGCGAATTTATGCGTCTCGTTATGAAAAATAAGACCCTGGATCTATCGGGACAAAATAAAACAGACGCCGTTTATTTTCCATTGCTGGATAATGAGATCAATGGAGCCATAGATTTTAGCTGGCAGGCAAAGGATGTAAAATTATTTATTAATGCTTTTAGTTATCCCTATAATGGCGCCTTTGCTTTTTACAGGGATAAGAAAATAAGAATTTTATCAGCTAAAATTATCAAGAGCAAGATTGATTTTCATCCGTTCGTATCCGGGTTGGTTTTGGATAATACTGGTGGAGATATTAAGGTGGCTTCTTTGGGCGCGCAACTCCTGCTTTCTGATCTAAGAGATGAAAACAATAATAAATTAGATGAGAATTTTATTCGTGTAGGGGAAAGACTATATAATACCCCAGATATTTTATTAAGATCAAGAACTTATCGACCATCTAACAAAAATTTCATTTTAAAAACTAAATATGAAAATAAAGATAGCCAGTAATAAATTTATAGGCGAAAAAGAGCCCGTTTTTATAATTGCAGAAGTAGGGATCAATCATAATGGTAATGTTCGGATCGCAAAGAAGATGGTATCGGAAGCAAAAAAATGCGGTGCCGATGCGGTTAAATTTCAGACTTTTAGAGCTGAGGAGTTTGTGGGCGATAAAAAATTAATATATAAGTACAGATCCGGCGGTAAAACCGTCAAAGAATCAATGTACGGCATGTTTAAGCGCCATGAATTCACAGAAGGACAATACAGGGATATTTTTAATTTTGCCAGAAGAGTTGGTATTATTCCATTTTCTACTCCGTCCGACACGCAGTCAGCTGACCTATTAATCGATAGGCTTGGCGTACGGCTTATAAAGATCGCTTCAGATGATATGTATAATCTTGATCTTTTGAAATATATAGCTAAAAAGGGTTTGCCCATTATTATTTCTACGGGAATGGCCACATTGGAAGAAATAAAAGAATCTTTTAATCTGATCAAAAAAGAAAAAAATAACAAAATCATTATTCTCCATTGTGTTTCTCTTTATCCGACCCCGGAAGAGTTGGTCAATCTTAACAGGATGGTCTCTATAAAAAATATTTTTAAATGCATGGTAGGATTTTCAGATCATAGTGATGGAAATGAGGCCGCTTTGGCCTCCGTTTGTTTAGGTGCTAAGGTTATTGAGAAACACTTTACTCTTGATAAGAATATGTCCGGTCCTGATCATAGATTCTCGGCTGATCCGTTAGAACTGGAAAATTTAGTTAATTCCGTCAGAAAAATTGAAAAAATGATAGGGGATGGCCTTTTCGACATCTCCAAAGAAGAGATGAAAATAAGAAGGTCTTTCAGGAGAAGTATTGTTGCTGCGCATTTTATTAAAAAAGGAGAAAAAATTAAAAACAGTATGCTTGCCTTTAGGCGTCCGGGTAGCGGGCACCCTCCTAAATCCAAAGCTCTTTTGATTGGAAGGATCGCTTCAAAAAATATAAAAGAGGGGGAGCTATTGATCATTGATAGAAACATCTAAAGATCAAGACAGATTATTTAAAAACGATTACTTATGAAGATTTTATATTTAAAAAGCGATAATCAGGAAAGCGAAAAGCTGGAAAAATTTCTTTTGGATGGCGGTGATGAAGTTGTTTCTTTCTCGGCTAAAGTTGATTTCGGTACAGTTTTTAAAATAAAACCAGATATTCTCGTAAGTTACAATTACGGTTATATTTTAAAAAATGACATTATCAGTATTCCAAAATTAGGATCGATTAATTTACATGTTAGTTTTTTGCCTTGGAATAAGGGCGCTGATCCTAATTTTTGGAGTCATATTGAGGGAACGCCAAAGGGGGTTTCTATTCACTATATTGATGAGGGCGTTGATACGGGCGATATAATTGCTCAAAAGAAAGTTGTTTTTTCTGAAAATGATACCCTGCGCACTTCGTATGTAAAATTACACAAAGAAATGCAAGATCTTTTTTATGCGACTTGGCCAAAAATTACAAGTGGGAAAAATAGTAGAAAAAAACAAAATGGCAGCGGAACACTTCATCGCGATGCAGACAGACCTGTATATGACTATTTATTAAAACAGGGATGGGATACCTCATTGTCTGAATTGCAACTGAATCTCGACCATGGTTCAATACATAGAAAATTGTAATTTTTTTTCGATCGTTACATATATGCTCTGTTTTTTGTTCTATGTTTGATACCTACTAAAAATAGGATTAAACTTTATTTGCAGGGAATTAAATAATTAAAATTATGATCGTTAGTATAAATCAGCCAGCCTACCTTCCTTGGTTAGGGTATTTTCATAGAATTAATATTTCTGATGTTTTTGTTTTTTTTGATTCAACTCAATTTGAAAAAAATAGTATGGTGAATAGAAATAAAATAAAAACATCGCAAGGTCCAGTAATGCTTACTGTGCCGGTGAAGCTCAAGGATCATTTTAAAAAAATAATTAAAGATATAGAGATCGCAGAACCTAAATGCCTTGAAAGGCATTGGAAGTCTATAGAATTAAATTACAAAAAAACAAAATTTTGGAACGATTATTCAGAAAAATTAAAAAAAATCTATAAAAAAGAATATAATAATATTTCAGATCTGTGCTACGACCAACTGATACTTTTTTTGGAAATATTGGATATCAAGACCAAGATCGTGAAATTTTCCGACTTGAATGATATTAATTCAAAAAAAGAGCAATTAGTTATTGAAATATGTAAAGACCTTGGTGCTCGGACCTATGTTTCTGGTTCTCTGGGTAGGGAATATATTACAAACGATCATTTTAAAAAATCTGACATTGGATTATACTATCAAAATTATAATCACCCCGAATATTATCAGTCTTGGGGCGCATTTATTCCTTATATGAGTATTATCGATTTATTATTTAATGAAGGACCAAATAGTTTGAGTATAATAATGAAAAATAATGTAACAAAAGAAGAATTATTAACTAATAAGGATCTATATGAATAAAAAAATAGACGGTAAAAAAGTAGTCTTGGTTGTTGCCGCTCATCCAGACGATGAGTTATTGGGGGTTGGAGGGACCCTCATAAAACACAAAGAATCCGGAGATATCATTTATTGTCTGATATTGGGCGAGGGCGTCATGTCTCGTACAGGTTCTGATACAGGGGAAGTTTCAAAGCTTCAGTCCGAGAGTCAAAAAGTGGGAAAAATAATCGGGTTCAAGGAAATTTATTTTTCAAATTTTCCTGACAATAGTTTTGATACGGTAAGTTTACTGTCTGTAGCCAGAGAGATTGAAAAATATTTAGAAATAATTAAACCGAGCGTTGTTTATACGCATTTTGAAAATGATCTAAATATTGATCACAGAGTTGCCTTTCAAGCGGTTTTAACAGCTTCTAGGCCATGTAATGAGAATTGTCCAAGCGAGATATATACATTTGAAACCCTTTCTTCAACCGAATGGCAGTCTAAGAACGGACAAGTGTTTAATCCTAATAAATATGTAAATATTGAAGATACTATAGAGCAAAAGATAAAGGCGATGAAGGAATATAAAGGGGAGATCAGAAATTATCCACATCCGAGATCGCCTGAGGGAATAAAAATTTTGGCTTCTTTCAGGGGATTGGAAAGTGGTTTAAGATTTGCTGAAGCATTTGAAACGGTAAGAGAAATTAATGATTAAATTTGGTTTAAAACTCTGGTCGAACAATATTGATCTTTTTTCTGAAGCGTCGGATTTTTTTGTTTCTAAAGAAAATGATTTTATTGAGCTTTATCACAATTGTTCTGAGAAATTAGACTTTGATGCCCTGGAGATATTCAAAAAGATCAATATCCCCGTTGTGATCCACGCTCCTAATTCCGATGGCTTTCACGAATTCATAATTGGGGAAAGGCAAAAAATGATCTGGAAGGATACGCTGAAATTGGCTGATTATTTTGGCAGTAAAAGGATCGTTTTGCATTCAGGGCTTGTTCCTAATTTTGATCTTTTCTGTGAAAATTTAAAAAAGATCGATGATCCCAGGATAGTGATAGAAAATATGCCGGGAATTGATATGTATGGCAATTCTTTATTGTTTGGCTGTAAGATCGAAGATCTGAAGAAGGTGAGCAAAATTAAAGGCGTTTGTTTTGACGTGGGCCACGCGATTACATCCGCCAATGCCCAGAAAATATCTTACAAGGATTTTTTGAAAAAATGTTTCAGTGAATTAGACCCGGTCTATTTGCACATCTCTGGCGAAAAAGAACACGCATTGTCAGACAGTCATTTGAATATATACGACGGTGAATACGATATGCGTTATATCAAGGAACTGATCATGAGCCAGGCCGTTTCCAAAGAGGTATCTTTAGTTTTTGAAACTCCAAAATTAGATTCTCGTCTTGCAAATGATCTAAAAAATATTAAATTTTTTAAAAATCTATGAAAAAAAACAAATTAAATGTTGCAATTATAGGCGCGGGCAGGATCGGGGCTTTTTTTGATGATCCGAAAAGCAAAAAGGTTTTAACTCATGCTCATGCTTACGCTAAAAATTCAAATTTTAAAATAGTCGGATTTGTGGATGCCTCTTATAAGAAAGCCGCTGATGCTTGCAAATTATGGGGTGGTCATCCATATGAAAACGTCAAAGACCTGTTCTTAAATGAGATGGTTGATGTTGTTTCTGTTTGCACGCCCGAATCAGGCAGGCTTGTTTTGTTGGAGGAAATTGCCAGATACGGTAAGGATCTAAGAGGCGGGATAATTGAAAAGCCGCTGGCAAATAATTTATCTGAAGCGATAAAAATTAAAAATAATAAATTCTTTTCTAAAAGAAAATTCTTAGTTAATTATCCGTTGCGTTTTACGCCGCAGATGAGTGAATTGAAAAGAAAGATAGAAGCGGGGCATTTTGGAAATTTTTTAGGCGGACAGGGCAATTACGGAAAAGGATTAATTCACCATGCATCGCACATGATAGACCTCCTGATGTTTTTCGGAGTTTTAAAAATTAAAAGATCTTATATTGTCGGAAAAGAAATAGATTTTTCTAAAAAAGATCCAAGCTATTCTCTCCTTTTAAAAACTGATAATAATCTACCGTTTTTTATCAGGGCTATACCAACTAATTTATATATGGTTTTTGAGACCGATATGTTTTTTGAAAAGGGCAGAATAAGAATAATTAAAAAATCTCGTCAGATAGAAATTTATGCGCCTCAAAAAGATAAATTATTTAAAGGATATGTTAATTTGGAGTTAGTAGATTCTTATGCAGTTGAAAGAGATTTCGAATTGGAAAATATGGTTAATGGCATTTATGAAGCAATTATAAATAATAAAAAGATAGTCAGTAATATTAATGATTCCGTTGAATTACATAAGGTATTAGATAGTTTTAAAAAATAATGAAAAAAAAGATACTGCTTTTTGCAAGAGATCCTGGCGCGGCCAATTGTCTGGTTCCGGTCTTTCTTAAATTAAAAAATAGTAAAATTTTTATTCCTTGTCTTTTTGGTAAGGAATTTGCGCTAGATATTTTTGATAGAGAAAAAATAACATATACGGATATTACCAAGAAACTAAAACGTACAAGCGAGGATGACATAGAGATTTTTTTAAGAAGGGGGGGGTACTCTTGCATTGTTACTGGAACCACCTCGAAAGATGATTTGACCGATAGGTATTTGTGGAGGGTCGGCAGAAAATTGGGCATTCCGACCATTGCCATCCTAGATCAATGGATGAATTACATTAGCCGTTTTTCTTTTCATACAAATGAAAATTTTTTAATTGATATTTTGCCGGATACGATCTGTGTTATGGATGAATTTGCAAAAAAAGAAATGCTTAAAGCCGGTTTTCCAGTTGATCGAATTGAAATTACCGGACAACCACATTTTGAAACAGTAATCAAGAAACAGAAAGAGATAACTAGGCAGGAGATTAAGAAATTTAAAAATAAACTAGATATTAATTATGGCAAAAATGTAGTTTTTGCTTCAGAGCCTTTAACTAAAGATCACGGCGTTGATCTTGGGTATAGTCAATTTTCAATTTTTAAAGAAGTTTTTTTATGTTTAGAAAAAATAGCCAAAAAAGAAAATAAAATAAATATGATTTTTAAGTTGCATCCCCGCGATGATAAAAGATCGGTTAATAAGCTCATTTCCGGCTTAAATAAAAATAATAATTTGAGAATTATTATATTGGAAAAAGCCGCTCCACAATTGCTTATTTCTTCAGTTGACTTGATCATTGGGATGTCCTCAATGTTTTTGATAGAAGGCGCACTGGTAAACAAGCCAATCATAAGCGTTCAGATCGCATTGGATGGGCGAGCGAAGCGGAAGAATACTTTTATTCTTGATAAGATCGGTTATGGCAAGACTATTTTTAAAAGAAACGAATTGATGGATGAAATCAAAAATAAATTAAAACATAAAGTTTGTGATAAGATTTTAAATTTTCCTGGAAATTCTTCAGAAAAAGTTATAAAATCTATTGATAGACTTATAAAATATTATGACTAAAAAGATTAAAAAACTTGCCATTAATGGAGGTCCCAAAGTAAGAACTAGACCCTTTGATTTTTATAATACAATTGGCAAGGAAGAGATTTTGGCAGTTAATAGAGTTTTACGGACAGGGGTTTTATCAAAATTTTTAGGCGCCTGGCATGAAAATTTTTATGGTGGTGATCAAGTTAGAGCGTTGGAATCTGAATGGAAAAAATATTTTAATGTTAAGCATGCAGTAGCGCTGAATTCGGCTACATCCGGGCTGATAGCGGCGGTGGGTGCTGCGGGTATTGGTCCTGGCGATGAAGTAATAGTAACTCCTTATTCAATGTGTATTTCGGCAACTGCACCCCTCTTTTATGGTGCAGTTCCGGTTTTTGCCGATATTGAAGATGAGTATTTTTGCCTTGATCCGATTTCGATTGAGAAAAAAATTACTAGCAGAACCAAAGCCATCATTGTAGTTGATATTTTGGGCCAGGCGTACGATGCGGAAAAAATTAATAAAATAGCAAAAAAACACAACTTGATAGTTATAGAAGATTGCGCTCAGGCTCCGGGCGGAATGTATAAAGGAAAATATACTGGCACACTTGGAGATATAGGTATATATTCATTGAATTATCATAAACATATCCATTGCGGAGAGGGTGGTATTTTAGTGACTAATAATGATGAAATAGCCGAAAGGGCGAGATTGATACGTAATCATGCTGAGGCAGTTGTTGGACCAAAAGGAACAGATAATTTAATTAATATGATTGGTTATAATTTTAGAATGACTGAATTAGAAGCAGCAATTACCAGGGAGCAGCTAAAAAAATTAAAGAGTTTAGTAGATGGACGAATAAATAATGTTAAATATATATCAGATAAATTATCCAAAATTCTATTTATAAGCCCCGCCAAGGTTCGTGATAATGTAAAACACGTTTATTATCTTCAGCCCCTTAAATTTAATATGGCAATAGCTGGTGTGCATAGAGATATATTTATAGATGCGGTTAAGGCGGAACTTATGCCAATAAAAAAGAGAGAGGCAGAGGGTGTTTGGATGAATTATGGATTTAGGCCTCTTTATTTATTACCTATGTTTCAAAATAAGATTTGTTATGGTTCAAGTGGATATCCTTTTGTTTCCTCACTATATAATAAGAACCAAGATTATTCTAAAGGGTTGTGTCCTGTCGCAGAGAGGCTTCACGGAGAAGAGCTTTTTTATCATGACTATATAAAACCATGCATGACAAAAAAAGATTTAGATGATGTCGTGAAAAGTTTTTATAAAGTTGCAGAAAATATTAATGAATTAAAAAATGGATAATATTAATCAAGTAAGAAAAATCAATGATCAGTTTAAAAAGAATGTTAATAAAAATTTAAAAACAAACACTTTTTGTCCTTTTAGATACGAAAAGCAGATGGATTATTTATTCCCATTAATTATTGAAAGTGTAAAAAAATATAAAAATAATTATCATCCTAAAATTTTAGAAGTAGCCTGTGGCTATGGCAGACTAGTTCATTTTATTAATGAATTAAATTTGCCCGGTGAGATTTGGGGAATTGATTATGTAAAAAAACTCATAGATAGAGCCAAGAAAGATTTTAATGGCAAAGAAAATATAAAGTTTAAATGTAGTAATCTTTATGATCTGAGTAAAAAATATAATAAATTTTTTGATATTATCGTATTATATAAAACATTATCATGGCTTCCTGATTATAGAGATGCAGTGAAAGAAATGATGGCCGCCGCTAAGGACAAAATTTATATAACAGCTCTTTTTTATGATGGAGATATATCTTTTGAAATAAAAATTAATGAATTAAATAAAAAAACTTTTAGTAGTTTAAATTTCTATAGTTTAAATGAATTTAAATTATTTTGTAAAAAACACGGTGCAAAGAAAGTAGTTGCTCATGAAATGCACGTTGATTTCGATCTTCCAAAGTCTGAAGATCCTAATATTCTTAAAACTTTCACAATAAAAACAGCAGATAATAAAAGATTGGAGGTGACCGGAACGGTTATTTTGAATTGGAAATTAATCGAAATTAGCTTAAGGTAATTCATGAAAAAAGTTTGTTATATTCAACATGCTTCGGAGCATTCATTAATTTTCCCAGTTGCCAAACTTTTAAAAGAAAGGGGTTTGGAATTTTATTTTGTTTGTAAAAGTTCAGACGTTAAAGATTTTTATATAAAAAATGGATTCAATGCTCTCAATATAGTGGACGATGTTTTTTATAATAAAATAAATATTTCAGAAAAGGAAAAAGAGGAGTTGGATATAAAATATGGTCCTCCCGGAATAAGGGAGCTCTGCGATTCAGATGTCCACTTAGAAGCATTGTTTGGTAAAAAGTATAAAGCCAAAGAAGAAATAGTTGTAAAAGCTATTAAATTTTGGGAGAGTTTTTTTGATAACAATAAAATTGATTTCATTGTAAATAATGAAACGGCATCGTTTCCAAATAGATCTTCTTATTTAGTTGCAAAAAAAAGAGGAATTCCTATGTTTCATATAGCTAGTGGTCCCGATAACGATCACATTGCCATGAATGATGTGGGAGAGACATATGTATGGAAAGAATTAGCAGATTCATTAAATGATGAAAATAAATTAATTTCGGAGAAAGAAAAAGAAAAAGTTTTAAATTTTATTGATAAACGTATTCAAAGAGTTAATAAAATGCCTGTTTATTTTACTCCAGAATCTTTGTTTAGATCAATTAAAAATTTAATCGGACTTTGGATAAGAGATAATTCAAAAAATATAAAAAAAGATCCAATTTGGGTAGCTGGATTAAATTTTGGTAGGGGGCAACTTTGGCGAAGAATAAAGTGGAGTTATTTTACTAGATATTTCTTTAAATATGATATAAAAAATAAAAATGAAAAATACGTTTATTTTCCATTTTTTTCCGCAAAAGAAACGTATTATTTATCCAACGATATGTATTATGGAGAAAATGAAATTTCTTTGATTAAAGAAGTTGCGCGTTGTTTACCAAAAGGATATTTTCTTTATACAAAAGAACACCCATTTAATCCAGGGGATTTTACTTATTCGCAGTTAAAAGAATTAAAAAAATCTCCAAATATTAAAATATTTCATCCATCTGTTTCAAGCCAGGAATTAATTGATAATAGCTCTGTCGTTGTCACCGTGGAGGGAACTGTTGGTTGGGAGGGATTTTTGTGTCAGAAACCAGTTATTTGTATTGGTGGCGCGCCTTATTATGCTTACTCTTCTTTGGTTTATAGGGTAAGCAATATTTGTAATTTGTCTTTAATTTTATGGCAAGCTATTAAAAATGGAGAAAGGATTTACGAAGAAAAAAAAGAGGAGTGGTTTTGGTTTATTCATAAAGTTATTTCAACTTGTGGTTTGGGTTCTATATATGAGCTGGGTAAACCGCGATTCATGAAAACTGAAGAAAATTTTAAAAATCTGGCCAATTCTTTTTTGGAGAAAATAAATCGTAATCTAAAAAAATAATGTTATTTTTTTAGGAACATATATAAATATAGGAGGCCGTTGGTTGCGCCGGTTATTAATATTGCGGTCGCAGCTCCGTAAATTCCAAAGATGGGAGTTAATATAAGGATAAGGATAATTCTTATTATCGCGTAGCTAGTTGAGGCAATGTAAAGGTTTTTTTGCTGGCTATGTGCGGTAAAAACGGTTCCGATCATATTTGTTGGGAAAAAGAGAAGTTGAAGCATGAAAATTTTTGAAATAAAGACCGCGCTTAAGTATTGGGGGTATATTTTTTCAAAAATAAAATCAGCTGAAAGGAAATAAGCGATTATTATTGGAATAATAATTAAATAGAGTTTTGCGATTTTGTGAAGCAGTGTCTTTCTGATATTTTCCAGGGTATTTTGTGAGAATTTTGGAAGTGCTAATGTGTTTATTCCGCCTAATAAGGTTTGTATTTGTTTGAATGGGGTCATGGCCAGATAGTAAGCCGCCAGAATAGCGCCGCTATTGAATTGAAAAACTAGCAGCTTATCTAAATATATGGAAACTTGTCCAATAACGCCCATTAGGCTAAGGTGTTTTCCGAAAGATAGCTCATCTTTTGAATTTAATGATTTAATTTCGAGGTCTTGATTTAAAACATTTTTGATTGTTTTTCTAAAAAATATTATGCGAAGGAAAAAATTAGAAACAAAATAAATAAGGGTTATTAGAACAATGTTTTGTGATAAATAAATCGTGGATATTAATACTAGGGTGGTTGTTATTCTTATTATTAGGGCGTAGGTTGTTTGAAGCTTAAATTTTTTCTTTCCGTTTATTATTGAATTGAAGGAAAATAGGGGATCAAAAAATGGGGTAAAGACCGATGCGATCAGGAGACTTTCGGCTAAAACCATATTTTTCATTATTAGGTAGTAGATTGATATACCTAATCCTAAGAACAATCCTCCAAAGCCCCATTTTATTTTTTCTTTTATTGCGGCGAGTGCTAGGTCACTATGGCTTCTAGCTGACGCGTTTATTATTACATTATCCATTCCCGATAGAGTAAAAATAGTTAAGAATCCGAAAACAGAAAGAATATATCTATAGTTTCCATATATTTCCTGTGGTAAGAAATTTGCAAAAGCAATTGAAGATATAAAAGAAAGACCCATGGCCACAATTTTTCCCGTCTGTATCCAAAAAGTTCCTGACGCTAAATAAATCATGTCGGTTTTAGTGTACTGTTCTGTCCAGCGAAGAAAATTATATGTTCTATTTTTTAGATCTTCTATGTGTTTTTTCATAATTAAATTGCTTGGGCGGGGGATAAATCCTTAAATATTAAACCATTTTTTGATCCTAAAAGTCATTTTGATTAACCCTCTTTTTTAGTATAGTATATATCGTATGCCAGGCAGCGTCATACCTTCGGTAGATTTCCCGTAGGGATGAAAAATTCAATTGGTCCGTCAGCTGACGGACATAATTTGTAAATAATTGCTATCTGGAAATAAATATTAAAAATAGTATAGGGTGTAGGTCGCGCATAATTAATTATTATTGAATTTCTACTGACCTGGTATGCAAACAAATACTTTGAAGAATATTTTAACCTGGATCATAAAAATTGGTCTATTCGTTACGCCTTTTATTCCGCTT
>Ga0172381_10005211_pt1 | contig 13262 bp, 31 predicted proteins | sample Leawel6488metaG_FD_119754 | JGI IMG/M metagenome (GOLD analysis project Ga0172381, IMG submission 119754) | Leachate microbial communities from a municipal landfill in Southern Ontario, Canada - Leachate well 64-88 metaG | ecosystem: Engineered > Solid waste > Landfill > Unclassified | place... | reverse complement strand
TGTCGGCAGGAATACACAGAATTGTATTCATTGTTTACTTTTGTTTTAACCACTTAACTATTCCATCACTCCACTTTTTGTTTAAGTTGATCCAGCGCATAAAATCACCTGAATGAAACAAATACACTAATAGTATACCAATAAAAGATAAAAATATAGCTATACAAAGTGGCGTTGAAATACTATTTAACCAATCTATTATGATTGTATTCTCAATAAGTAATCCCAACAAATACTCAATTGCAATAAATGCTGTTACTTCTGCAATTTTAAGTAGAATAAAAATTAATTTTTTCATTTGTTATTTTTATATTTAAGGTTTAAATAACAGATAGTATGGCAGACGGATATATCATTATATCATCACTTATATTTCTATTTGTTACAACAGTTATAAAGTTTTTTTGACCCTTTGAATTATCCATCCATCCAACATTTATGCTTTCTGGCTTTATAACACAAAATTTTTGTAGGTAAAATGTTCCATCTTCGTTTTTTGTTATGTCAGCATAATAATATTCTGGATATTTTGAATAATCTTCCAGTATATCACCAATTTTTTCGCTTATTTCTTTATCTATTGCTCCATTTACAATTATTTCACCCAAAATTGGATGTTTAATGTGAATTTGATTTACTTTCATTTTATAAGTTTTTAAAATTTAATATTCTAAATTAGGCTCTAAAGACATCAATATCTCTCCATTCTTCTTCTCCTGTTTCGCTTACCCATTTTTGCTATAAAGTTCTTTGAAATTGATTTAATTGTGGTATGTGATTTTCAAACCATCTTAAAATCATTGTTGGTTGCCAAAGACTAGATTGTAAGTCTTGTACTGTAATTGTGTTTTTGTATTCTTTATTTGACATGGTATTAAAAATTTAATATTCAATAACCGGAATCTCTTTTGACGGTATTTTAATAGAGCTAAACCGTATAACAAAATCAATACCCCGGTCTTTTAATAATTGCTTTCTCATCTCTTTGTCGCCTTTCCAGAATACAGATTCATTTATCGTGTACCTCCCTTTTTCTCCAAATATAAGTCCCAATGACCTTAATCTTCGCAACCCGGTAGATAAATTACTATTTAGTACATTTAAAAACGAACACAAATCATTTCTATCATTAGCCGATAAACTTACTACGCCAGTATTAAAATTTGCCATTTCGCACAGTTTAAACAATAACATTACGTCTTTCAAATACTTAATCTGATAAAACGTCCTAAGCATGTTAAAATAAACCATGTAAAACTTATCCGTATCGTCAAGTATTACTGAATGTAGCTTTTTCTCATCGGTAATAACTTCGTTTCCTTCTTTGTCAATTACCGTCGTAGTAGTTGATTCTATAAAGTGCTTCTTTGCCATAAACTAATTAACTTTATTTTGTTTTCTATCTATAATAGATAACAAAAATGAAATATCTACTAATCCATCTCTTATTGTTAGATAATCATCACTTGCGTTGTTAGTATTTTCATTAGCATCATTAATTTTTGCTAATATTTGTCTTATTGATTTTATGGTATCTTCCATATTAATGTATTTTAAAATTATACTACAAATATAATAAAGTTTTACAAATATTACAACTTTGTTATAAAATACAACATCTTTCTTTTAACCGGTAACAACAATGTTTTAACCGGTAACAACTTTAAAACGCTGAAACACCAATATTTTCAGGCTTTTCATAACTTTTACCTATCTTATATTATAAAGGAACTTTTTAATACTTTTCATCCAATAAAAAACCATACCTTTACACAATCGATATTCAAAGAATAACCGATGTGGCATGAGGCATCTGTCCTCTCAATCGCATTGCCTTAAGTTGCGTACCTCACTTACGAAGTGGGGTTTTTTTATGCCAATCACATAACACCCACTTTTTAGCCGTTTTAAGCCACTTTAACCTAAAACCATACATACACACCAAAACAAAGCATAAAAGCAACCAAATCAATCATAACACGCAAAAGAAAGAATATTTCAAAGAAACAAAAAAGCCATGGGCTGAAAATACCCGGAAACTATTTTGGGGAATCACTAACGCGCCACCGGCCTCTGTTTTTACCCCTACCCCCCCTTAGTTCTTATCGTTAGTCTTTTACCCTCTCACTGCCTTAATAGACTGTAATTTACACACTAATACATAACTATCTCAATATCAATACATTACAGTTTGTCTTAGAATTTGTATTAAGTTAAACAGAATGACATTAGCTGGCATTAAAGTAGTTGATAATCAATACGTTATACTACGTTTATAAGCATGAAAAAGCCGGGGAAAACCATCAAAACCCCGGCCTAAACTAACCTAATAAACTAAACTCAATGAAAAGAAAGAAACGTCCTCTGTATCTTATTCCCGCGCCTGTGGCGGTACTATTGTGATTGAACCTATCTGCACCGGCTGGTCGTCGGTGGTTACGTCTGTGCGTTCCTTTAGCCCTTCTAAGCGGGAGACGATCATTGGATTAAACGCTCCGATCATTGCCCCATCTAACTTCTGCATAGTTACAATTGACCTTATACGCGTAATAATAGTTGAAAAATCTTTCGATAAGTCGTCATCTTTTCCGACTAAACTTTTTTCAAAGTCATCAAAATATCTGATATTCGCGTCGAGATACAAACAAAGACCCTGCATCGTATAAGGTCTCATGGTCTCTATGTTAATGATATTGTCTAACTGAGAGATGTCACCTTCAAAGTTCTTCGGTAGAATAGTGTTTCCTTTCTTCTGCTCAGGCTTCAAGTAAGGATGTTCGTCGCACCATTTAAAGTATTCAACTGCCGCTGTCCACATAAGTTCTGGGGATTCAAATAGTCTTTTACGTCCGTGTTCGCTGCGAAGTTCCCAAAATCTATTTCCTTTTTGTGCTGCCATATTTTTTAATTTAAAACGATTTCAAAATAAAATTGATTTGTTAAGAATGTAGATAGACGATACAATACTTTTGTATCCTGTATTTCGTAGTAAGCCTGGAAGCGTTTAAGTTGAAAGGATCCGTTTCTGGTTAATTGAAATTCCTTTGTGTTTACCGGTTTGTTTTTCGTCTTATCCATCTTTGTATGTTTTACAACATCAAAAGTAATAAATTAAGAATTAATAAACAAACAATTTTTTGAGAATAGATTTTGAGGTTTTTAATATTTAATTCTCAACATATTTTTATTTTTAAATTACTTATTTATCTGTTTATTTCTTATTCCTTTGGTAGTTATGAGCTGATTGAAAGGCATAATTCGTCCTAGTGAATTAATGCCTTTGATAGTTGCTTCCTCAGTATAGCCAGTCGCATCTCTCAAGACCCCAGGGTTTACATATTTACCCGGGTTGAAGGCTTATACGGTTAATTTGCCCGTGCTTGCCGTGATCCTTCTTTCATTCTCACGTGATACTATGCAAGCTCCCTCTGATCGTATCTTTTATTCGTCTATATCCAGCGTGACATTTTTTGAACGTACAAATATAGATATAAAAACAAAAGCCGGTCCCGGGTTATCGGAACTGGCAGTGTCTTTATGATTGCACGCGGAACCGGAACTCTTTCCGGTCAGTGTTTTTAATGTCTTTATATTTTCAGGTTGTGCAATCATGCAACAAATGTAATTCTATTTTTTTAATCTACAAATTTTATTTTTTTAAGGCATTAACACCCAAATTTTTAACATTTCAACCGGTATTTTGAAGTGTATTTTTGTTATTTCATTGATTTACAGTTATTTATATATTTATCGTTTTAACATCTTTTAACACTTAGTACCTTAGTTTTTAACATTTCTTAACTATTTAATCTGCTTTATGTCGAAAAGTATTCCGATATTTACAGTACCCCAAACGCTAAGGCCGCCCGGCCTGACCTGATTCTAAGGTTGCTGTTAGTAGCGTTAGCTGACAGAAAAATGATCTTTGACATTTTGGAGACGTAAAAACAGATGACGGGTTCGTCGCCCTGGCTGCATGAGGTAAGTATAGAGACTCCGAAAAAATGCAGGATGTGACCGCAAATCGCGCGGGTCATCAAAACGGTTAAATAATTAACATGTAAATAGCGGGCTAAAATTTGATATAAAGTAAGCAGGCCGAGCAACCTGTTCACGCATTTTACGGATGCGTTCAATTCTCATAGCCTTAACAACCCCTGCCCGGAGGTGCAAGTCTGATCGACACAGACACAGGGGACAAATTAACATTTTAAAAACAAACACAATGAAAACTTTAAAGCCAATCGTAATTTCAGTAATCGTATTTGTAGTAATAGCAACAGTTATTTACATGTTAGGGGTTAAATACGATCCTCAGAATTACAATTATGCTCCCGTCGCATTGAGTTGTATGTATAGCTCATTCATGACGTTAGTAGCCGTAGGAGGTTATTATTTTGCGAAGGAAATAGTCGATTGAGCGACTTTAAATAGGCTTTAGGCTCAATGAAAGCTCTATTTGATCACAGCAAATTGGTGCAAGGCTTTTCGATTTATCATTAACGGTTTTTACCGGGTCTTTCAGATCGTCCCTGAATGTGGTCACAATACAAATCAACTAACATTAATTTAAAATGAAACAATCAGAATTTTTAGCATTATTACAAACAAATAAGCGCTATAAATCAAAGCTAAAAAATGCGCTTGGTGAGCTCCTAAATGACGGTGAATTTTATTTTGCACTTGGTGAAATCTTCGGAGAATTAAACATAAATGGATGGGAATCTGAATCATTCATTAATAAGGTTTGCAAAATTTGTGATATTGAATTTTGATTAGCCTTAACAACCCCTGCCCGGAGGTGCAAGTCTGATCGACACAGACACAGGGGACAAATTAACCTTTAAAATAAAACAAGATGAAAGCAATAATTAACTGCAACGGTGTAGAAATTATAAATTTTGAAACTAAAATTGATTTGTCTTTTGACAAATTAGACGAAATGCTAACACATTTCATATCAATGAAATGCATCGTATTAGGAATTTCAATTTACGATTCTGAAGTTATTAGACTGTCTAATGAAAGAGCTTATATAATATGCGCAATTCCTGAGAAAAATCATGTATATTCAAAATACACATTTTGTTTTGAATATTAATCAATTCCGAGTTGTCCGGTTCGATTCCGGGGATGATCACAATTTTAACCTTTTAAAACTATAAAAAAATGGAAACTTCAAAAAAAAGAACAATTTACGTAGTAGTAACTTTTACCGTATTTGACGGAAGAACTTATACAGATGTAAACTTTAAAGGTTCAAAAAAACAGTGTGACAAGTATGCAAGTGACTTACTTGCTGCTGAAGTTATGACAGAAAAGAAATATGATGAGCTTATTTGTTCTTTAATGTAATAAGGTGCTAAGCCAGTGCGGAGTATGCCCGCACCTCCGGGAAACCGGAGCCGTTCAAACCTTAAAAAACTGGTCGCTCAGTATAAAAAGCGATTTGACTATTCGCTAACAGGGGCGCAACGTTCGATTTATCATTTACGGAATATTCGATTTATCAATCCCTTCCGAGTTGCCGGGTTCGATTCCCGGAATAGTCACAAAATTATTAACCTTAAAAAAATACTACAATGAAATTTTCAGACAAAATCGAAAGAACTTCTTTAGAAGAAGTCTACGTGATCAGAACATCAGAAGAAATGAAAGCAAGAGAAGAATATAATTCTAATCTTTGGGATTTAGAACGTGAAAATTTCCTTAAAAAAGGGAACAACATTTATAAAACAGTTGTGAGAGATGTTAAAATTTCAGAATCTATCTACAATAAAAAAGGTAGATATTTAGCTTATCGGGTAAATTAAAACTCAAAATAATCAGTTTCCAGGACCTCTATCCTATTCGCTCTAATATAATGTTTATGCAATAAGGTGCCAAGCCAGTGCGGAGTATGCCCGCACCTCCGGGAAACCGGAGCCGTTCAAACCTTAAAAAATAAAAATGAAATATAAAGTATGTATAAGTAGATCAGGATCAAAGGCAGTACATATTCTAATAATAGAATGTAAAGACATTGATCATATTAGGCCTAAATTCAATAAATTTAAATTTTGGGTTAACATTCATAGCATAAAAAAAATTGAACATTAAAAACTCAAAAAATGGCATACAAATGGAAACCTAGCAAGTCCGCAAGGCGGGAATTTGCTCAAAAAATGAACAACGATTCCGAATTTGCAAAAGCATACGAAGACCGCAAAAAAGCAAAAGCAGAAAAAAGGCGGGCTGGCAGTTCATTCGATTATGAAACCGCCGGGGGTTTCTTCATCCCGACAAAGGCACAGCATGACTTTTGTTTAAGTCGATACGATCTATTTGTTACTTCCGAAGAAGCCAACGCGGCCAACGAAGTCATGTACGGCTATACCTGTCAGGAAAAAGTTAGTCATGATTCGATTCATATTGTGAACGAAAAAATTAGGAAAAATTAATCTTTAACTTTTAAAAAATAAATAAAGATGGCAAATTTTAATTATTACAAATCAGAATTAGACAGAATTAATTTTCACTGTCTATATTCTCCGACCGTTCAATTCAAGGACGAAAACGGAGCTACAAAAAACATGGCTGTAAATCAGGAAAGCGCAAAAGAAATCATTAAGAAGCTCAAAAAAGAGTTCAATATAAAATAAATACTACGATGAAAAAATGGATATCCGAAAAGGCAAAAAAAATAACAAATGGATATAAAAATCCATTTACCGGAGAAACTGTAAATGAGGATGATTTATACGCTCATTTCGTATGTTTTGCCTCAAAAGTTTCAGATTGCGAAAAATATGATTCTTTCGACGAGTTTTTAAAATCAATTAGTTTAAATCATTAAAAATAAATAGTTATGGACGAATATGATTATGAAGAAATTAACAAACAATCATGGCGTGATTACGAGGACAATAAAATATCGCCGGATGAATTAGATAAACAACTTGAAGACAACTATGAGGAATATCGAAAATATGGGTATTAATTTCCTGTAAATATCAAAATCAGTTTCCCGGCACTGTAAAAGCCGGGACTATCCTTTTAAAAGTTGGCACAACGTGAAATAATAAGCGTTTTCGGTTCGATTCCGGGCAAAAGGACTAATTTTTAACCTTTTAAAAAATACAATTATGAATACTTATTACAAATTTGCAGCAAACGTTTTTATTGCTCAATGCACCGAAAAACACGAAAAAGGAGAAACAATTTTAATTGAAACAAAGTATGGAAAAGAACACGAATGCACTGTTTTTAATTCAATCGGTACAAAAAACGGTTTTTTTTACTACTCAATTACAAGGACTGACGGGTTTAATGTTCAGGAATGGGCTAAAAACAGAGCCGAACGATTAAAAAATGCTGCTATAAATGCAGAAAAAAAGAGTGACAGTTACTATCAGGCTTCAAATAAACACGCTGATTTTTTATCGTTGGGCGAACCTATTAAAGTTGGACACCATTCCGAAAAAGGACATAGAAAGATAATTGAACAGGCATGGAATAACATGGGTAAATCTGTTGAATTTTCAGAAAAGGCGAAGGAATACGAAAGCCGGGTTTCTTACTGGGAATCAAAAGCCAACACGATTAATCTTTCAATGCCAGAAAGTTTAGATTTTTATGAGTTTGAACTTGAAAAAGCAAAAGAAAAGCATTTGTTTTATAAAAACAATCCTGACAAGCGAGAACATTCATTTTCGTTGACCTACGCAAAAAATAAAGTAAACGAAATTGAAAAGCTTTTAAAACTAGCTCAAAGACTTTGGGCATAAAAACAAAACAACATGGAAGCTCGAAAACTTGAAAAAGGAATGAAAATTTCATTTTTTGGAACAATTTACATAATAAATAAAGTTTTGGATTATGACAAAATAGAAGTAATTCAAAATAACGGAATAGCCTGCGTTCTGTGGTTTCCTGATTTGGCAGGAAGAGAAATAATTTAACCTATAAAAAACAACATTATGGCACGATTAAAAAAATTACCATCAAATCAGTCCTCTTTATTAAAAGATTTTCCAAATTTCCACAGAAGCGGAAGTATTAAGGGGATGAAAAAGTTATACTACGGGAAAGACGCTCTATTAGTGCGCTGCGGCGATTACATTTATAATGTAACGTCTGCGCCAAAAATTTATGCAGTAGCAAGGTAACCTATAAAAATCAAATTATCATGGAAAAATATAACGGTAAAAAAAGAGCTGCAATCATATCGATCGCAAAAGAATTTAAAGCGAAAGAAATTGATTATTTAGACAAAAATAGCAATATCAGCGAGCGTTTTATTATTAATACAATCGTAAATGTGCATTTAAAAAATGACACATTGAGACGATTGTTTTTGGAAAGAGTTGATAAGTTAAAAGTCTAAGCTGTAGGCCAGTCCGCAAAAAATTGTGAGCCGCCAGGGTAACCGGGTGTAAACAAACTTTAAACTAAATAAGATGAAAACAAATTGGATTCCAAAGCCGGGCGAAGCTGTAAGATGGCATGGAAAATTATTCAATGTAATTTCAGTAAATTTAGGTGGTCAATGCAGAATTAAAGGTTACACGAAGTTGGGGACTTTGAAACGCTTTCCTGTCCGACTGCTATAAAGTAAAATAGAGAGCGAAATAACCGAACTGGCACACGTCCCCAATTTTGGTTATACTGTGTTATAGGGCGTTTTAATTAAAATCAAAATGGAAATTATTTTATTACAAGCATTTATGACATTGCTTAACATCGTGTGTGTATTATGGATGTACGACAGAAAAAACTACAAAACCGCAATATTTAATGGATTTGTAGCAGGTGTCTGTTTTATGGGGTTCTTAAATGCCCTATAACGTTCGAGTGCTATGATTAGTGGCGGTTTAAAAGTGCATCCGTTCACTATATCACAAATGTTCATAAAATGCACTACGGTTGCTTTTGGCACGTCAGCCGCCATTACGCTAACCGCTTGTTATCGGCTGGCGTTTTTAAATTTAACAAAAATGAAAGTAATTCTTATTGACACACCGAAAGGACAATTTCACTTACCGCTTCAAAAAGTGGCAGAACACAGAGCAGATTATTATGCTTGTGAAGTAGATGGACACGAAAAGAACTCACCTGAATGGAAAGAGGAAGTTGATTGGGTAATGAAAGATGATTTTGAGGGTATTGATTGGCTTATCAACAATACTAACTGGGATGAGTGGGAAAGTTCTGCCACTAAAGTAAACGACAAAGTGAAAGTAACTGATGATGATTTTTGGTGTTCGTCCGATGGGTTTGAAATTGTCGAAGCGTAGGGGTGTCCTTACGCTTGCCGATAACGTTTGTGGTATGGTTAGTTGCCGATTGCGGGGCTACTTTCCTATCGAATTACACGAAATTACAAGCGGGTGGTAACGCTTAAAATTAGTACAAAAGACAGCAGCGGCTCTTTTAGGGTTGCGGCTAACGCACGGCAAATACACGTCAGGTGGGGTTAGTAGCACAGCTTTAAGAGAACCGAAACAGAAAGTAAATGTGCATTGCCTATGTTCATATCAGTTCCGCCCCACTTGCGGGTATTTGTTTGTTATGGTCGCGTTTTAAGATAATGAGTTCGTTGAAATTATAAAAAAAAGCATATTGGACAGGGGTTCGATCCCCCTCACCTCCACGATTTCGCCAATCCGCTAACCGGTCGCGTTAGTACCGTTTTCGGGGGTGTTTGGTTTTGACAGTGTGTAAGTAGGTATAATGGAGAACTCAGAAAGTCAGAAATGACAAAGTTTTTGGAATGTCTAATCAACCGTTGAGAATGGTTGCTTAGTCCGCCCGCCGGGGTGCGATATCCCCGGCTCTTTTAAGCATTTATTAAACTTATAAAATACTATTATGAAACAGATTACTATCGAAGAAGCCGAAAAATTAGCGTTAGAAACTGATTATGCAGTTTTTGCCGTTGGCGAAGAAATAAACACTGCGGATGCCGGAGCTTTCTTTTTGGAAGGTTTTAATTATGCGATGAAACAAATAAATCAATTTGGTAAAGATTTCGCCGTAAAACTAATACAGTCTCAAAAAGACATTGATCCAGAAATCGCCCAAATTGTCAACGACAACTTTTGGGAGATGCTCTAAACTGCGCCATAACGTAGGAAGCTACACGTCAGTTTGGGATTACGAGTAAAAATTTGTCAAAAACTATAAAATTATGAACGAAAAGAGAGCCTTAGAAAACCATCAGCAGCCCAAATTGCGGGTAGCTGAAGTTAACGCACGTAATTGGTGGGAAGAATATCCTCAATTGAATAGCGCGTCTTTTACCTACGAAAACTCAGGTAATAAACTTGGTGAATCTCATCCATTTGCTGAAAAAATGGATGGTGGATTAAAACCTATTATTGGAGTGTCGAGTATGTTTGAAATACTTGGATATACTTTAAATCCTCCATTTTCAGCACCATTTCAGAGTGTCGCAATAATGTTTGAACGCAAAGACGATTTCTCGAAGCTGTGGTTTCATTATGTGCGTTAACGGTTTGGCTAAGAATAGGCAGGGATAACGAGCGACACCCTATCAGCCTACACGAATGATAAAACGAAGCTCATAGGCTTGATTAAGCACATACGCCCTGCTTATTTTTAGCCTTTGTTATAGGGCGTTTTTAATTCAAATATTATGGATAATTTTTTAACAAAACTGTATTATGAACGTTTTCAACTAACCGAGAAAGAACGCAAGTTGATTAACAACCACGAATGGGAGGATTCACAAAGCGGTAAAATGGACAACGTAAGAAATGACCAATCAATTAGCGAGGTGAGGCAGCAATCACAAATGATTGATAGGTTAATTGAAGATTATATCGAAAAAATTAAATCGGAGTAGGGGGGGTTCTTTAAATGCCCTATAACGGACGGAACTATACACCGTTGACGATTGCGAAGAGCGAAACTGTCTGACCGCACTAAAGCCGATACGGGCACAAAAGTAAGTTGTCCGAGCTGAAACGGCAATGGATGTATAGTTTTTGTTAGCAAATCGTATTTTAATCACAAATAAATATTTAATCATGGAAATTCAAAAGTATAAAGCAAAAATTAAAGGCTCAGATATTGAAGTCGTTGGATATATTACTGAGATAAGAGAACAACTCGGAGAAGGTTGTTATGGCACAGGAACTGATCATTTAATAACAGTCACGGAAAAATCAATGCCAAGCGGTAATTACGGAACGTTTAAAGTCGAAGCGCAAAGTATCGAGTTTTACAATGAAGTTTTACCGTCAAAAGATATTTCAAGTCTTTTTGAAACAAGGCTATTAAAGCTCATAAACTTTTATTGTCGGCTAGGATTGTCAAAGCCAGATTTAGTCCACAAAATGGAATACACAACTGATAGTTGTCGGATGTCTTAATATGTTTGCTAACGGACGGAACTATATGCAGGGCTGGAATTCGGAGAGACCGACTGTCTGCCGATACACAGCCGATGCGAGTTGTAAAGAAACACTTTACAACTGAGACCAGACTTGACATATAGTTTTTGTTAACAACAGCATTTTATCACTAAAAAATTATAAATATATGAAAGCAAATGAATTAAGAGTTGGAAATCTTTACATCAACTATGAGGGGAAAATATGCTCTTGGGGTTGTGATGATTTCGCAATGTTATGGAAAAATCAGGGATTAGAAGTCGATGAACTAATTCGCAACTTTATTCCACTTACTGAGGAATGGTTGTTGAAATTTGATTTTAAATTGGTTTACAAGTCCGATTATTCTATCTCCTACGGACATATTAAGAACTGTAAATTCTCATATAAATTCAATATTACAGAAAATAAGTCATGGCTCGAATATCACGGCGGCGCAATTGAATGCAAGTATGCTCATCAGCTTCAAAATATTTATTTTGCTCTCACAGGCGAAGAGTTGGTAATCGCTTAATGTTGTTGTTAACTTGTAAATATAAGCAGTTCAAAAAATTTAACCTAATGGAACTATCTGATTACGAACAAAAAGCACTTCATAAATTAGGCCAAAGCATCCATTCTGGTAAATGGTCAAACATCGGATTGGTTAAATTAATTGAACTGGCTGGAGACTATCTTAATCCTCTTTCGATTCAGGAATTTGCAGATGAACGCAATATTAGTTATCAGGCAGCGAGAAAACATAAGCAGACTATTTTATTTAGACAAAAATTTATAATTGATAATTTATGAATACACAATTACTAAGTCAAATCCAAAACCTCGAAGGGGTAAAAATCGTTGAGTTAATCAGCGACAATCAGGTGCTTGTAATTTTTACTCCGGAAGGTGATCCCGAACCCATCTTTATTTCGGACGATAATATTCCGGTTTACCCCGGAGATCGCTATTTTGCAGTATCAAAAATGACATTGAAAATATATCGTTCTACCTGCCTAAAATCTAAGGAACTGGAAGAACGTATGTTGAGCAAACATTCTTACGCAAAGTTTGTAAACAAAAACAAAGCGTATGAGTTTATCAGAGTTACTAAAAAATCATAAAATAAATAATCATGAACACATTTTTAGTTTTAGGAATCATCATAGGAGTAATTGTGATATGTCTTATCATTAGAAATCTATTTAGACAAACTAAACACTCCAATAAACCCAGTGAACTACATTCGAGAGATCGGTACTCTATTACAGAAGAACTGGACGAACAATTAAAAAGGAGAAGGAAATAAAAACGCACCAAAAAACCAAATTATGCCAACAAAATACGAAACAACCCGAAGGAATAAGACTAAGCAAAAAAATGCTAAGTTTGAAGATAAAAAGCAAAATACTACGTGGAGTTATAAATCAAAAAAAACAAAGCAATGAAAACAAAAAGATTGACCCTTCCGCTTAAAATGCTCAAAAAATTAATGAGCAAAGAAACCCTATTAATAGGGGGAATAATATTTTTTATCTGTACGCTTATTCGGCTGGTGGTTGAAAATTTGTAACTGTAAGCCAAACTACATTTAGCATGACAATTGTCATGTTTTTAACAGCAACAACAACCTAACTTAGCAAAAAAAACAAATGGAAATAAAACACCAAACTACCGATATTTATTTTGATGAAATAAGTTCAAAGGCAGTAGCGGATATGCTAACCGATTTAATTTCAAGCAAGCCTACCGAAAGTTACGAAGGATACGAAGAACTTTCGATCACTAATGGAAAACTGGAATATGTCATTAGGTTTCAGTTCATCCACGAATGGAACCGGGAAGAAAGGCCATTTGATGCTATTATTCATCAAGATATTTGCGTCC
>Ga0172381_10005209_pt1 | contig 13263 bp, 2 predicted proteins | sample Leawel6488metaG_FD_119754 | JGI IMG/M metagenome (GOLD analysis project Ga0172381, IMG submission 119754) | Leachate microbial communities from a municipal landfill in Southern Ontario, Canada - Leachate well 64-88 metaG | ecosystem: Engineered > Solid waste > Landfill > Unclassified | place... | reverse complement strand
CGATGAAAGTGCTTCCGATGAAGGCGTTGTCGATGAAAGTGCTTCCGATGAAGGCGTTGTCGATGAAAGTGCTTCCGATGAAGATACTGCCATTGGTGTAGTACTTACAGTTGATGCTTTTAATTGTGACTTAAATTCTGTTATTTGTGGACTTTGATCATAAATAAATAAATCTTGTATATGCAAATTTTGATATGTTTTTGGACATGGTGTATGTGTTGTTAATTTTTCTTCGTGATCAATTATTTTTTCCAAATTATCATCGAATGAACGTTTTGCATATATAATATTTATTTCATACATTGGATAATGACTATTGAGCGTATTTTCCTTATTCGTACCTAATAAGTTTAAATATTTATTTATTTGTTTTTTATCTTTATATATAATACCAATAGCTGTGTAATAAATGTCTTTATCAATTATTACATTATCAATTATATAATTTATTGATGATATTGGTAATATCACTATATTATCATGTTCAATGAATTGAAATATACGTATCATCATGATAATCATTTTATTCATATCAATATTATAGCATAATACATTTTTACATACATCTCTTTCAGTAATTAATCGTTTCACGGTATCAATATTATGTTCAAATAAATATAATATTTTTTTTTCAAATGTATCACATTTTGGTTCTTTAATTAAATCTTCACATGTAGTGTTGAAATATTCATCAAACTTACGCGAATCAAAATTAGAATCTTTTTTTAATACTTGTTGTGTAATTGTTTTTTTTACTTCTGATATGTTTAGTGAAATTTCGGAATCCATTTTGCTCTACGTAACAAGTATAAGAAGTTATTATATATAAAAAAAAATAATGATAATGATTATATTTATTAAATTGTACGATCAGGACTAGTCGCGTTTGCCGGTGCATTACGTTTATATTCAGGTCCATAGAAATGATACATAGATTGCGATAACGCACTACGATCTGTAACGACCGATTGTTCATTTATGTCCGGTCGCATATATGTCATATCCGAATTCAACCGCATTTGTACAGTTTCGAATACAAGATGAATATGAATAAGATTACGAATAATTGACATATCAAATAGCGGACCCAATTGTGTATTTTTGCGATCAACCGTGCTATTCAATGGATTTACAGATATATCAAGATTATTGATTGTAAAAGGATTTTTTCCGGGAACATTGATTACTGGCGGAATATTATTACTAGCACTATTTAATTTGCGTTGTGCCAACGCACTTAATGGAGATACTATATCAGCATAATTGAAAATTATTTGAGCTGTATTTCTATAATTAAATGGTACCGTGAACATTAATACGATTTCACGTTTTAAGTCTTTAAACATATTATTTGCGGTTCTCCATATAATATTATTTTCGTCATATTTGTGACAATATGATAGCTGTCGTGTAGCACCTGGGCCTGCGTCAATCATTTTTTGCGAAACGTCCGCTGGAATATTATTATCACGAACATATTCAGAAATTGAAGCTACGGCCATAATTAAATCATATATTGTTTGTTTATTATCTTGAATATTAATGCTATTACTAATTACTTTTAATACCGAATTAACAAATGTAATAACATAATTATCATTTAGCTTACTATAATTATATACTACATTATTAAAAGTATTAAGATCATTTCTAGTAACATTATTGATATTAGTATTCACATTTAGATCTAATGCTGCTCCAGCATTAGTAGGTACACTCGGTGCGTAAATATAAGAATCGCCGAGATTAACTTGATAATATGTTCCCTTTGATGGCAAATCCGAACCTATTGAACTCTCTATGGTCAATACCTTTGCCAACATCTGATCATTAAGAAATTTAGGTTGACCAAAGTATGGCAAATTTACACCGCCGCTCATAACGCGATAAATCCATTCACATTCATTAGGTGTGTAATTGGCCATAGGCCGCGCAATCATTGACATAAACGCACGGCGACCATCATCTACAGGTTTAGTATCATCATTATCATCAATTGTTACGCGATCACCGGGCAATGACATCATATCTGCGATAATTGTATCAAATGTATACGCGTAATTTAGTATAAAATGTAGCGGCAATTGACGCGCGAGGACATGAACATCAAATGGTACAATATTAAGATCAATAATATTCGCATATAGCATATCAGCAGATACTTGTCTTTCATCACCTGTTGCTGAGCTTAGCACCTTATGTATTGCATCATTACGTGTCAAAGATTCGACAACAGCAACACTTGCAGGAATATCAATGCCAATTTGTCTAAAATCGGATGAATTTATATGCATATTTGTAGAATATGCATGTGCATTATTAACACCTGCAATAGTGAGTTGAAATTGATCCGAATTAGTTACATAATCAAAACCCATAATAATTGATCGCGCAAGACTATGCGATAGACTATTATCAATTTTAATATGACCATGAGCATATTTATTAAATGTATTAATCATACTATCGAGCGCTGTTAGCATATCGCCTGCCTTTTCATCATTCTCAATTTTGCGACAATACAACCCACGAACGGCATATTGATATTTAAATTCAGTAGTATTTATACCTGATTGAGGAATAAACATATTATTATTATTAATGTTTGAACCTGCGTTAATAAGAGGTGTTATCGGCATAATTGGATCTGTATTATTTTGCGCACGGTATGTTGCAATTGAATCACGTGCGATTTCGAAATAATGTGGTGTATCACCGATCGCCGCAATTGTATCATCACACGCTTTAACAATTGCTTGTGATCCATTAGTCATAGACCGCAACATATCCAATACTCGTATTTTAATATTATCATTGCCAAAATTATATCCAATTGCTTCATAATTATTAAATGTCGGCGCGGCAGCAATTATTGCATTCTGTAGTTTTTCTATCGTAATTTGATCAACACATTGATCATCTGCATTAATTTCCATTTTTTTGCCAATTACAGTATTTTCAATAAGTTGTCGCATAAATTCACATTTATTAACAATTGCAAGAAACATTGCGCGATAATATGGAGCATGCGCACGTATTTTCTCGCGCATATGTGTAGGAACTTCGGCAGCTGATGCAATAACATGTGTTGCAGATTGAATGTTATCACGCGTGTAAAATATATTATGCAACCGATGCGCGGTCGTTGCGAATAGAATATGTTTACCGTCGGGGATTTGACGTGTATTAAATGCATCGGTTGGCATAAAATTATTAGAATTTGGAGCCGCCGCGAGCAAATGCACTTGTTTATGATAATCAAGTACATTATTAGTATATGGATCCAAATTTGAGTCGCCTGCAAATACAATAAATGTACCTGAATAATCGGGCAAACGATCGGTATAACCCATGACTTTTGCATTATTAAGCTCATCTAGTGAAATAATATGACGCACGCGCGAATCATTATTTGTAACATATCCTTTTGATGATGTAATTGATGTTGGAATTTGCCTAGTAAAATTATCAAACAACTGGTTATATGCATCGCGATTATTTATATTACGACGTACATTTGCTATAAATGTTACATCGTTAATACCAGCAATTTCTTTAATTCCGTTTCTAATGTTCATAACTCGTTTAGCATCCGCAGTCGGTTGTGCAATAGTAATTGCGGCCAATGTTAACGCATCGCTAAAATCACCAATAACATTATTACTAGGATACAATTTATTGATATATGGATTTATTGGTTTAACCTTTTTATGTTTATATTGAGACACATCATTAATAGTAATATTTACTCTATTACTAATATAATGCAATATTGATATTAATGCAGCATGTGGATCGCCAGGCTGAAGTAATATTTGAATATCTCGCAAATTGTTTGCAATATTTGTAATAATTTGATTGACATCATTAATTCTTGAATTAAAGTAATTTGTAATATTGACGTTCGGGTTAACCATTAAATATTGCAATGATTTTACAGTATATTTAGATGCATCAGTTGTATCGCTAATCGGCTTAACGAAACCACACCATGATTTTGATACAAATCTATTTGATATAATATTATTCAATACATTTGTATCATTAACATATCTTCCATTATAGTATGTTGAATTATGTTGTGCTAAATGTATTTTTTCAATAAATATTATTGTATATTTGATCAAAGTTTTTATATATTTTTTCATATGAGCATTATTCATTGTATTTATATTAAGATCAGGTCGAGCAGGAAAACCTGCTTTTGCTTTATTATAAAAAGACATTAAATAGATAAAAACAACATAATACATTATTTTATCATATATCATATTACCATATTGACTTATAAACGTTATATGAGTTATAGCATCTTGACTTACATTATATCCACCAATGTTATATTGATCGATGATTATTTGCTCATTACCAAATGTTTGCATAAACAATTGTTGATCAACATTATAATCAGATATATAAATTCGAAGATAATTATTCATAGCATCAATAATTTTAATTATATTTTCAGAACTCAACATACTCACATATGTATGTGACATAAATTGAACATTCTGATTATCATCCAATAACAAATTTAATGTATTACCTATCAATATTAGTCCATCATCCGTGATTCTCATTCCGCTTGTATATTTCGTTAATCTAAAATAATCGTCAGTAACTACTGTTGATCTCATAAGTTTTATAATTGTTTGAGATATTACTTTTCGCATATATTGTTTATAAGTAATACCACTTTCTTGATTATATGGTGGATTAATAAATAAAGAATAGACATCGACACCTGCAATGACGTAGTCTTTTGCTGGTTCTATTTGAAATAATCTCGAATTTGAGTTAATTGTAATATTATATGTTTTTCCGATAGCTGCATTCAATATTGATTCAAACAACAAATTATAATCATCATCTGTTGCCAAATTATCCATACGCATCATCATAGTAAGACCGATAACAAATTTATGAACACCGATATTATATGAATTATCATCATAAAATGGCATAATGCTATTATTGATAAGACCTACATCACTTGTATCATCAAAAATTGTCATCATATCATCAATATATCGCGGAAAAGGAGCTTCATTTGCACGATTTGATTCGCCAATCGATACCATATTCATATCATGCGATATTGTAGCGGTATCATGCAATTTACCCGATTCAATCCAATAAAATGGCAAATGATCAGGATACGTATCACGTTCTAAATGAATTGCATCAGTAAATGTGTCGCGCAATGGCGTAACAAGACCAGAGTAAATCTTACCCGCAGCAGGATCATACATTGCGCGAAGAAATTGTTGAATTTGTTTGTTAAATGAAAGGAACATACTGTGCATAAATATTGACGTATCATTATTAGTAATATCAAGACTATGCAAAAATCGTGTATCAACAACGCGATCTTTAAGATGTGTATCAATATTACCACCTACTAACAATGCATCAAATCCATCAGAAATAACATCAGCATATTTAAATACAACATCTTTAATTTCTTCGCCATCGCCATGCGCAATAACACGTGCCATAACAGTAGAATAATCAACATAATATGGAGCCGGATTCGGTGCGCCATCATATTGAACTTCAACTCTTGCAATAAGCGCACTATATGCCTTTGTAATATTCTCGGTTACACGCATAAACGATGCATTTCTACGATCTTCATTTTGATCACCCTCAACAAATGAAGTAATCATAATATCATACAAATAATACAAAGATCCTACATTTTCTTTTTTTGTATATTTTTCAATCATTTCTTTATCAATATGCGGACGCATAGCATTAACAAATTCTGCAAGATTTGCAAAATATTTACGAATATATTCGCTAAACGAACCAAAATCAACATACAACCTACCATCTGTAATATTTACATGTACAAGTTCATGTGTTTGATTGACAGTACGAATAACATAATTCAAAAACGTTTGCATACCATTAAATCTATTTGCAAAATGTACAGCCATACCATCAATTTGATTATCAGTGGGATTATTACCACCTACAATTGAGTAAAGATATGTACTATCATTACCTCGAACAATTGTATTAGCAGTATTAACATAATAACCATTAAAAATTACATTAATTATATTACTAATATTATCGACAAAATTGTCTCCTATGTTATCGCCAAATGTTGATGTTATATACCTACACATATTAGTAATTAATGAATCATGATTATTGGCGGTAACAACATATGAATTATCGTCGCGAATCGTTTTGAGACATTTTTTCAAATTATCTGGATTCATAATAAATGCGATATTTCGCAAATATCGCATAATATATGACATTTCATGAATCAATCCAAGACTAGTGCCCATAACTTCAACAAAAATCATACGTCTCATTTCGTCAATAGTTGTCATCGCGCCGGTTCCGCGCAACATTCCACAAACCAAACTAAATCGGTCTGCATCGCTCGATGTTTGCGTAATTTTTGATTGCGTTGCAATAATTGAGCCGCGCAACGATATATTTGTATCACGTTGAAGCAATTTATCAAGACGCGACCGGAATTTACGCACAAGATCCCAATGCGTATCAACATGCAACAAATCGCGTTGATTACCCAATGCATCAGTTGACCCAGCACTTGATCGATATTGCGCATCGGGCAGAGGCGGCCTAAAGATTTGATCGTCGTCATATCCCTCATCGCCAAGAATATCAACATCAAATTGTTCCGCCTCATTTGCGTATTCAGACAATTTACGTTTGCGCAACTCAGCATATTTTGGACCATCTCTAGCACGCACAATATACAACATATTACTAATAACACGCACGAATTCACGCGCTATTGAACGAATCTTATCTTTTTGAAATTTAGGTGAAAGAGATGACCAGATTTTATTAATTTCAATAATAATAGCTTTAATTTCACCATCCGTGAAATATTTTACTTCACGACGTGTCATTTTTGTAAACATAAGATTAATAAACGAACTAAAATCCGATCCGCTCAATTCTGGAATCAAAACAATATGCGCGCCATCTTCTCCACTATATCGCACCGCTATTGTACTAGGTTCAACAAATTCTTCTTGATAATATCGCGCAAGTAGTACAAGTCGCAAATACAATTCAACAACATCGGGCTCAATTTTTGGGAATGACTCTTCGCCAGCACCAATAATGCTTCGCACAAGATTTTGTCGACGAATAGGTTCATGCGGACGATTGATAAGATCATGCATACCAGACAGCACAAGAATCTTTGCGCCAAAAGATTTAATAATTGCTGTAAATAGTTCACGTTCGATATCAAGCGAAAGTGGTGCAATTGTAGTATCATAATTTGCTGACGTATCGGACATACTTCTCGGATTATGCAAATATACATTAAGATCTGCTTTATTCGGAAGAGGAACTCTTCTTATGCCGCCGAGGTTCAGTGAATCAATCGAATCCGTGATTTTTGATCCAACATAATATGTGCTAGCGATCAAGAAATTAATCAATCCTTTATAAATCGTTTGAGGTGTACGCGGTATCATCTTTCGCAATTCCGCGCCGCCAATCTTACTACCAAAATGAACAAAGAATGAAATAAGATTTTTAAGTGCATTATATTGTTTAATACCACTCTCTACACCAGTAGAAACTTGACTTAAATTATTTTGAGATATAATATTATTTGATCTCATCATACGTGTAATAGTGAATTGCGAAGTTCCGGCGGGTATATCTTCAGTAAGAGCATTACGCAAATCATTCCCAATTGTGTTATGATACATTTGCGTTACCAAACGAACTTCACGAATCATTTGCATAATATCATCAATATCGGTCGCGTTTTTAATAAGATCGCGCGTAAAATACTTAAGATACAACTCAACAGATTGCGCACTTTCCCAAAAATCTCTTATTTTACTAACATAACTACGCATAAATTTCTTACCTTCTTCAGACATATTATTATCTACAACGTTTCCCAATGTAGCAAAACCATTTGTTTTTGTGACTTTCTCAAATTCAATAGATGCTTTTGTAATATCATCAATCCGGCGCGCGACAGCAGGTCCGAGAACAGATGTATCATAAGTCGCAACATCTTTCGCAAAGTTAGTTTGCATCAATTTAAGATTTGCCTTAATTGTAACTACGCGCGATTTGTATTCCGCACGTGAAATTGCATCTTGCAAGCGCAAACGCGACCGCACTACGATATTCTTCATTCCGCTAATCATATCATCAAGAGGATCACCGCCCGTGCGCGATGTCAATTGTGCCTCATCACCTTTCGCACCAACAATTCGCTTAAAGTTATCACGTGATTGATCAACACCACTAATGAAATCGCGAATCGCGCGCGAAATAGACAAGAACGAATCTGCGCATGAAGTGTATTCCGAATTAGATGCAACCATTTCCGCATATTTTGCAATTTCTTCAAGCGTTCCAATTACGCGCGTGCGCTCTTCTTGCGCGCCTGCATCTTTATGATATCCTAGCAATGCGCGATGAACCGAGTTCGTTTCAAGTTTTACATCAGCCAATTGACGCAACAGAATAATGAAATTATCCAACAATTGTCCTGTCGGCACCGAATCGCCAATTTCATGACTAAGTGCGTCAATTGTTTCGCGAATTTTATCAATCCCGCCCTCCATTACGCGTCCATACGTATTCAAAAATAGATCACTCTTTTTACGTCTCATTTCAAGAGCATTAATTACAAGTTGCGAAGGATCAGCACCACCCGTGCGGCGACTCATTCGCGAACCTTCGCGAACATTTTCGCCTCGTTCGCGATCATCACGCTTAATTACGCGATCCATTTCTTGCACAATTTCATTATAATCGCGCGACATCGCACCGAGCGCAAATTCAAGCAATTTTTGTGTTCCAGGCTCACTAAGAATCTCACCAGTCTCGTCGGCGCCAACAAGTACATTAAGCAATTCGCTCTTACTTTTCAACGATTTAATTTTATCAAATTCAAGACCGAGTTCGCGAATAATTTGCACAAGAAATAGCGCGGCATCCGCAACAGAATGCATCTTTGTCAACGCATTCAATGCAATTGCGCGATCGGATGTTGCAAGATTAGGATTTTCTTTCGGATTCATAAGACCCAATAGCGTCGGCGCATATTTTTCATTAAGCGCTGTGCGAATCAAATTAATCGCACGTTTTTGATCATTAATAAGTTTATTAAACGAATTTTGAATGTGCGCTTCTTGAAGTTTAGGATACATTTTGCTAGCAGTTTCATTCCAACGTTTCAGAGCCTCATTAAGAATACTCAAATTATTCATGTATCGCTTCATATCAATACCAAGCGCAAAGAAATCAACACACATTCCGTGCGAAAGCGCATTCATAAAATCGGTTGTATCGCTCAACTTACGTCTCATCGGCGCACTAGGCTCAATTACAGTAATGCCGTATGTGCTATTGATCGATTCGATAATGCGATTAATTAGACCTTCGGCATTCGTCGGCGTATGCACGCGCAAATACTCAGTGATTTTACGCAACCGTTGCCCAGGTTCAAGCGCGCTCGTTTCATTGATCCACGCATAATCAAGTTTATCAAACATTCCCAGCAATTCGCCAATTACTTGTTCGCGCCGCTCAGCAATCCGCGCAAGATACATATTTGTAGGCAATTCAAGATTTGCACCTTCTTCTTCATTTGCGCCTCCCGTGCGCCCGCGCGACATAAGTGTATCATACGGATCGCCGCCCATTGTAACCATACGATTCATACTCCGACTAGGTGTAACGTCATTTGCAAATTCAAACATTTTTTGCACAATCGTATTCATTACATTTTTATCAATACTTGTTATTTGATTCGCAATGAGCATATTGTTAACAATTGCATATACTTGATTAATATCACTATTATTTACAATAATATAATTGAATGCGCATGTAACTGTAAGTGGATCAACGACAATGCCTAGATTTTGTATAATTTTAATTATTTCATGACATTTAATGATAATTTCTGATGAATTACTTGTAAGTTCGCTAATCATATCAGTTGGATAATAATACGCGAGAACATTCACAAATGTATCATCATCACCTTTGATAAATGCAACTCGCGTTCCGAGTGCGGCAAGTTTTGTCATTTGCGATGCAGACAACTCTTCTACAATGCGAACACATGCACGTTCTTCGTTAGAATAGCGTGCATCATCTCGTGCATCGTGATACAACGGAATCAATCCCGAATCTTCCGACTGTTGCTCTTGTTTTGTTTGCGATGCACCCATTGCGTCGTATATATGCGAGTAAAAAATACAATACATGTGCGATTTATTTATGTTTTTTTTATTTATTGTTATGTCGCAACGTATATAGACTTGTTTAATTACTGATGCCATCTAGTCAAAGTAAGGCCGTTACCTCATTAGGAAATTATGTTCGGACGCGTTATCCAGATCTTAGCGCTGTATTCGAAACATGCGATCTGTGGAATGTATTAACCACAAGTATGAAAAATCCGCGCGGGTTGACGTTGATTATTCCGACCGATGCCGAAATTAAGAAACTAACTACATCGCTTAAATCTGATGATCTTTTGGGCGATACATGCAATTACATTCTTGCACATATTCTTCGCGCCGCATACAAAACAACATCCGATTGGACCTCATCTATTCCAATTGATATGCGTATTCCCGCGCAACGTATTCACGCCGATATCTCGGGTCAGCACGTAGAATTTAAGAACGCAGAAGGCAAAAAATACGCAACGATCGAGCGCGATAAGAATTTTAATCTTGCGTTTCGTGATAATCTTGCAGTTTGGGTTGTCACAGATGGTTCAATGCGCGCCGCAATGGATATGCCGGCATCGAAGACCGAAATGCAAGAAGTATACCGTTCGCGCCGCACAAAAACGGATGAACAATCCGGCAATGATAAAAAGACAAATAAGGGTAAAACGGGCGGTTACATTGTGCTTAAACAACACATGCAATCGGCGCGTTTTCAAGTTGCTATTACGGCCGAAAACGATTTCGCGATTTGCGCGCGTATGCAACAAAAACCGAACAATTCATCATTTATTTCATATGTAATGTCGTTCGCGCGATATTTGCATAAAACGAACGCCGATATGTTCTTTCAATGTGTATTGCCACTTATTCGCTTCCGTCACACCGACTTTTATGCAATTTTTGAACCGCATTGCGAATTTAATAGCGATAACGAATATCTTATCCCCGATCATATTATTAATGAATGGTGGCAGCAATACAATGCGGCCGAAGGTTACATTGACAATGTTATTGAATTTCGCAAATACATTGACGCTATGCTTGCCGAAGCAGCAAATTCAACAAACGCATGCGCAATTTACACAGCATCGGTTGAATTGATCAAGGCAATTGATAACATTCGCATTGAAATTAGCGAGCATGCGGCATCCGATGCTCTACTTAGCCAAGCGTTATACATATTGCGCGAAAAGTACGAAAACATCGCGCGCTCCAATACAATCGGCGACATTGCGAATGTATTTCCGAGTGAGCTTGCGCGCCATTATCAAATGCACCCATTCCTCAAACTAACGCAAGACGAAATCGCATATACATGCGATCCTCTTTTCATGCTTAATTGGTCGGCATTTGATGAACAAACTTATGCAACACTAATCAATATGATTGGCACATCGTATCACACGTCCGAGCCCGAAGTTCTTGAAATATTGCCGCTTACCGGTGTGCGCCGGTTTAATCTTATGATTCTTGCGCAAAATCGCGCCTATTCTGATGAAATTCGCGCATTTATTAACTCAACGCATCTCTTGTGGATTCCAATTTCGTCCGCGCTCGCAAGCAATTATCCTATTCGTTCGTCGCCCGAACATCCAAAAGACGCAGCGCATCTTGAAGTTCTATATAATACCGACGCGGCACTCATTTTGCAACATCAGCGTATGTATGCAAATATGTCAAGAAACGATTCAGATATGGTTAGCGCAGCTCTCGGTCATATGGGCGCCAGTAATATTACTCCACAATTGCGCGAACAAATCATGCGTCTTGCAGGTGATCTTCAAAATAAGTAATTATGCAATATACTTATTTGTTAATTAATACATTTTTTTGAATATGTATATTTGATATATAATGTATCCACCGATCACTTGTTTATGCGGTCGCCCGCTCGGTCATATTTATCGCGCATTTCAATTAATGTGCGCCAAACACCTCGCGAAAACACCCGACGCACCAATCGCGTCAATATTAGATCAATTACACCTATCGCGCGATTGTTGTCGCGCGCGCATTATGACATGCGCAGAATTTAAAGATTATTACAATCGTTATAATCCGAACAATATCGCGCCAACCATTTCGGGCGGCAAAGTTCATTCAGTCAAGTAAGTAAGTAAGTAAGTAAGTAATAAATAAAAATACGTTATGATTTACTCTTTTTTTGTAATGAAATCGATTAAACGCGCATTATAAAATTGAATTGCATTATTGATTATATATTCAAAAAAGAGTAATTCATATAATCATGGCAAACATCGCAACATTCGCAGCATATTCGGCAGGCAACCCGCAGGTCGTTATTGCAAAACCTACCGCAACCGATAAACAATTCAAGGGTGGCGTGAAGTTTTACAATGTAAGCGCAGAATACACGCTCGCGGGCAAAACGCGCAAATCTATGTTTATTAGCTTCGGCGCAACAACGCCGCTATCCGCGCCTTGTATGGGCGCAGCCGTTTATGGCGGCGATGATGATAGTGTAGATTTATCTAAAGCTAAACATGCATCGATGTCTATTCGCCAATCATCGATACCTGATCTTTATACATATTGTGATAGTGTAACTACCGCAGTGCGCGCATGGGCAAATGCAAATAGTCAAATACTATTTCGTCAAGCGTCAATGCCCGAAGATCGGTTTCATGGGCTAATCGCAACAACTCATTCGATGCAGTCGCGCGACCCAACAAAAGCGGGTCAACCGCTTAGCGAACCGCTTTGCAGGTTGAAGATTGCTTTTGATCGCTATTCCGAAAAGTTCACGCCGCTCGCGAACCGCCCAAAATCAACCATATTTGATTGGTCTACGCGTCAACTTTCGCAATCAAACGGCCGCGTTATTGAAACATTTAAACCGGCAACCGACGCAAAAGGCGAAATAATGTGCGCGCGAAACATTAGTGACATTGTTCGTCCAAATGATACAATTCGGCGCATCGTTGTTGGCGTTGATGGCGTCAGTATGTCGCAATACGGGCTATCGATTCGGTGCGTTATTTATCAACTATACATTGAGCATACCGGCGGCATCGATCTT
>Ga0172381_10005207_pt1 | contig 13269 bp, 11 predicted proteins | sample Leawel6488metaG_FD_119754 | JGI IMG/M metagenome (GOLD analysis project Ga0172381, IMG submission 119754) | Leachate microbial communities from a municipal landfill in Southern Ontario, Canada - Leachate well 64-88 metaG | ecosystem: Engineered > Solid waste > Landfill > Unclassified | place... | reverse complement strand
TGACCTTCAATGCTGCAGTGTACGCCCGGCCATGGGACGAGTGCCCGTATGCGCCGGTGGATATATTCGGCGGTCATGGTTGAGGGGTCGACGTAACCATCATCTCTGCTGAGTTTTCCGCACACGGTGACTTCTGTTTCATTCTGTATCTTTTCCTGCAGAGGTTTTTGCAGTGTGGGTACCAGCATCTGTGCGCTCATATCTGCTAGACGGTCGTGCAGTTCTTCTGCGGTTTCTTCTGCACCGATAGGCGTTTCTTTTTGCGCAAGAATCGGTCCAGCATCCATTTCTGCCACCATACGCTGGATCGTCACGCCTGTCTGCTTGTCTCCGGCCAGTAGCGCGTGCTGGATAGGGGAGGCTCCCCGCCATCGCGGCAACAGGGAAGGGTGAATGTTGATTGGCGCAATGCGCGGCAATGCGAGCAGGGCATCTCCGATGCGCTGCCCGTAGGAAACGACAATAAGAAAATCCGGTGTGGTTCCTCCTATGCTCATGTTGTTGATGGTTGCTGGTTGTGCGATTGGTAAGCCGTATTCTTTCGCGGCAATCGCGACGGGCGGCGATGTTATTGCCTGTGTGCGACCCACAGGCTTATCCGGCTGCGTTATGACCAGATCGATGGCCATATTCTTTGCTTCCATGAGTGCGCAGAGCGCCGGAATGGCGAAAGTGGAGGTGCCGCAGAAGATGATGTGTAGGGGTGAGGCAGCCATACAGGTAAAGCATAGTGCATCTTTGCTTGTAGCGTATCGTGTATTTGGAATTTTGGTATGTTGCATGTGCAATACACGATACGATGTGCATCGTACCATTTGTATATGTCCAAACGTTCTGCAGCTCTGGCATCCGCCGTACGAGAGATTATCGCTCCCGTATTGCGCACATGTCCATTGGAATGTGGCGTCGTGTCATTCACCGAAGTCGTTGTCTCTGCCGATGGTGCTTATGCGACTGCATACGTAAGTGCATTGCGCAATCCGGAGGCCGCATTGGCGTATTTGGAATCCCAGCGTACGCGTCTGCAGCGCGATCTTGGATGCCTGCGCAGCAGGCATATTCCCCGTTTGCGTTTTCGTGTAGACGAAACACCGATCCGCGCTTCGCGCATTGATGCGCTGCTTTCCGGCATGGATATAGAGCCAAACGACACCTGACTCCTGTACGCAAGACCACACGTTTGCTCATAGCTCCCCCCGCGCTGTAGGCTCGCGTCCTTTATGATACGGTCGGATCTTGCAGGGCAGGCACAATCGGTTTTTAGCCAGGCAAAGCGCATTCTTTGCATTTGTCACCGCAATCCGGACGGTGACGCAGTCGGTTCTCTTTTGGGCATTGGCATGTTACTTGCACGCGTGTATCCGCAGACGACTGTGCAGATGCACTGCGTTGATCCTGTGCCTGATGTTTTCACTTTTTTGCCCGGCGTACGCACGGTGCAGGGGCCTCCTTCGGTTTTGGAGGGGGATGCATGTGTGTTCTTAGACAGCGCCGAGCCTAAACTCACAGAACTCCACGAGTCGCATCCGCAGCTCTTTGCGCCCGGCATGCCGAGCGTGAATATCGATCACCATCCAACGAATACGCAGTTTGGCACAGTGAACATTGTTGTGCCTGCCGCGGCTTCCAGTTGTGAGATCGTATTGCAGCTCGCCGATGCGCTCACTTGGCACATAGATGCCGACTGCGCTACCTGTCTGCTCACCGGCGTGTACACCGATACCGGTGGTTTGCTCCACAGCAACACTACGGCTGAAGTCTATCGCACTGTTGCGCGTTTGTTGCGTGATGGGGCGCGGCAACAGGAAATCGTGACAGCCGTGTTCCGTACCGCCAAACTCAGTACGCTTAAGCTATGGGGGCGTGTGTTGGAAAAGATCACCATTACAGAGGAAGGAGGTGCCATTTCCGCTGTGACGCAGGGGGATTTTCGTGCCACGGGTGCAGATGCTTCTGAACTTACGGGTGCCATTGATTACGTCAATGCCGTTCCCGGCATGCGTTTTTCTCTCATCCTCTCCGAACGTGATGGGACTGTGAAAGGGTCGCTACGTACCCTGCGCGACGATGTTGATGTCGCGCAGATGGCAAGCCGCTTTCAGGGTGGCGGGCATAAGAAGGCAGCGGGTTTTGCGCTGCCTGGCAGCTTAAAGCAGGATTTGCGCTGGAAGGTTGTACCAGCAACGCAATAGGGATTTATCCCTTCAGTTTCTCTGGTTGTATTCCGAGGTACGGGTTCTCCGGGTTCTCCGGGTTCTCCGGTACTTTTTTCTCTATTGGTATTTCTTGTGGCGCAGGCATTGCGTTCGGGTTTTGCGGTGTTGTTTCCGGAGGTTCATCTGCGTGTTTTTCTTTCTCTCGTTCTCCTTGTATTTTTTCTTCCTGCACTGCACTTTCGCTGTCCCTTTCGGCATTTTCCTGCATTTCCATCTGTACGATGCGTTCCAGTGATTCGCCGCTCTTCAGAGATTCCACGGCATTCAGGATCTTCTTATTACTCGGCGTTTCCGGTTTTATTTTCTGCAGCACCTCAGATTCTTCTGTATGAGTTTCGCTTTCATTGTTGGGTTTCGGTGGAGCTTCTTTCGGCTCCGGAGTCTGTGCCTCGGTTTCTGCTTCCGTTGCCTTTGGCACTTCTATTGGTGCGGTTGTTTCAGCTGATTGTTCTTCCTGTATCTGTTCTTGTACCGGTTTCTCAGAACTGTTTAGCGCGGTTGCAGCCGCATGTGATGCAGCGTCTTTCTTGGCTTTCTTTACCTTTTTTTTTGCCAAAACTTCCTCGGGCTTGGTGGTGATCAGCTGCTCTTCTTGTGGGCTGGCGACAATTTGTATTGCGACATGTTTGTTTTCGGCGAAGAAGAGACCCTGTCCCACATCTGAGTTGAGTAGCAGATATTTTTCTCCATCGGTAAGGTAGAAGAGTTTTTGTAGATTATCCACGGCGGATGGTGATTGCTTCAGCAGGACCTGCAGGGATGCGTTCGTGATGATCGGTTTGCCGTACGGTGAGTTTACGAAGTCTTCTACGTCTTGCGTAATTGTGGTGATGCCGAGGTAGTATTTGCGCGCGCGTTTAATGAGTCCGTAGAGGAATCTGGCGGAATCTTCATGTTGCATCAGGTTCCATGCTTCATCGATGACCAGGAATCGTTTCTTAAAATCTGCGCGGATACGATTCCAAAGGAAGTTGAGAATGACGTACATTGCGATAGGGCGCAGCTGTTCTTCTAAGTCCCGGATCTGGAATACCACTACTTGTTTTTCCAGCTCGATGTTCGTCTGTTGGTCGAACATGCCTGCGTAGCTGCCTTCGGTGTACTTCTTGAGGGTTTGCGCCATGTGTTCGCCGCCTTCTGTGGTGGAAAGCACGTCTACGAGATCGCGCATCGTCGGCGGTTCCAAACCACTGGTATCTTCGGTGTCCATCGTGATTTTCTTCAGCGCGTAGGTATCCAGAATTGCTTTATCCAGGATGCCGTCTTCCGCAGGTGTCAGGGTGCCGAGCATGAGTTTAAAGAGGCCGTGCAGATTGATTGCGGATGCCCGCAGGATTTCCCCCGTCTCCGCTTCTTCACCGCGTACGGCTTTTGGCAGGTCGAACGGGTTGATGCGATGTGAGCTCTGCAGAGAAATGGGGATGTGACTGCCTCCCACTGTTTCGCTGAGTTCTACGTATTCGTTTTCCGGGTCGATGACGAAGACCTCGGTTCCGAACATCAGCGATCGCAGAATTTCCAGCTTGACCATGAATGATTTACCTGCGCCCGATGTGGCGAATACAGTTGCATTTGCATTGGGCAAATCGAACCGGTCGAAGATGACCAGGCTGTCGTTGTGGCGGTTGATGCCGTACAAGATGCCGTGATCGCTTGTGAGGTCCGCGCTGGAGAACGGAAAGCTTGTCGCCAGCGGCGACGTGTTCATGTTTCGGTTGATTTCCAGTTCATCCAGGCACAGCGGCAGTGTGCTATTCCAGGCGTGTTCCATCTGGAATACGGCCGGTTTGGTGAGCACCAATTTTCCTCCGAGCAGGGATTCAATATCTGTCTCCAGTTTTTTCAGTCTTTTTTCATCCTGTTCATACAGCGTGATATACATGCCAAACTGGAAGAGTTTTTCGCGACCGCGTGCCAGCAGGTCGCGCAATTCCTCCGCATCCTGGAGCGCTGCTTCCAATACGGGGTCACGAACAATGCCCTTCTGTTCCAGCATGCGGACGGATGCGCGCATCTCCGTCACCTTCTTGCGCAGCATCTTCATGATGATGGTGTTGCTGGATGGGTAAATATACTGGGCAATGTCGAATTCAGCGTCGAAGTTGATCGTAGCCGCGAGCCAGTTGGGGTACAGATAGTTAGGCCAGTTATACACGTACAGCACGCGTGCATGCCGGTCGTTGAGCACGATTTTATTGTTCTTGATCTCCATGCCCGCAGGTGCAATCAGATCCAATGTTTTCTGCAGTCCTTCTTCATATCTCTTAATGATGGTCTTATCCGTTTGTGTCAGCTTGTCTCCGTCGTTCTTCTGCACGAGCGTGTCTACTGCTTGTTTCTGGATGCCAAGCAGGTCGTCGATTGCTGCCAGCAGCACAACGTGGCTAATGCCCTGTGTTATTTTTGTGTTTTTGAGTGCCATAAATCCTGTAATTGTAGCACAGATTCCAGTGTCCGGCAACGGCTTAGCGGTTGCCGGGTATCGTGCCGAAGCGGGTATCCGTCGGCTGTGAGGTTGTGTTGCTTTCTCCTGTAGTAAATCTGCTCAGGAATCCCTCTTTTTCCAAAATACCCAATTCTTCAACTCCCGGTACATTCATCACTTTCAATCCTGCGATCAGTATTTTTCGGTTCTCTGCTAGAGCCCTTTGGCGTTTTTCTGCTATTTCTAGCAATTCCCTGTAAATTTTCTGTATATCGTTCGTTTGCTCAAGACGGGTTTCGGTTTCTGCCAACTCCGCATTGGCGCTCGTGTTTTCTTCCTGTTTGGCGCTCGCAACTTCGTACTCTTTTGCTTTCAGTGCGTCATTGATCGCTTTTTGCAACGCACGGACAGTGTTGCGTTGTTCTTTTTGTTGTGTTCTCAGCGTTTCTTCCAGTGCTGCAAGTTCCCGTTCCTTGCGCTGAGCCAGTTCCGTGATGTTTGCCAGGCTACGTTCATAACGCTCAAGTGCTTCCTGTCTGTCTGTGCTTCTATTGAGCATATCGGCTATATCGACTTGCAGTATGATGCCGAACTCTTTGAGCAGGGAAAATGTTTCACTGCTCTCTGGTTCCATCTGCCCTATGAGGAGCTTTTGTTGCGCTTCTATACCTGCTTTGGCAGTTTGAACCTGCAAGAATGCCCCTTGAGCAAGATGCAGAGTTGCATAGAGCCCCAGGCTTGCTGAAGGTCTTATTATTTCATAGTGCTCCTTGTGTTGTATGGTGAGTTTTACTGTAGCTACGATGCCAGAAATAGCACCAGTTGTATCCAGCAGTTGATCATGTGTTGTTGTATCATTGCTCTTTTGTGTGCATCCAGTGATAAGTAGGATGGCCAAGAGCCCCATGGTGATACGGCGTGTCATCTTTGTAGTATAGCACAATGTTATGATACAGGGAATATCCTTTTCTTAAGCCAAATATCTTTGTGTGTTCTTTAAAATTGTTCAGAATAATATCTCCTCGTAGCCACCCATAAAACATGGATACATATATTGTTCAAACATGAGGATATTTTTTGAGCAAGATCAAAATATGTAAACAAGTAGCACATTCCGATATTTCCAGTATATTCCAAGCAATTATTTGAATATATCTTTTGTTCATGGAGCTGATTTCAGCACTAACAAAGGCCGTGCAGGATGCACTCATTTCTCTCGGCGCATCTCCAGATGCAGTGGTGTCTTGGCATATGCCTCAGGAGGAGTTTCATGGGGATATTGCAACGCCTGTGGCGTTGCAATATGCCAAGCGTCTTCAATGCTCTCCTCGCCAGATTGCCGATGTCCTGGTTACGAGCGTGGCGGACGTCGCCGGCGTCGATCATGTGGACGTTGCGGAGCCGGGGTATCTCAATGTTTGGCTGGAACATCATGCGCATCTGGAGCGTTTGCGTAATGTTTTGGCCGCCTGTTCCCCAGTGCCGATACGGGAAGAGTCGCCGGTGATTATTGAGTATTCGCAGCCGAATATTGCCAAACCGCTCGGTGCGCACCATCTCCTTACGACGCTCATTGGTCAGTCTATTGCCAATGTGTATGCGCACTTGGGGTATCCGGTACTCAAGTGGAACTACATTGGCGACTGGGGAACCCAATTTGGCAAGCTTGCTGTTGCACATGCAAAGTGGGGTACAAAGACATCGGCTCGTGATTACAGTATCGATGAACTCCTTGCGCTTTACGTGCGTTTCCATGACGAGGCGGAATCTCATCCCGACCTCGAAGACGAAGGACGCATGGCATTCCAGAAGCTCGAACAAGGCGATGCCAGGCTTCGGCAATTTTGGGAGGATGTTGTTGCCGTGACCAAACAGGCTCTTGGGTCGCTCTACGAACGCCTGCACGTGTCTTTTGATCTGGATTTGGGTGAGAGTTTTTACCAGGACAAAACGGATGCGGTTTTGGAGGAGGGCAGGAAGAAAGGAGTTTTTACGGTTGGGGAGAACGGGGCGCTCATCGTACAATTTCCGGATGACGAGTATCCCCCGTATCTGGTGCAGAAGAGCGATGGTGCCACTCTGTACTCTACGCGTGATATCGCGCAGATGCGTTACCGCATTGATACGTACCATCCGCAGGGTGTGTACATTGTGACCGATGTTGCCCAGAAATTGCATTTTGAACAGCTGATAGCAACGTGTCGTTTGCTCGGATGGGATCTACCGGATTTTGAAAATGTCCTCACAGGGCGCATGCGTTTCGCGGATAAGAGCATGAGCACGCGTAAAGGGAATGTGCTCAATTTGCAGGCAGTGCTGGACGAGGCGGTTACGCGTGCGCGTGAAGCGATCCAAAAACATGGAGAAGCTATTCAGGCTGATGACCCCGATGTTCTTGCGGAGATGATGGGTATTGGTGCCGTGGCGTACGGCATTCTCAGCTTGAATCGCAAGATGGATATGGTGTTCGATTGGGGCAAGGCGCTGAGCCTGGAAGGCAACAGTGCGCCGTATTTGCAGTACACGCACGCACGTGCGCAGTCGGTACTGCGCAGAGCAGGGGGGTACGAGCCGGATTTCCACGCAAGTGCCGCAGATGCGTTAACATCTCATGAGCGCTCCCTCTCCAATACACTCGCGAGTTTTCCTGGTGTTCTAGAGGAAACCCGGCGTTCGCACATGCCTCACATTCTTGCACAGTACCTGTACAGCCTCGGTCAGGCTTTCAACGCGTTTTATAACGCTGAGCCGATCTTACAGGCGCCAGTGCCGCAGCGTGATTTTCGCCTGATGCTCACCACATTGTCTGCATCGGTTCTCCGTACTGGTGCAGCGCTTCTCTGCATTCGGGTTCCTGACCGGATGTAATTTTCTGTTTCTTCTTCCCTCCTGTATCATGTATCGTCCAGCCTCCGCCTCCCGCCGTTCCGCCATGTCTCATCGTTCGTTCGTCGCATTTCTGCTCGTTGCGTCATTCGGCATTCTGTTTGCCGGGTGTGGTGCAGAACCCGAGACTCCATCGGAAGTTTTCCGTTTTACAGAAGACGATGTCGCACGTTTCCGCCAGCTCGCGCGTGATGCGCAGCAGGATTTGACAGGTGTGCAGGGTACCGGTGGGCTCGTGCCACGTCTTGATGGATTCGATGAGGAAGGAACGGATAGTGGTGGTGAGGAGGATATGCCGGTACTCGATCTCAGCAATGTGCAGCGGTACACGCAGGTGCGCCAGGGACCTTCGGCTACCGGAGATAATCTTTATCGTGTAACGAACCAGTTTCTCAATGTTCGGTCTGCCCCGCAGGTGACTGCGGAAATGCTGGTCAGGCTCGATGGTGGCGATATGGTGAAACTGGTGGATTTTACCGATGCTGCTTGGGCGAAAGTGCGTTTGGTTGATGGTACAGAGGGGTATGTTTCTACGCGTTACATTGCCAAGGTGGTGCCAGAGCATCGTATGGCGGAAGAGAAACAGGCGTTTGAAGGTATGTACTTCGTCGACTTTGGGTTCCTGAATGTCCGCGGAGCGCCGGATGTTAACAGCGATAAAATTGGCGAATTGCCCGGTCAGATGATCGTTCGCCCGTTACACATCGATGATGTGTGGGCACGTATTGCTTTTGAAGGTGGGGAAGGATACGTAGCGGCGGAGTATCTCTCTCCATTTCTTCCTCGGTTGGTTGTTCGTCAAGAGCAGTACACGCTGCCCATTCTCCATTATCGGTTGACACAGGAGGAGATGCTTTCCGCCATGGGTTCCCACATTGCTCGCCTGAAGCAAGAAGGATACACCATTCGTTCCTTCCGTGCATTCCGGGATCTGGTGTTGGCGCAGGAAGAGCGCGATATCCGCCTGGAGCCGCGTACAGTTCTGTTGGCCGTTTCTGATGTGACGCCTCAATCTCTGGGTCCTGTTACGGATGCGCTGCTGAGTAACGGCGTTGTGGCAACTATTTTCCTTAGAACGCAGGATTTGGGTTTGAGCGGTATTACCGATACCGATGTGCGTCGGTTAGTGGCCAATAATTTCGATGTACAATCTGCTACGCACATGGGTGATGATCTTCGTTCGCTGACCAATGCTCAGCTCGAGCTTGAGCTCAAGCAGAGCCGCCAGCTTCTGGAGGAACGTACTGGACAGGATGTCTACGCCGTTGCCTATCCTTGGGGAGGTGTGAACGACCGTGTGATTCAGATGGCTGCAGAAGCCGGCTATTTGTTCGGTCTCGGTGCCTCGCCGCAGAGGACGTTTGCACGTGATGATTTCCTTCAGTTACCGGGTTTCCTGCCCAGTGCCAGCATGACTGGTGACGATGTGTTGGCCTTTGTGCGCGGAGAGTAAAACAGTACACGGTTTTCAACTATGCCATGCGCACTTGTATGCATCGGAATATCTTTTCTGGCACGTTGATGTTCGTTGCCAGCTCAAATCCCTCGAAAAACGGGGATGAATTCACCTCGCAGATGCGGAATCCCGTTTGGTCAAACAGTAGGTCCACCCCCGCGATATCCAGGTCCAACAACCGTGCGGATTCTATAGCCAACCACTCGATTTCCGGTGTGAGAGTCAGTGGTTCTACGCTGCCACCTGCCGAGTAATTTGCTTTAAAAGATCCTTGTTTTGCTGTGCGAAGAATGGCGCCGATCGCCCTTCCTCCTACCACGAAGACACGGATATCCTTCCCCAGGCTTGCGGCGATGCATTCTTGGATGATGAAATTGGCCGAGGAAGGGTGTGCTAGTCCCAGGACGTCTTCCAGTTGTACCGGGTTTTCACAGAGCACAATGCCTTTGCCCATTGAACTGGAAATCTTCTTCACGATGACGGGGAAATCAAATTCCCTTTCGATGACCGAGAGATCGATGGGGTATTTGCCCAGCAGGGTTTTGGGAATTGGCACGTTGTTGGATGCCAGTGTTTGTGTGGTTGCGAGCTTATCTTTTGCCAGTTCTACGGCATCAGCTTTGTTCATCACAAAGACGCCCAGGCGTTCTAAGTGGCGTATGACGGCCGATGCGAAGTACGTCGTTCCTGATCCCGTTCTCGGTATCACGCAATCCGGCAATTCATCCGTGGGTTCGCTGCCGACGTAGAGGCTTTTGCGTCCCTCTTTTGTCGTAATGATTTCACATTCGTCCGGATCGATGTACGTGAGCATGATTTCCATTTTCTCTGCTACATCGCGGAAACGTACGTTCTCGTACGCGTCGAATTTGTCCCGCTTGGCGAGGATCCATATGTGCATGCCGCGGCATTGTGGGAGTATGGCTGTGGAAGCGCAATGTTTTTTACGTATTCCCTCTACTTATTGAAGGTACTGTTTGATCCATGTATCCAGGGCACTGGTGTCCAGCATTGCAGCAGCGTTCTGTTGTGTGGCTGCTGCTGCCTGTCGAGCGGCTGCTTGTGCGACTTTATTGAGCAGTTCGTCTGTATACCGATAGGCGTACCATAATCCAAAGAGCATGATTGCTATAGGGATGATGGAGATCAAGAAACGCACTATGCCTCCTGCTGTTCGCAGGCGCTCCCGGCGGTTGATATGCCGGAGTTCTGCGATGATGCTGTCGAGCTTTTCTTCGATGGAAGTAGCATCATTCTTTATCATAGTATCGATACTGTAGCGATCCTCTCCCATCGGGGGAAGTGAGGAGTGAGTACCAGCCTAAAATCCCCGTTTCCATTTGCGCATGATTTCGATGCTTCGTGTCAGTGCGTACGATGTGGACAGTGGGAAATCTTGGCAGTGTACGAGTTCCAGCATTGTTCCGCCAAATCCGCGTTTGAAGAGTGTTACCCCCGCAAACGGATGCTTCCGCACACCTTCGGGCGCAATGCCCCAAAAGCTGTATGTATGATCTTTGCGTGCAAGGGCATCCTGTATTGCCGTCCATTGCAGCAGGTGGCTTGCGGGGATTTTGGGGTGTTTCTGTGTGCTGGCGCCGTGGTGGTAGCTGGTTTCCCCGCCGATGTGCATGTGGATGGACGCTGCAAGGACGTCGCTTTTATAGCGTGCAAGATAGAGCGTGCATTCGTTCCGCGCTGCGAATCGGGCGACTTGTGCATGGAAGAATGCATCGGTGTACGGGGTGAATCCATGTCGTTTTCGTGTTTCTTCGTGCATGTGCATAAAGATGGGCAGGTCGGCGAGTGGCTCTGCCGATCGTTCCACATACACTCCTTCCCGTTCTGCGCGGTGAATGAGGTTGCGTGTGTTTTTCCTCATGTTTTTGAGGAGTTCTGCTTGCGATATCGGCGTCGTTGCTTGTTGCATCCGTGTTCCTTTCAGTGCCCACGGGTGCTGTTCTATGAGAGGGAGGTACCAGATATGTTCTGCCAGCAGGTGCAATGGGGATGGTTTGGTCCCCGGGATTGCCGGTGTGTCGGCAGGCCAAAACGGGCTTATGCGGATGAAGGTGCATTTTTGCTCGCGGGCGGTTTTTTGCAGTGCTGCCATCAGCGCATGCCATGCTTCTGTTCGGGTACTGTCGATTCCTACGGGTCCGTAGGGAATTGCCAGATGTCTTCCTCTGCGTGCAGGTACGATAATTGCTTGGCAGATACCGATTAAGGTGTTTCCCTCGCGTATTTCCAGGCGCATTGGTTCTTGCCCTGTGTCACGATATACCTCGCCCATGGTCCAGCTTTGGAGAAATGGCGAGAAGGTCTGCGTTGCCAAAAACGCATCCCAGGTTGCCTGATTTGATGCCATGGCGATATTCATGTGGTTTGGATCAAGGTATGAAGTGCTCCGGCAGTGCGTGCTGCTTCGGCAACGGTCATGGTAGGGTGTACAGGCAGTGAGAGTATTTGTCTCGCGATTGTTTCTGCGTGTGGGCATCGCCCCGGTGTATAATCGATTGCTTGTTCGTTGACGCTGCGAGGATTAACCACGTGGTTGTTCCATCCGTCATCCAGGTATATGTGTTGTTTTTTGAGGGCGGCGCGGATGTGCTGTGCTCCCTCGAGAAGCAGTGGGTATTTTTGGAGAGCGGGTGCTGTATCGACGCCTCGTACCACGGGCCACTGGTAGCGATGGGTCATGTCCGTGAAATATTGCGTAATCATGCGTCGGCGTTCGTTGAGCGCATGCAGAGATTCCAGTTGTTGCAATGCCAGTATTGCGCAGGCATTCGGCATTGCATGCAGTACGGCATCCATGCGCCCCATTTTTTCCTGTTGCTGCAGGATTGCCGGCAGCATACGGCATGCCCTGAGGGCGCGAAGGTATCCCTTTCCTATACCGAGAGGCCATATGTTTTTTGCCAGCGCATAGCGCAGCGGGTAGCCGATGAGTTGCATTACCGTCCATCGGCTGAGCGGCGCAGCGGTTTCTTCTAGTGCGCGCATGCGCTTGCCTATGAGCTGGTGGCGGCAGAGCACTGCACCGCCAGTGACGCCGGAGATTGCCTTATCTCGCCCAAAACTGAGCAATACGGCATCACCGGCTGTGCCGATCCCTCCTCGCACTATGGTATCGGGCAGCACATGAGCACAGTCTTCTATGAGTGCTAGATTCTTTTCGTCGCAGATGATGCGTAAGGCGCTTATGTCTGCCGGGATGCCGAATGTGTGTTGGCAGATCACTGCCCGGGTGCGTGGCGTGATGGCTCGTCGCACTGCCACAGGGTCCAGTGAGAGTGTTTTTACCTGTATGTCGGCGTATATGGGAGTGCCGCCTGCAGCGAGAATGGCATTAGGAACGACGGCGCAGGTGTATCCCTGTATGATTACCTCGTCCCCTCCGCCGATTTCCATGGATCGCAGCAAGCCCAGGAGTCCTTCTCTTCCTGTTGCGAAGAGCGAGGCTTCCATGCCGAATTTGCGTTCCAGCGCTTCACGGAACATCTCGTGTTCCGTTCCCTGCAGCCAGCGCCACGGTGCCCATTGCAGTAGGAATGCGTTGCGTATTTGTGCAGGTGTGGCGAGAGGCCCGAATGTATGGTGAATTGGTTTTTTCATGCAGGGGGAAGCATCTGTTCTATCGTACCAGCATTCATCCTTCCTACGCAGGCCAGTATGCTACCGCCTGCCACAGGCGGGATACGTTTACTCCATTGTTCAATGGGTGCACCATATCCTTTTTCAAAATCCTCTTTGCCGTTCGGATTTACAAAAATCACTCTCTGGAACACGTTTGCAGCCAGTGAACCGAGTTGCATGTATACGCTAGACCGTTCTGCTCCCAGTTCGATGAGTCCACTCAGCAGAAGTGTCCGTTTGTCCGCTTGTTGTTGCTCTGCCCATGCTATGGCTGCTTCTGCGCTCGTAGGGCTTGCGTTATGTGTGTCATCCAGAACGGTGACGCCTCTTCGTTCTTCTATGCAAAATGTGTGCGTTGGTGCCTGTGCTGTATGCAGCCGTTGTGCGATGTGTTTGGGTTGCAATCCCAGGTGTCTTGCGACTGCAATGGCAAGTAGGATGTTGGTGACGTTGTGTGTTCCGTGGAGAGGGACTTCGTATACAGTTTCATGGTCACGGAACCGTATGCCGTTTATTGTTTCCTCGATATCGAATGCCTCTCTGTCTGCGTTGCCTCCTGTGCCTACTGTGACGACTGTACACGCTGCGTCATTTGCGAGTTTGGCACACATGGCACTGTCTGCGTTCAGGAATGCGTGACCGTGTGC
>Ga0172381_10005206_pt1 | contig 13269 bp, 16 predicted proteins | sample Leawel6488metaG_FD_119754 | JGI IMG/M metagenome (GOLD analysis project Ga0172381, IMG submission 119754) | Leachate microbial communities from a municipal landfill in Southern Ontario, Canada - Leachate well 64-88 metaG | ecosystem: Engineered > Solid waste > Landfill > Unclassified | place... | reverse complement strand
TATCCCATCATTCGCAAAACTCCCACCCAATGGCATAAACTTAATCGCAATGGTTTCTGTGGCTGCGGTTCTGTTGCCTGCAATAGCATATTTCAATACTTCCGCATTACGAGTAAGTGCTGCGGTGGTGGTGGGGATGAAAGATGTGGGGTAGGGATTGGCTTCAAATTGATTACCATAAACATAAATAGCATCAGTATTAGTTTCTATTTTTATCCCACACGTTTGGGATGCACTTGCTCTTGTTTCTGAAAATCTTGCCCATCCAGTTGCGGGAACAGTAATCTCAGTATAATTAGTCCCATCTGCTGTAAGATAAATCTTTCCTGTTCCTGTTTTTCTTTTAATATAAACAGAATATGTTTGTGCGGTAACTGCTGTTGCTAATAAAACTGTTCCATTACCTGCCGAGGCAGTAAGAGAAGCCGCATTACTTCCGCCTGCGACATCAGTAGTAGCCCCATCAGCCACAGTAACATTAGTAGCAGTCCAGGTTGCGTCATTCATTGTATAGGACTTAGGCACTAAATTCGTCCCCGCCGCTTCCATATGCAAACCTTTGGCTGAATGAAAGCCTGTGGTGTCATAGTAGCCACCTGCAAATCTAGGTTGGTCTGCGGTGGTAACTAATTGGATAACACCATTGGCATCGACATAAGTTGCCGGATGGGTAGCGTCGGTGGCACGGGTAAAGGTGGCGGTGGGAGAGCCGAGGGAGTAATCTCCTATTAGGTTATCGGTATTTTGGTAACTTTTGAAGAAAGTTAGACTAGAAGGTAGTTGTGAATATAGCGAACTATCTCTCCCACCTAACCATTGTCCTAACCAGCTACCTAACCAATTAGAATTATAGCTCCAACCGACAATAGAGAATCCGATAAAAGCAATGACTAACGCTCGATATAGTTTTTTTAACATTTTACCCTCATTAGATATCTTCTGATATGCTTAATTTGGCATTAAAAACAGTATCAGCCGGGTTAGCCGCATTACCAGTAATTTTAAACCTAGCGTAAACAGACGGAGGAGGAGAAATAGATTTCCGATGTACTGTCTCAGTCGTAAGGTTAGTCTCAATATCAGACATATTCTCTGCCTCTACATACTCTGCATCGGCCGATCCCTCTGTCGTTGGAGGAACATCTCCTTGTTGCAATTCAATTTTCAAATCCGGAGTTCCTCCTGCGGAAACAGCCTGATACCTTAAACCAAAATATTCACCCCAAGCTAACTTAAAAGATTGAGTATAAACAACTGCCGTACTTGCGATCGCAATGCTGGTTGCTCCTGCCGATGAAACTACGTCTTGAACAAATACCTTAGACATTTGATACCTCCTTATTGGTTAATAATTGATAGTGCGCTATTGCCATATAAACAATTAAGATTAAACCTATTGCTGAGTGAAAAGTAAATATTGATAAAGACGCCGTTAAGCAAGCAATCAATCCACAGATAATAACCGGATCTTTAAGTTTCTTAAAGGTAGTGAAGAAATAACCGCAAATTATAACGAGTCCTATCAACCCCAGTTCAGCCGTCATTGTGATAATCTCATTATGCGAATGCCAATACATTACATTTTTAAAAGAAGTTTCTTTCTCAATTATGGGCCATAAAAATTCTCCTTGGCCTAATCCCCAGCCAATAATCCATCTTTTAGGTATAAGATGTTGAATGTAAAATCTCCAAACTTCAAACCTATTACTACCAGAAATAAAGATATTTTGTAAATTCTCAAACCTTATAAAGTAAGCAATAAATAATAATCCAGTAGGTATAATTCCATATAAACTTCTCTTTCCAAATTTAAAAATTAAGAACACAATCAACGCCACTGTCCCCGCGACAATTCCTCCAAAAGCATGAATGATAAAAAATCCTATTAAGATTAAGGGAATAAACCAGTGCCATTTCTTACGGAAAAAAGCAGGCAAACACATCCCTAATAATGCTGAGGCTGTGTTAGTGTCTCCAACAAATCCCCCTATTGAATCTATATTTATTGGAGGCCTAAATATAAAGAGTGGTAAAAGCGAATTTTTAAAATAACTTATTGAGGCCGCTTCTTTGTATCCGATCGGCAATATCGTCCACCAAATACCGCACCTTTGGAGAATAACCATTATGGTTTGCAAGATTGCGATTACACAGACTATGTTCAATAAATGAACAACTCTGTCTTTATTTAATTTGTCAGTTAGAATTTGGTAGAAGACCAGGACAAATACGAGTAGATGCAGAGATAACTGGGAGTATTGATTTATTCCTAAGATTACACGTAATATGCACCAGAGTAAAAATAATCTTATCCAGATATTCTTAATGAATAATAAAGCTATAGCCGTGAATAATGCAAACTCTACAATAAGAATTTTTCCAGTGCGAAAGGGGAGAAATCCCGGCAAAAACGCCAGGACTCCTCCCACCAATATCATCCAAGACATAACCTTGAACTTTAAGTCTCGCATTGATTATTTCCTATTGTAATAGAAACTAACGTAACTCACCTCTAAATCACCAGTTCCTGTTGATACATTGTCGCGCCATAACCTTAAGGTTACATATTTACCAGCGACTAAACTTGAGAAATCAGTCGCAACAGTTAAGGTTACTGTTTCAGGGCTTCCTGCGCTTAATGTTAATGCTACAGGAGTCTGATCTGTTGCCGCGTCATCCCAAGTTGAACCTGATGTATTCACATAAACATCAAAATCAACCTGTTCAGGTGTCGAATCGTTTGAACTATCACAAAGCAACCTAAAAGCTCCGCCGGACAAATAATCATCGGGAACTCTAAAGGTTACTTGTACTGCTGATGTTTCGCCATCCGCCCAGTTTATGTTTGGTATCACATTATCAATCTCAAGGCCCGGGGTTGTCGAAGTACTTAAAGGCTCAGCAGTATTTTCAAATAAGAAACTTGTTAATGGTAACGATAATATTCCTACTTGCGGAGTAGTTAGATGAACATACCCAGTAGTAGACAAAGTAGTAATATACGCGTTATCAACATAATTAGACGCGCCTCCAATATCATAGGCCGCCGTTGTGTTCGGGATTAAATCCCCGTCGTTCTGAACGCTCCACCTATCATTTCCCAATACCGATTCATCCGTGGATTCTGCCGCGAAAGAAGGTATTACGCAAAACAAAGAAACAATAAGAAGGAGAAGAAACAGTTTCATTTTTCTAAACATCTTTTTCCTCCTGGGTTAACTACTCATATCAAATACCTAATATTACCTGATTAAAGCTTCGCCCTTTTCGGGATCATAACCAACAAGTTTTTCTTCTTCTTGCAACGTTTTAAGTTGTTCCGCAGTAACCTTAATCCTTTTAAGGCCACCCTCAGTAACAACTTCTTCTGCAATAACTTTTTCTTCAACAACTGCTTCTTTTGATTCGACTTCTTTCTTCTTAGCCACCTTAAACCTCCTTAGTTTGCGAGCTGTGTAAACAGGTATCGCTATACTGAATTAACAAAACCTGATTGATTCCTGAATTTTTCTTCTTCGGCATGCTTTTCAGCTGAGACAAGACTTTCTTCATCTGCCTTTAACCGCTGAATACATTGCTTGCAAGTCATCTTGCCATCGTAGTCTTCCAATACAACGCCACTTCCGGCTATGTCGCGGGCAGGAGCGTCAGCTGTCGTTAATCCCGACACCTGATCGCCCGCTGCCGCTCCACATACTTGGCATATTCCGAATTTAGTTTCAGGAAAGCTCAAGTTAACTCCTTACGCTGAGGTTCCGCCGCCTCTAGTCCAAGAACGACCCTTAACTAAAACTCCTTGGCGCACATCAATAGAAGCTTTGTAACCACGATTATCTTCATCCCGGAAGAAACGAATCTCCGGGGCCTGTCTCTTGTGGAACTGGAGCATATCGGATTGCGCCTTCCCTAGGTAAAACGGAGAAGAAGTATCGCTTAGATAATCCCAAGCAAGCGCAGATACGATTTTATAATACGGGTTAGAATCATTTAACTGCTGACCCGGTATTCCTCTTTCCGTATTTAACAACCGATCCGCTAAGAACGCATCAGCTCCCACCTTGGTCAACAAAGTATCAACCGGATTCGCTACAATCTCGTCTCTCTCATCGCGGTTATTTGTTGCCGTATGCAAAACATAAAGCGTTTCAAAATTAGCAGGATTTAACGTTAGACCTGCTACGGAATTGTAATACGTACCGCCGCCTTTGGTTGTCCACTTATTCCCGGTAAGGCAGAACAACGGTTTGTTATCGTAAAGCATATCCCCATAGGTTGCGGCGTTGCCCGTATGAGAACCATTAAATACCCACTCACCTAAGAGATCACCACCTTTGTTAAATACAGTAGCGGCCATGGTCTCTTCACAAATCCTTACCTGTTTACCCCAGGTAGCGGCCAATTCTTTAATGAGGTTTCCGAGTTTCACGGTGTCCTCTACTGCTTCTTTGGTAAGGGCAATGCCGTCTGAGTAAGTCCAATATCTTACTAAGTACGACCAACCTTCAATCGGACTTTTGAACTTAATGTTCTGGCCTTCAACTAGATGCCTTTCAAGCCTGCCTACACCTAAAATCTGTGTAGACTTATCACCGGCTCCGGTAACTCCGTTCACTACTTTAAATATTTTATCGTGCATCGTAGGGATTTCCTTATAGGATTCCCTGGACACTTTATACATATCTTTCACGTATAGTGAAAGTTGATCTGCTTTAACTCCGGCCACGTTTGCCTCCTTGTTAAGTTACTATTTATTTTTAATAATTCTCATGTACATAATACTATAAAACTTTACAAAACTTTATATTACGCGTCCGCTCCTAAACCAGTACCCCACTTCGCCGGATTCATCCTGACATCCACGTAGTAGTTATTGACTTCATCTCCGCCTACAATAATCAGTGTATCTTCAACAGAGGCGTCTAACTGCGCTCCCTGAATGCTGCTTGATACAGAAATATCGCAAGAATCTCCAATCATACCGACCGCGTAAGTACCAGAATTAACCGGAATACGGAATACGGCCGATAAATCAATGACGCAGTTTAGTAAATCCCCAACTGTTGGAGTATGCGCATGGCTCTCTAAGAACCCGAAGATACTCGTACTTCCGTCCACGTTCAACGTAGCCGCACCTGCGACCATGAACACGAACCTACCGCTCTGCGCCGATACTACCTGGCTTGCTACCATGGGAACAGGCACAGAAACATTCCCTCCCAAAATTTGACCATACTTCAAATCTTTGTACGCCATCTATAGCCTCCTTAGATTGATTAACTTTAAATTACTTTTTACCAATTCCTTCTAACTCCGCGTAGTTAGCGAATTTTTCCTCATCGGTAAAGGTAGTACCTTCGTACATACTTAAAGCCTCAGCCTTCTGTTTATCATTTAAAACGATCTTAGAAGTTTTGACCTTTGGTACTTGGCTCCCTTGTCCTACCGGGCCTTTTTGTCCGATAATTCTAGCTTGCGCCAAACCACGCTTATACTCTTTGTCTCCAAACTCTTTTATATCTTGATCGTAATGCTTTCCTTTTACATTGTAGACAAGTTCGTTAACATTGAAATGTTCAGATAGAATGGCAATATCCGGGAACTTATCTAATATTGGTTGTATCTCAGGAAGATATTTTTTATCAGAATCAGATAAAGAGTTAATCACACTAACGCGCTTTTCTTTCGCGATTGCAGAGGTTTCTTGCATCTTTTTTTCACGTTGCTTAAGGCCCCACTCTTTCAGTTCTTTTGCCACTAGTTTAAGCACGGCTTCGTCTTCAAGGCCATCAGTTATATCCGGATTATTTTCCTTATATAAACTTATGGCTGATTCTCTATCGAGAACCTTATCTTTATATGTGATTTGACCTTCATCAATCATTTTAAGATAATCCTCGGAAGACATATCCTTAGCGGCTTTTAAGGGTTTCGCCTCTTCTGCGGCCTTAAGCGTTTCCTGTGATTTTGTATACATCCGTTGTAAATGAAGGTTAGCCATTGCTAGCTGCTTCGGGTCGGATTTATACTTTTCCAGAATCTTCTCGCGGCTTTCAAAGTCGGTACGGGCCTCATCCTCGCTAATTTTATGCTCTGTGGCATAAGATTTAACCTCGGAGTCTAACTGCTCCTTAAGTTTCTTATCCTCTGCTTCTTTTACTGCCTTTGCGTCTACATCGGCTTTGACAAGAGCCTCACGTGTTACCTTGTCCTCATCGCTCAAGTCCTCGGGCTTAGCGTCAAGCAAACGTTGATTCTCGGCCGCAAGCTTTTCTGTTTCTGCTTTTGCGTCCTCTTGCTCTTTAGTTTCCCGGGCAGTCTTTTCCTCAGCCGTCTCGCCTTCGTGCGTTTCCTCTTTAACCTCTTCGTCCTTATTTTCTCCCTCTTCCTTGACAACAAGTTCTTTCGCTCCTTCTTTTGGATCAGCCCAAGCCTCGGCTTCAATAACTTTATACTGTTCTTCCGTTAAAGAATCCTGCTTTGCTAAAACCTCCATGTCAAGTTTTTTCTCTACAACCATGTTGCCTCCTTGTTTGGGAGCCGGGATTACCGGGTGTCCCTTATATGTTTTGAGTGCCTGCGTAATTGCAGGGTAACTCTACAAATCAATTTAACCCCCCTAAAATCGGTACATCAACCGCCTGAGACTTACCTATTGCCTTCTTAACAGACTGAACGGCAATTAACTCAACCTTTTCCAGTATCTCTGGAACTTCTTTTAATAAATACGCAATCTGTACTATGCTGTAGCCGCCTGCTCTTAACATCAAAAGTTTACGGAACAAATCCGCAAGCTCGGTGTTGGAGTAGAGGCGGCTTGATTTCCCTGTAACAAGATAAAACAAATTTACTTCTTCGGGTTCAACTTTAGTTAATATAGATACACCGTAAGCAATATATTTCTGTCTGTCCCCAGCAGGAGCAACGGATATCTGCGCGTTGTCTTGAACTGCTTTTTTTACCTTACCCATCATCTTATCTTTTATACTCTTAAGATAATTAAAGGCTTGGTCTAAATTTAAAGCTTGTTTAGGAATGATGTTTTCCATTTACACATTACCTCTCTTAGCGTCCTTCTCAGGCATCTCCATCATTTGTTTAAACACGTCTATCTTAGCAAGGCAAGCCTTAGCAAAGAAAGCAAACCTTAAAGGTTCCATGTCTTGATTCATTAACATTAAATTTAATAGTCCATCTATGGCTCCCTGCGCTGAATCTCTATACTTAGTAAAATCTGTTGAGGCTAAGCAGGTCTGAGCTTTTTTAACAGTGTCCGCTATCTTATCAGCAATTCTTTTTGCTTCTACGAGTTCCTGCTCAATTTCTTTTTTCGACTTAGTGCGAAATGGATCGTTATTGTTTACCACTAGCGGCCTCCTGTCTTGCTTTTAATTCTTCGGGTGAAGGCGGCGTTACTGCTTCACGTTGCATTTGTACCACCATCCCAATTAAATCTTTAGGATTAAACTCCGGGGCTACCCCAGTAATCTTAGATTGATCTACAACTAACTTGACGTACGTAACCACAGCCTGAATAGCAATCTGCATTTGCCTCTTCTGAACCTCAGCCGGGTTAGGTAATAACTTGTCAACATTATTAGCCCATTTCGGGGACCAATTCTTAACTAGCATGCGCGCCAAGTGATACACAGCTTCCGGATTCTGATTGAATACTGGATCCGGCCTAAGTATCTGCCACAAAGCAAAATCTTCTTTCTTAGCTTGCAGTTTCTCAAAATCAAAAGCATAGGCCTGAGCCTGGATATTCGTCCGGGCTAACATATCAGAACGGCTTATCTCTCCAAAAGGATTATCACCTACAACCTTTTCAGGTTTAATTCTATACCTTCTTCCTTCGGTAGACATCTGAGAGTACAAGGCTAAGAATACATAAGCTATCTGGTTAAACGCTGGGGTCATACAAGCAATGTATTCTTCAATGTTAATCCCTGCCATTTTTAACAATGCTATGGTCTTAGAGGCCGGAGCGTTAGGGTCTGTAGGACTATCTTGTCCTGACATACCACTTGAAGAACTGGTTATCTCTTCGTCTGTTTGTTTCATAAACTGCATTGTTCCAATAAGTCCATTGATATCTATTTGCGGCATGTATTTCTGTAAGAAGTCTACATCGCCGGATTTTCCTTCAATCGGGATTCCATGGGTAAATCTCTTCTCTAGGAACTGATCTATTACACCCTGCTCTTTAGTAATCGGGGTAACTGTGTTACGCATATATACCCCACCTAAAAGCAAATTAAGTAACACGCTCTGCGCCACGTGGCTATCCGAAGTAAATTCAGCTAACCCGGGTTGATAGAAACCAGGTTTATCATTAGATATATAATGCGGGATATAATATTCAACATCATGCGGATAAAGGACTGAGCCAATAATAACTTTTTCTTTTTCAGCCAGCCAAAATATTATACGAACAGGGTCTTCGTCTCCACTTCCTTCTTCTGACTTGTCCTTAAGATTAAAGTAATAAGTCATTTCCATAATCTCAAAGGTTTCTTTTTCATACCCGGGTTTATTCCTGATCTTTCTTTTATCGTTTGGATCTTCCTCTGTGATTAGTTTATCTATATCATAAAACCTGTTCTTCTTCTCTTCTGCCTGTAACTCCCACCAAGAATAAACCTTACGCTCTGCTATAAGTTTCTGGTCTCTTAATCCTTCGTATCCTTCGCAAGACCTTCTAACAAAGAAATTTTTTAACTCTATGAATTGTGGTAAAGGGTCATTGTAAATAATGTCATCATACTCAGCAATAATACAAATTTCTTTACCCTCTAGTATTTGTTTAAATAACCCTGGATATCTTGTATCTGCATCGGGCCAGTTAGCCAAAAACTCTTTAAGCCCTTTGTTCTCCATTAACGGTTGGTCTTGTACCATAACTACCTGATTAGTATTATGGTCTATAACTGGGGTTGGTTTACCATCATATCGTTCTTCACGTTTCTTCTTAACTTGCTTAATCACATGCGGTATCTTAAGAATCCCTGTTCCTTGTTTCACCGCGCAAAGAATAACCTTGCTCTCCGGAGACCTGAAAGGAATATTGTCAAGCTTATAATCTAAGAAGTCCTGCTGTCTCTCTGTAACTCCTCTGCCGCCTTCTTTGTCAAATTCCGGCCTTGGGCTTACTGAATAAACTGGATCGCTTTTAAAGAAACCTTGCTTAATAAAATTAGCCACCCGGTCAACGATAGGTTTAGTAATATTGCGATTAAGATTAAACTGCATACGCGAATCTTCCACCATCTTGCCTTGGTATTGATTCTCTCGCGCGTCAATCTTGTCTTCTAGTTTGTCCTCTTCTCTTTCAGCACGGATAGCGTCAAGTTCTAAAAGAGATTCTGTAATTAAGCGTTTCTTCTGGCCTTCGGTAAGTTCGCAACGCTCCATGTAAATAGGAACACCAGTGGCTTCAATCTTCTTATCAACCTCGGTCTTTGATTCAATTGTGAGCGTATAATCTTTCTTTACGTCTACCATAAGTCTCCTATTTAAAAACCCCTATTGGTTTCTGCGCGTCCACAACAGCTTGTTTTTGTTTAGCTTTGCTGTTACCGGATATTTGAACCTTGTAAGGATATTGTTTTCTTACCATCCCGACGATAGCCCGGCAAATAACTAATCCATCCTGGCATCCATCTTGAGCTTCAACTTTTGTAACCCTGCCGTCCCTATCCTTCTTAATTATAAATGTTTGACACTCATCAATTAATTCTTTTGAATTAAGAACTGTAGAATTATGAGCTATCTCTTCCGCTAACTCTGCTAACATTTCTGGTCTAGTAGCTGAATTAGTATTAAATCCGAGTTCCTCTGTAGTAACATCAGAACCAGTTTTAGTAATAATGCGCCTATAAAGGTTGCCGTATGAATTATTAAGTAATTGACAAACCATATAGCCATATCCTTTATTCTCTGGAGCGATCATTGCCATGTTGTACCAATTACCTAACGCCCGGGCCAACTCGGCGATATCTTCTGGAGGGTACTGTCCAACTACGTCAGCAACAGTTACATTTAACCTTTTATCTAAAACCAATATCCCTGCCTCATCACTACCCAATGCTTCTGAGGCATCTGCCGCAATCGCATATTGACCTGCTTCCTGAGGATCTTCGTATATCCTAATTCTCCCATGGGGTAAATCTCTAAACTCCCATTTAAGGTCTTTATAAAATAACTCACCGATTCTTTTGGGCCGCTTAACCATTTGCCTTTCTAATCCTTTTCTATCAAAGAACATACTTCCAGACATAGCAAAAGCTTCCTGCCAAGTAGCGGGATATTCCCTACGAAATATATCAATCTTACCTTGGCATTTATTTACAATAGCCCACCTTCGCCAATTTATCTGTTCATTATTTAAATTAAATTCTCTTTGCAGTTCCGTTTCTTCCTGCTCGAATACTGTAATTGAAGTATCTGCGTCAAACAAAATACCATTAAGCGGATACATTTCACCATTCTGTAGGGACATAGAATATTCTTCCATCTCGAACCAAGCAAAGAACAGGGGTATCCAATCAGTCTCACCTTTAATCGCGCGTAACCATTGCCGATAAAATTCATCCATTCCGTTTGCTGTCGTCTCACCAACAATCATTGTATCTTTGTGATCCGGAACAGTTTGGTTTAAATCACCTAATATAGTTTTCAAGTCTCTAAAAAAAGCAACTTCTGATAAATGAACGTAATGAAATGTATGCGACTTGGCCGCCTCTGTATTCTCAGCCGAAGCAATAATAATCTGTGAATGGATAGCATCAAACTCTAATTTCTTTTCGTTGGATTTCTTTAATGGTGGGGGAAGATAATCAAAGTCTTTTTCTAATTTCTCTTGATAGAGCTTAGACATCTCAAAAAGGTTGTTGGCATGCTCTTTCTCATCAGCCATAATTAAAGAGTTTCTATTAGACTGCTGGCTAGTGAGAGCGTAAATAATAGCCTCTATAACTGTGGACACTCCACCTTGCCTATATTTTAAAAGCCATATTCTAATACGTTTACCGGCCGCGCGTAAATCTCTAATCTTAGTGAAGAGTTTAATTTGAGTAGAATTAAGTTTAAGCCGAAGCATATCTCCAGCCTTAGTTTTAATAGATAGGTATTCTCCGGCAACAAGACGTAAGGGATTCTTTTGAACAAATGCCTGTTCGTCCAAATTACTCTCCTTCCTATCCTGCGATACCTGCGGCTTTTCTAAGTCTAGCGTCTCTTGCATCTATCTCCTTTTTTGTTAATAGGCCTATTTCTCCTGAATGCTCAACTTCATGTTTCTCGCGCCAAGTTTCAGGTTGCCTGTTCTTTAACCAAAATATCTGAGCGGTTACATCAGGGATAACTTCTTTTACTGTAATCTTGGTTTTATTAGTATCACAATGACTTATTCTTTTTATTTCGTTTTTAGATAATTTTATACCAAGGCCCCCTACTTTTGATTTCTCATAGACTACTTCTTCATATTGATAACCAATAGCTCTTTGATATAAAGACTTTTCAACTTTTAAATCAGCTTCTTTTTTCCAATCCTTTAAGGATAGACAAAAATCTTTATGCGCAAGTTTCCACCTTGATAGAGTACGTTCAGTAACTCCAAAGAAGTCAGCTATTTTCGCATCGTCCCAACCAGATAAAACTAATTTTTTAAATTGGATTAAGTCAATGGTAAGAAATTTAGAAGGTCTACCTTTTTTATTTTTAAGCATTAATCTCCTATAAAAACAAAAAGCAAAAACAAGTACAAGCCCTCAAGCTTATATTATTTTTGCTTCCTCCGGCCCAGGACTACTTAAACCATTCTAGTCCCTGCCTTTAGCCAGCTTGTTTCTAAATTGTAATTAGAATATACACCCTTCTTATATAAAAGTCAACATATTTTTTTACTTCTATTTTCCTTTTAACCTTAGATCCTCTCATTTGCCCTCCGTATTCTCCTCACAATAAAGCACCACATCTTTCTCCTTTGCTTTCCAACCTCTCCAAAAACCTCTTGAGAGCAACCTCTGCCTATTCTCAAAACTCCTAATGAGTATTATTAATAAAAATATTAAGTTTAGTATTAATAAAATTTTGATGAACTTGTTAGAGTTAAATAAACTCATAAATAAGTTATACGCTTTGACTAAGTAGTCGAATAACCCATCATTCTCCCACCAGGCGTCTGCCTTATCCATAAATTGATAGTAGTTCATATCCTATCCTCTCTCATTTATCCGCTGGGTTAATCTAAAATCAATATTGCTTTAAATGCTTCTTCAACTATTTCAAAATAGGTTTTTTCTTTCTCAATGGCATATATTAGAATTGCTACTAAAGGAACTATAATCAATGTGGGTATAAGAATAATTCTCATTATAAATCTAATTACCTCTCTCATCTCCCATTCTCCTTTCTGTTGTTAATAAAGTTGATTATTTCGTTGATTTTATCTTTTAATCTTCCCGCAATTATTATATTTGCATTAAACTCTTTGGGTAATAAGGCGAACAACTCTATGTCTTTAATTCCTTCTATCCTATCTTTAGGCTTGGGTTCTGGTTTATCTAATATTAAATCCAGCCAATTCTTAACTACTCCGTTTTTAGTAAATGCAATTATATCCTTATCATAAGGCACGCCTAACATCTTGCATATTTCTGGTAATGCTTCTTTAGTAAAGGTTATAACTTTCCCACACTCTTTCTTCTCCGCCGAATTTATCCAGGTAATTATTTCGTTGAGCTTGTTTTCAAACCTAATCAAAGCCAACATAACATTTTCGTCTTTTATGTTTGTATAAGTTGCTGGTGCTAAACTTTCTATCTCATCTTTAGACTTGGGTTCTGGTTTAGTTGGTTCTTTTTTTGTTTTACCACATTTAACACAACCCACATCACCCATACCATTTGGCACTATCCATTCGTGTTCACACTCTTTCTTCTCCGCCGGAATTGGTTTGTGTTTTATCTGGTGTAAGTTTTCTATATCATCGTGAATAGTCATCAATACATTTACCTTTTCTTCTAAGGTTAAATCTAACTCCTTCTGCTCGGTGGGTTTTTTCTTATAGGTACAAGGAACTGTACAAATCCTTTCTTCGTACTCGCAAGTGTTACAGCCAACGCTTTTTGTTTTGTCTATTACTTTCCCCGAAAATGTTGGGGTGGCTTTTTCTAACTTTTTTATTGCTTTTTGTATTTTTTCTAATACCATCCAAGCGGTATCTGCATTATCTGTATCATTGTCGGCTATATTAAGTGAGAGCCATTT
>Ga0172381_10005205_pt1 | contig 13270 bp, 9 predicted proteins | sample Leawel6488metaG_FD_119754 | JGI IMG/M metagenome (GOLD analysis project Ga0172381, IMG submission 119754) | Leachate microbial communities from a municipal landfill in Southern Ontario, Canada - Leachate well 64-88 metaG | ecosystem: Engineered > Solid waste > Landfill > Unclassified | place... | reverse complement strand
TTATTAGATATAAGATATGACAAATTTTCATAATAGAAATAGCAGACCACAAAGGTTTGGAAGTTCTTCTCGTCCACAAAGAGGTGGTTTTTCACGTGGAGGCAGAAGTTCTGGGCACGGAAATCAACGCTCAGAAAGAATAGACCCATCAAAGTTTATTAACAAGGCTGTAAAAATAGAAGAAGAAAAACCATATACACCTGCAAATAAATTTCAAGATTTTGCAATAGACCAAAACCTTCTAAAAAACGTTTTGGCAAAAGGATATACCTTACCTACTCCAATTCAAGATCAAATTATCCCAAGCGTTTTAAAGGGCTCTGACGTTGTTGGAATTGCCAACACAGGAACTGGAAAGACTGCCGCATTTTTAATTCCACTTATAAACAAAGTAATTCTCAATCCAAGAGAAAATATTTTAATTATTACTCCAACAAGAGAATTGGCTTTGCAAATTCAAGAAGAATTAAAAACTTTTACCAGAAACATGAGAATTTTCTCTGTCTGCTGTGTTGGAGGTGCCAGCATCTTTAGACAAATTGGAGAATTAAGATATGCCAATAACTTTATTATTGGAACTCCAGGCAGATTAAAAGATTTAATCGAAAGAAAAAGAATCGACTTAAGAAAATTTAATACAGTTATTTTGGACGAAGCCGACCAAATGTTGGATATGGGATTTGTAAACGAAACAAGATTTATAATGGGATTAATGCCAACAGAAAAGCAAGTTCTTTTCTTTTCAGCAACATTTGATCCAAAAATTGAAAACTTAGTTAGAGAATTTTTAAGAAATCCAGTTAGGGTCTCCGTAAAAACCAGAGACACAGCTCAAAATATTGAGCAGGATGTTATTAGAATTCAAAATGGACAAACAAAATCCGAAGTTTTACACAATCTTTTAAGCAAAAAAGATGAATTTAAAAAAGTTTTAGTCTTTGGAAAAACAAAACACGGAGTTGAAAAACTTTCAAAAGTTCTTGTTCAAAAAGGATTTAAAGCAGAATCCATCCACGGAAACAAAACCCAAGGCCAACGCCAAAGAGCCCTAGCCATGTTTAAAGAAAACCGCGTCCAAGTCTTATTAGCAACAGACGTCGCAGCCCGTGGCCTAGACATCGACAACGTCAGCCACGTCATAAATTATGACTTACCTGCAACATATGATGACTACGTCCACCGCATCGGCAGAACCGGCCGCGGCGACAAACGCGGAATAGCATTGACTTTCATCGACTAACTCCTCAAACAAAAAATCGCTCGAATAAGGGCGATTTTTTGTTCATTGATAATACCTGTGGATAACTCTTGATTGACCACACTTTTTTGTGCTATAGTTAAATTGAGCATAAATCCTTTATAGGTTGTTCTAAATGTTCCCATCCATCGGTTGGCTATAGTTTAGACAATACAAACTTATAGGGTAGCTTCCCCGCAAGGGGATTTTTTTTACAAAAATTGATCATCAAATAATATCTTTTTACTAAAAATATCAAACCAATCATTATTTTTCCTCTCATATTTTTGAAAAATTCCCCAACAAAATAAATCTGCTACCTGCAAGCCATAATTTTCGTGAGAAAGCCAATGATAGATATCTAGTGGCGTATTAGGAGAAAGCCTTCCTTCCAATTGACGACGAATGTAAGAATTAAATTCTGCAATTTCAGGTTTAGCCATAGATTTATCAATAATTAACTCTACCCTATCTCCCCCATTTTTTTCAAACGGAATTTGATCTAAAACTTTACGAGAAACATAGTTATAAACACGCGATTTATTTTTGGTTAATCTTTCGTAGACCTTTTTCTTATTAAGTGTTATAGCATAAACACCAAATTTTACATCCTTTATTTTTCCAAAAAAATATTTCTTAATTTCTATTGTTGTTCCAGTCCCTTTTAATTCTAAAACTTTTCTTTTTTTGTGTTTATGATTATTTAATTTCCTGCGTAATGAAACCTTAACAGCTTTTATAAGTTTTCTATTTGCGTCACTGGAGCTTACAGCTAAAATCGAAATCGTAAAAAATTTAGAAGGTTTTTTATTTACAAAATCAAAACCCAAATCTCCACTTTCATCCAAATATAAATACCACATTTTATTATATTACTTTAATATCTTATATTTTGACACTATCTATATTAAAAAACAACTCGGAGGAGTTGTTTTTGACATGTTCACTATTGATAATAAGCCTTAGCCAATATAATATAAATATAGAATCACGACGAAAAAGTTCTCTAAGGGGTTTGTCCCGACGAGAGCTTTTTTATTTTATAACAATGACTCTAGATTTAGGGTTTGGTCGACGCGGATTTGGGCTACGAAATCGGGGACGTGGCTTACTAGGATCATGGCGCCGTCGAAATCGTTTATTGCCTTGGCAATTATTGGGATGTGACGGAAATTTATGTGGTTGGTGGGTTCGTCTAATACAAGTAATCCTGGTTTTTCTAGGGCTATTGTGGCAAAGGCTACTAAGCCTTTTTGGCCTTCGGAGAGGGAGCCAATTTTTGCTCTCAAAACATCGGCGTCTATTAGGAATCCTGCGGCGTGGGCTCTTAGGTCTTGTTCGGTTTTGCTGTCTCCGGAGGCTTTCACTAAAGCTTGATAAACCGTTGAATCAAAGTCTAAAGTTGAAAAATCTTGTCTGTAATAGCTTATTTTTAAGCCTTCTTTTGTGTATTCACCTTTTGCGTGGCCCGATGCTAATTTTTCTAAAAGAGTAGTTTTTCCAATTCCATTATGACCGGTTAACAAAAGTCTATCGCGTTTTCCTAATTCAATATTTACTTCTCGGTCAACAAATTTATGATCTTTAACAATAGAAACAGATTCTAGTTTCAAAAGTGTTCCGCCAATATCTTGCTGGCAAGGAATGCTAAATTTTCTAATTGTTTTATCTTCTCTTCTTACATCAACAATGCTTTCTTCTAATTCTTCAATCTTCTTTTTCATTTTTGAAGAAACATCTCTTAAGTGTCCTCCTTTTTGTGCGAAAAAACCTGCCTGCTCTTTTCTGTGAGCAATATCTTTTTCCAATCTGGCGTTTTGCATACGCTCTTTTTCAAGTCTAGCCTTAATTTCTTCAACCACTGCAAAATAGTTTCCAGTGTATTGCTCAACTGTTTTTGAAAAAACATCTAAATACAAAACTCCTTCTGTAAAGCTGTTTAAAAAGTCTGCATCGTGAGAAATAACAATACAAGTTTTTGGATAATTGATTAAAAAATTGGTTAAGTGGGCAATTCCATCTTTATCTAAATTGTTTGTTGGCTCGTCCAGCAAAAGCAAATCCGGATTTTGAATTAAAGCCGAAGCCAAAAGCAATCTTGCTTGTTGTCCTCCGGATAAATTTTTAATAATTCTGTCATTTGGGACAACAAGGTTTACAACTTCCAAAATATCTTTAATTTTTGGATCAATATCATAAACTTTTTTATCAAAACAGCTTTCAAAAAATTCCTTTACTGTTAAATGAAGCTGATCGCGTGGTAAAACTTGTTTTGCAATTGCAATTGTTAAGTCGTTGTTAATATTCACAGCTCCAGATTCTGGCTGTTGTTCTCCGGTAATTAACTGAAAAATTGTGCTTTTTCCTGCACCATTTTGTCCCATCAATGTAATTTTTGAACCTTTACGTACAGAAAAACTAGCCTCAATTAAAATAGGCCTGTTTTGCGTCCATTCATAAGACACTTCTTTAAAATTTAGTATAACTTCGTCATTTGCCATAATAGATACCTTAACACATTTTTCACAAAATAGCCAGCATAAAAAAAGCCTCGTTAGCTAAATAGCTTACGAGGCGGATGGGATTTTCATAATTGGGTACCTTTGAGGCGCCATTGAGACCTAAATCTCCAGGCGTGCCTTAGCATGTCAAAATAACTTTTCAAGCCCATGCCCCAAATGTCTTCACCAACTTCATCCTTAACATATTCTTTTGGCCAACTTTTTAAAACCTTGCCTTTTGTTGGATCTACCAATATCCATTGGTCGTTTTCTTCGTCAAAATATTCGACAAAAAAATGTGCCCTAATGTAGAATATAGACCCAGTTTTGAGCCAACTTTCGCTGAAAGCGTGAATTATCCTACATGGAATATGGCAGGACCTAGCTAGTGTTAAAAAAGCAACTGCGTAGTCGGCGCAACCGGTACAAAAACCATCGCCAAAAGCTTTCCCCCAAATTTCTGAGCCCGATCTGCGGAGGAATACTCGCATCTTGGTAAAAAATGATTTTTTGTATCGGATAAGAAAAGTACGTTCCAGAATGTAATAAATTTTTTCTGTTGTAGCTCCCCAAATGTTTTGCCTAATGCTTATAACATTAGAATTTGGGTAAGTCTGTGGACTAAAGTTAACCCACTTATCAATGTCGTTAGGAAACATAAAACCCCCTATTTTTGAAAAGAACGCGCCGGTTTTTAAACTCACTAATAGCTATACGATAATACATTTCTAAAAACTTGTAAATAGTAAAAGGCAAAAAAAATCCGCCTCTTATTTTTAAAAAAAGCGGATATAATTTTTCATCTTGTAAGGAAAAATATTGTTGTAGCAAGAGCTGCAACGGCAAAGGCGATGCTAAATCTAATTAATCGTTTTTTACGATTTGTTTTATCAATAGAATCTCTCTTTTCTGCCAATTCTTTATCTAAAATTTCTCTTATCAAGCCATAAAGCTCTCTTTCCGGATTAAAGTTTTCACCATAATGAACAAACAAATTGAATTTCTGAACATTTTTCATTTCGCAATATATAAAACTAAAAGAGCTAGATGGATTTTTTACCATTTCTCTGCTCAAACGACGCAAAATACAAATAATCTGCGAAAACAAATGACTAGGTGGCCTAATCACAGACTTGCCATTGATTAAAAAGGCTGTCTGATTACCATCGGTAAACCGAAGATAGGTTATTTGCTTGGCTTTCTCTCGAATAGCCATTGAAAATAATCTCCAAATAGAAGTAAGACTATTATTATCAACAGCTTCTAGTGCATTATCTATAACTTTTTCTTCAAACTCAGAAATTTCCATAACTTTCTCCTTATCTGTTATGTTAAAGTGCCAAAAATATTACACGCTTACCATACACTAAAATTACCAAAATGGCAATAGAAATTATACTAAGTTCATTGGCAAATGCCTTAATTTTTGATTTATTATTTTGTAATCCGGAATTGTTTTTTCTACCAAATTCCAGAAATTTTTTGAATGATTGAATTGTTCTAGATGGCAAAGCTCGTGGACAATTAAATAATCTGCAAATTGTGGTTCTAAAAAAATAATTCTGTAATTAAAATTCAGGTTTGCTTTTTTAGAACAACTCCCCCACCTTGAGCGCTGATTTTTTATTGCAATTCTATTTATGTTGAATTTATAAAACTTGTTAAAATAACTAATTCTATTTTCAACTAAAATTCTTGCAGTTTCTCTATTATTTTTTGTGAATTTTCTCATATCAATCTCATTAGTATTCTACCACAAAACAAAACCGAGGACGTAATAATCCCCAGTTTTGTTTTAATTTACTTTACGTTTAGTTTTTCTTTAACTCTTTTTACAATATCATCAATATTCCAATCCGATTTAACTAGATAATCAGTAACATCTGCTGATATAGCTCTTGAAATGTGCTCTGAATCATCTAGATTAGTTAAAAAAATCATTAATGTGCCTAGGTTTAATTTAATTATCTCTTTAGATAAAGAAATGCCGTCCATTTTAGGCAATAAAATATCAATTAAAACTAAATCCGGTTTTGTTTTTTTGACTATAGCTAATCCCTCTTCACCGTCTTTAGCAATAAAAACATCAAATCCCTCGCTCTCAAATTTACTTTTAAGAGAAGATAAAAGTGGCGGATCATCTTCAACTACAAGAATCTTTTTTACCAAAGAATTTTTCATTTTTATAAATTCTTTGACTTTTTTTGACTGCCAGCCGACTTGCTAACTTTGGGTTCTGTAAAAAGAGAGTTAACCTTTTCAACTATCTCGGCAATTGGATGCTGAGTTTTGACAAAGTAATCCACGGCTCCCAAAGAAAGAGCTTTTTTAATTGTTTCATCTGTCTCTAAATTTGATAAAACAATAACCGGAATTAACTTAAGCTCAGAGTCTGCTTTTAAACCTTCTAAAACTTCCATACCTCCCTTTTTTGGCAAAATCAAATCCAGAAGAATAGCATCTGGTTTAAATTTTCCTGCCTTGGGCTGGGCTTCTTCGCCATCTCTGGCAATCATCGTTTCGTATCCTTCATTTTGAAATTTTTCTTCCAAAACAAGGGACAAAACGTCTTCGTCTTCTACAATAAGAACCTTCATATTTATTTATTTTTTAATAATATTTTTACTTTTGGCCTATATCTTTAATGCCACTAATAATATATTTTTGTAATTTATCAATGTTTTCATCTATATGTTTTAAAAGAAATTCCACTTCCGTAATTTCAAAACCTTCCAACTTACCGTCATCCCAATGATTTATCGCCTTTTCAATATCTTTTTTAATAACATTGAAAGATGCTGCAACATCTCTTTGAGAAATCACAATCCTGCGTTGCCTTTGGTTATTTATTAATTTATTAGAATACCAACCAAAAACATAGCTTCCAATTAAAATTATTATTAAAATTATTATCAATTCAGCGTATGTAATATTAAATCCCCAAAGCACCATTATTGGACGTTCCTCAACTTTTATTAAGTCTGATTTAACCGGTAAACTTGAAGCTCCGCGACTATCCTTGGCAATAACTTCAATATAATAAGTTCCTTTTTTTAAAGGAGAATCAATTTTCATTGCCCAATTTCCCTTATCGTCCGAATTGGTTGTAAAAGAATACATCAAATTATCTTTTTCATCTCTTACATTTAAAATTACCGATGCCGTTGCTAGCGAAGTTCCGCTTATAATCAATCCTCCCTCTCCAACATAAGTGGTTGACGAAACAGAAAATATTTTTGGAGACTCAATTGGCAAAATTTCAAACTGCGCAGTATTTTCCACTTTGTTGCCTGCTTTATCTTGCGCGCCAACTTTAATTGTGTGTTTCCCAGGAGATTGCGATGGCAAAGTGTAAGTTCTTAATTCGGTATCAACTTTTTCACCAGAATCTATTTGAATATAATAATGGTCAACTCCCGAAAGTTGGTCGGTTACTTTGTAAGTAATTTCTGGTGCTGGATTGTCTGACGATACCCCATTTGAAAAATTAATATCAAACGTTGAAGGAGGAACAGTATCAATTGCAATACGATAATTGTTTGTCGCACCCCAACCCATATTGTTGTAAAATCTGACATGTAAATACCAAATTCCGTCCGAAAGAGCCGAAAAAGATTCGTTGTTATAAATTCCTTTTGATTCTGTTGGGCTAGTTGTTGGATTTTTATCTAAAACAGTAGCAACCGCACTTATATCGTTTGGAAGAGTCCAATTGGCAGTAAATTTAGAAGATGTGTTATACCACTGAGCTGGAGCTGGATATAACGGAATTGTTACGCTAGGCTTGGCTGGAGCTGAAGCTGCCTCAATAGGAGTTCTTTCAATTAGCTGGACATTGCTAGTAGTTCCTGAAACAGTGCTTGCAATAGTAATAGAGGTTTTATTCATTGCAGTAAGAACGTTTGTGCCACTGCCATCTGATGCAGTTATAGCGCCATCAGAAAACACAAGGTCTGACTGTCCCAACCCTTTTGCTTTAAAAACAACTCTTAATGTTTGAAGGGATTTTCCAACTAAACCGCTTGATGACCCTCCAACAAAAGTTATTTCTCCTGTGGTGTTATCAAAAGTAGGATCTTGAATCCAAAAATTAAAAGCCGAACCAGTTTTATCAATACTCACAACTTCCAAAACAGCTGAAGAAAATTTTATTGTTGCTTGAACTACATTTATTCCTACGTCTTCGCTGTCAATTTTTATGTCAGCATTAAATTGGTCTCCAACTTTAAAAGTATCTTGACTTACGTTAATACCCAAAGTGGCCCCAAAGGCAACATTTGCAAAACCTAAAACAGCAATACATGATAAAACAATTATTAGTCTTGGCAAACAAAATTTCATAAGCTTTTTAATATAATTATCTTCTAAGGGTTCTAATGAAAATACTAAAATCTGTGGAGTTTACTTTGCCGTCATTATTTAAGTCATCAAGCAATCTTGTTGCTGGATCTGCCGAAAGCCAACGCGCAAGAAAAATACTCCAATCGCTTATATTTATTTTTCCATCATTGTTAAAGTCTGTTTTTGGAACTGTAAGATTGGTGGTAAAAAATACTCTCTGCGGAGAAAATTCACTTTCTACTCTATCAGCCGTGGTTTGGCTGGCGCGTATTGTATGACTACCAAGAGCCAATAAAGCCGTACTGTAAAGATATCTATATGATCCATCAGCCCCAGCAGTTACATCTGCGGTTATCAGTTGTCCATCAATTTCAATTTGTAATTTGCTTTGTGGAATTGCATATCCCACAACTGTTAAAAAGTCCCCTTTTGTAACAGTTGACCTAGGAAATCCAACCGTTGGAGAAACAATAATGTTATTTATATCCATTGTAGAATTTGCACTAAGCAAATTTAAATCAAAAATTTTGGTTTGAGCAGTACGACCGTCTTTGTCTTGAACTGATAAGGCAAAAGCGCGTGACCCTGCAGACAATCCTGTAAATGTTATTTCAAAACTTCCATCATTAGAAGAAACAGTATCTTTTTTAATAATATCTTCTGTTTCTTTTATAGCCATTATGCTTAAAATTGCTCCAGGATATGCCCTACCAGAGAAAGAAACCCTTCCAACTACAGATACTATTGAAGCTCCAATTACTCCGCTAGAAGCCGTGGGTACAGCAGAGAAAACTACTTGAGCCGTTGATCCAACATTTAAACCAGTTGCTTGAGTGTCAGATAACGATAAGCTTACCGTTTCAGCTACTGTATCTGATATATTTATTGTTCCAACTCCGTTTACAATATCAACTAATCCTTCTCCGGTTGCCGAACCAGAAGCTACAAGAGTGACATCGCTTTGATAAGCTGTGTCCACATTTCCCAAAGCATCTTCGGCTTTAATAGTCACAGCCGTTGGCACATTAATTGTGCTATTAGATGGATTGATAATTACAAAACGAGTGGCAGTGATAACATTGGTACTTACTGTCACCGAATCTGCATCATCTAAAACACCTGTGGCGCCATTAGCTGTTGGTGTACTATCTGAAACAGTAATTACCCATGTTCCAGCAGTTTCGTCGTAATACCAGAAATTAGCTGATGAATTTCCGTCATCAATAGGAATAGAGGTCACAACAAGTCCGCCAGTTACAGCATCGTAAAATTTAGCATTTGCTCCGGTTGATGAAGTGTAAAGATACACAATTGTCACTCCAGAACTTACGGCATTTCCAAATGTATCCTGTCTGCTTACGGTATATCCCAATCTTGTATTTACACTCATATCTCCCGGATTATTGATAATAAATTTTGCAACAGAACCAGCTGAAACTATAACCGAATCTTCTGCATAAGCAATTCCAGTTGCTGAAACTCTTACAACAGATGTAGCAGCATGCTCATCGTAATACCAAAAATCTGCTGATGAATTTCCATCTGTAATATTTACAAAAGTAATTACGCTTCCTCCCAACTCCGAATCATAAAACTTTTTAGTAGTTTCTGCTGGCAAACCAGAAAGAGAAGCCACTGTTAATCCCGAGGTAACAAGGTTTCCATATTGGTCTTTGCGAGTAACAGTATATTTAATACGATTTCCGGCAGACATGTCTCCAGGATTATTTAAAGAAAATTGACTAACTGCCCCAACGCTAAATACAACGTCTTGTGTAGAGTCAACATTTAAACCTGTGCTTTGCGTATCAGACAAAGTAAGGTTTACTGTTTGAGCCAATGTTTCGGAAATATTTATAGTCCCTACCCCATCTTTAATATCTACTAATCCTACAGAAGTTCCATTAGCACGAAGAGTTACATCACTTTGATAACTTGTATCTGTGTTTCCCGAATTATCTTGTGCTTTCACTGTCACGGTAATAGGGGCATCAACTGTGCCGTCGGTTGGGTTTACAATTACAAATTTAGTGGCGACTATTGGAATGGCACTTATTATCACCGAATCTGTGCCATCGGTTATTCCAATTAAATCGGGGGCTGAAGAATTATCCGAAGCCGTAATTGTGTAGGTATCTGGTGTTGTATCAGAATACCAGAAATTAGCCGATGAATTGCCTACTGTAATATCTACAGAGGTTATAACGTTATCTAATGCGTTGTAAAAAGTTCCTGTTGTTGAAGAACTGTATAAATAAACTGTATTAGTTCCACTGCTTGCAACATTGTTAAATTGATCTTCGCGCGTTACAATGTATCCAGCTTTTGTTCCCACATCAACATCTCCAGGGTCGTTTAAAACATATTTACTAACCGCTCCAGCATTAACAACAATTGAATCATATGCATCGTTTATGTTAACAGTATCATCTGGGCCAGAAGAATTGTCGGAAGCTACAATTGTGTAAGTTCCCGGAGTTTGGTCATAATACCAGAAGTTAGCTGATGAATTTCCATCTGCAATATCTACGTAGGTTATAACAGCATCAAGAGCGTTATAAAATTTACCAGTAGCAGAAGTTACGCTGTATAAATAAACTCTTTGAACTCCAGATGTGGTCAAATTATTATGTTGGTCTTTACGGGTAACAGTATATTCAATTCTTTCTCCGGCTGATAATGGACCAGGGTCATCAAGAATAAATTGTGAAATTGCTCCTCCAGCAAAAACCACATTTTGTGTAGAATCAACATTTAATCCAGTGGTCAAAGTATCAGACAAAGATAAATTTACTGTTTCTGCAACTATATCAGAAATATTTAGCGATCCAGTTCCATTTACAATATTCACCAATCCAGTTCCGCCTGAAATCACAGCAGAGCCATCGGCAACAAGAGTTACATCGGTTTGATAATTTGTATCCACACTGTTGTCTGGCTTTTGAGCTTCAACTGTCACTGTAATTGGAGCATCAACTGTGCCGTCGGTTGGATTTACAATTACAAATTTTACAGCAACTGGCATAACCACAACCGTGTCTGTTCCGTCTGTTATATCGGTCGCTTTAGCTGATATTATATAAGTTCCAGGCTCTTCGTCATAATACCAAAAACTAGCCGATGAATGTCCTGTAGTAATATCTATAGATGTTATTACTGAACCACCTGTTGCTGCACTATAAAATTTTGCTGTTGAACTAACTGATGACGTATATAAATTTACATTAGTTAATCCGGAAGTAACCAAATTTCCATATTGATCTTTGCGTTCAACAGTGTATCCTAAACGATTTTTAGCATACACATCTCCTGGGTCGTTTAAAGCAAATTGCTTAACAGCGCCAGGTGAAAAAATAACGTCTTGTGTAGAGTCAACATTTAAACCTGTGCTTTGCGTATCAGACAAAGTAAGGTTTACTGTTTGAGCTACCGTATCTGATATATTTATTGTTCCAACTCCGTTTACAATATCAACTAATCCTTCTCCGGTTGCCGAACCAGAAGCTACAAGGGTAACATCATTTTGATAAGTGGTATCAAGGGAATTATCGGTTTTTCTAGCTTCAACTGTTACGGTAATTGGAGCATCAACTGTGCCGTCGGTTGGATTTACAATTACAAATTTACTTACTTTTGGATAAACTGTAAAAGTTTGAGAATTAGATGTTCCTCCTCCTGGAGCTCCAGTCACCACTGTAATACCAAAAGTGCCATCAGTTGTTAAATCAGAAGTTAAAATTTCTGCTGTTAATTCGGTTGCCGAAACATAAGTTGTGACTTTTACTGCTCCATTAAAATATACTGTAGAACCATTTACAAAATTAGTTCCATTAACCGTTAAAGTAAAACCCGAATCTCCCGCAACTTTTTCGGTTGGTAAAATTGATGTTGTTGTTGGCAACAAATAATTAACCGCAAAAGAATTTGAAGTTCCAGTTTTTGTTCCGCCGTGATCGGTTGCTGTAATTGTTTGTCCATTCCCTCCCCCAGAAAGAGTTACTGATTGAGTTAATATTCCAGAAGAAAATGCATTAGATAAGGTTGGCAAAATTGTTCCAGCAGTTGTTGATAAGTCAACTGTACCAGCATAATTATTTAATGTGTTATTGGTTGTGTCTTTGGCTGTAATAGTAATAGAAAAAGCCGAACCAATTGTTTGAGTTGCAATAGTATTAAAAGCAAAATGGTCTAACCCAATTCCTCCACCAGTGTGAGTTGCTGAATTTGGAGAGCCTATCACGTTTCCAACAACATCTTGAGCATTAGCAACAGTAATAGTAATATCTCCACCGCTAACCATTATGCCAGAAGTCCAAGTTAAAACATAAGTATTACCAGAAACTAAAGCAATTGTATTAGGATTGCTTGCCAGTGTCCCTTTTCCTGTTCCAGATAAAGTATAATTTGAAACAGTGGTAACGCCAGTTCCCATTGCTTCGCTAAATGTTAGGTTTACCGTTAAAGCGGTTTGAACAGCAACCGAATTTACAGTTGGCGAAGTGACATCAATTCCTGCAATAGCATTAGACATAGAATATGTAGTATTTGTTGCAGTATCAACGGCTTTATAACAAACTTTTTTTCCATTGTCGGCTTCTGTTGTAAAAGTAGTTGAAGAATATGCAGTAAAAGTTAACGTGCCATCGCAAATTGAGCCCGTAGTAATGCTTTGAGTTAAAATTCCCTCATCAGTGCTGGCAGTAATGGTTTTACTCTGAGCCGGAGCGGTTGTTGGATTATTTATGGTAATAACTGGTGCTATGCTATCCACAGTCACGTGCACAATTGCTGAAAGTCCAGTGTTGCCTGCTAAGTCGGTGGCCTTGGTTTGGAAAGTATGCGCACCTTGCGAGAGACTTGTCGCAGAATATGTCCACGAGGCTGCTGTTCCCGAAGTTGCAACATATGCTCCGCCGTCAACCGAGATTGTGGTTGCTGAAAGATTTGTATCAGTTGATGTGCCAGTTAATGCAACTGTTGTTGAAGTTGCATATGAATTATCAGCTGGAGTTGAGATAGTCGAAGTTGGATTTGTGGTATCTTTTTTTAAATTAGCCACATTGTTTGTGCCAACATTACCCTTGCCGTCTGTATCGCGTAAATAAAGAGTAAATGTATTTCCTTCTGTAATAGATGCAAATTGAGATATACTTCCTAAAGTTGTTACTCCTGTTGTGCAAGTTGTCCAATT
>Ga0172381_10005204_pt1 | contig 13271 bp, 16 predicted proteins | sample Leawel6488metaG_FD_119754 | JGI IMG/M metagenome (GOLD analysis project Ga0172381, IMG submission 119754) | Leachate microbial communities from a municipal landfill in Southern Ontario, Canada - Leachate well 64-88 metaG | ecosystem: Engineered > Solid waste > Landfill > Unclassified | place... | reverse complement strand
TTTTTTGCTGCGTCAACAGAATAGAGCTTATTAGCAGATACGAAATAAATAAGATTATTAAAAAAATGAGTTCCTCGAATAGATCCTAATTGTGTGTCGATATATAAAAGAAGTCCAGGCGTTCCAATCAAAGCCGCCGGAGACTTGCTATCTTCTGGATTAAGTTCTGGATAAAAATTAATACAACGAGAAGCATTTATATTCGTGCTTCTTCCTGTATATCCTGGACCTACAATCCCAAATTTACCCATTTTAATAACCGCCGTTTAAAATATTTCCGCTTCCTGTCGCAAGCGGATTAATCGGGATAATCTCTTTCTTTTGTACAGAATTAATCGTTTCAATTACGTCCATAGAGTCTTTCGCCCATTTAATAACCTCTGCCGATACTGGACGATCCACTTCGGGAGCCAATAACATAGCTAAATTAGGAATGATAGCTGTTTTATAAATATCATTAAAAGTTATGTCATCACTCAAACTATCTAAGCTAGTTAAGGGCTTTTCTGAAAACATAAATAATGTATAAGTCGTTGAAGATTCAGGAGCCGGATAAATATAAAGAGTCATTACCTGATTAGCTTGTTGCGATGATCCGGGGTCCTGATATAAACATTCAGGAACCCCGGGTGTTGTTTTAAGACAATGCGAATTATATTCGTTTTTTGTGATTATTTTAACATCTCTGTCATTTCCTGACAAATCCCTGATAAATGCACTTATAATCCTATTGGGTTTAACCGTGTCAAAATCAGTAACAAGAGCAAGTGAGCTAACTCCCATCGTATAAGATACCTGTGCTGCGGTTAAATTAAAACTTTCTTTTATTTCTGCCATAGTCATTAAACGCCGACCACCCCATAAAGCAAGTAACATATTAAGCGAGTCAAGTCCGTCGTTCATTGTTTCAGACGATAATGTTTCGCCTTCGCCACCTACGCCGAGAAGTTTATAACTCTTTGCTATTATTTTTCTGACAGTATTTAATGACATGGCAGTTTCCTTTTACTTTTTTTTATTCTTAGCAACCTTTTTCTTTGATGCTTTTTTCTTGGTTGTTTTTGCTTTAACTTCTGGTATTTCTACTTTTTCCGGTTCTTCTTCTTCCGTTTCGTCCGGTTCTTCTGGCGGAGCTATAGCTTCGCATGTTTCTTCGACAACAACGTCTACCGTTGGAGTTTCACGTGAAACTAACATCTGGTCATCGATTTCTACATCTTCTTCAAAATCCTCTAGTTTTGCTCGCTGTTCGGGCGGATATAACTCCCATCCCTGGTCGATTAATTTTGCGAATTCTTCTAAAGACTCGCAACGCTTGTACGTGTAATCGTGTCCGTCTGATTTAATTCCATCAGATTCGTGATAAATTATCCTTGGCCATTCTAACTGACTAACTATTTCCTGCATTTTGTGAACCCCCCACGCTTTTTTTATAGATTAATAATCTCATTCGCTTTTAATCCCTGCTTTTTTTACAGAATTGATAAAAGCAATTGCATCTTGTCTGTTAACGAAACTAGAAATAGGAAGTTCTAATCCGTCACCTAAAACAATGGTTGCAGAAAATCCTTTTGCTGCACAAGACTCGCAAAGCATTGGCTTTACTATCCACGATATTCCATTTGTTTCAAGTTTTGCAAATTCAATTCCCATAATGTTACCTACATTTTAAGAAGGCTTGCGGCCTTCTTTTGTGCTTCAGCACTTGTTTTACAGACGATCTTCCTATCATACCCCGGCTTATCCATCGAACCTTCTACCCATTGACTAACGATATAACCGTTTTCTGCTTTTGTAATATCGACTGATTTACGTTTATTACTGGATGTATTAATCGGAGCATCCGGATAAACAGTTTCTTTGTTTCTTTTTTTTGCGTAGTTTTTCATTCCGTTACCTTTTGTCATGTTCTTTTCTCCTAATCCATTTTTGCTATGCTATTACGCCGTCTTTTGGATGCGTAATCCTTCATTGTTTCAACCGCTTTTTTTGCAACTCTTTTAACGGTCGTTGAAGTATTTTCTTTTTTAGGATAAAAATTGCTTTTACCACCGGCGAAAATCTTGTCCGGAGTTTTGGAACTTTTAAATATTGCATTGCTCATTTTATTAATGCGCATTTCATCACTTCGGTTACCCATGACTTTTTTATCCCATTCGGGTGTTCCTTTTACAGGACCTTTTTTCATATTTTTCATAATTTTAATCCGCCTTTCTTAATTACCAAGATGCCATTCCACCATGTAGGATGTCCATTACTAGCGGTCTTGACGTCCAGAATTATTTCCCATTCATTTAGACTTGCTTCCATAAAGTCCATTGTTGCTTGATAAGGATCTGGCCAATTCGTATCGTCGACGATTATCAAAGCATCGTCGGCCAAGAACGGTTCGGCTATTTTTAATCCTTCCAGCTGATTTTCGTAGTCGTGCGCTCCGTCGTAAAGATAGAATCCGATCTTATCTTCAAGCTTATGCATATGCTGGAAATATTTCCGGTAATCCATTTCAAAAAAGTGGTGATTTTCTGAACGAGCTTTTAGATATCGTTCGCGGAATTCCAAGCGCGGTCCGCCAAACTCTGAAAAGTTATCGATTCCGATACACTTTTCTTTAGGGTTACCAATCATGCCAGCTAAAAAAGTAAATCCGTGCCATACACCAACGTTGACGTAGCACTGACCTTCCGGCATATCGTTGACAGCTTTATTAATCAATGCCGCAATAGCGAAAGTTGACATTTTAGGCATAACGCAAAGATCAACTATTTTTTCGTCGACTGCTCTTTCTGGAATATTTATGTTATTCACTTCTAACCAATGCGGTGGATCATTAGGAAAAATGGTTTTATAAGTTATTTTGTTGATGTATTCTCGGAAGTCCATCCTGGTACCTCCTTGATAGGACTTAAAACAAAATTAAGAAGTTCACCGTCGTCATGATGCCACGAAACTACAAAATCAGCTTTATAAATATTACGAAAATCTGTCATCATTGTTTTGCCACATTGTTTATAATTTTCCTGTGATAAAAATCCCAACGTAATCATATTAATCACTCGACAATGCGAAGGATCACCCCATTGCTGCACACTTTTTTCACTTGGTACTACCGCTAAAAAATGTCCTGAAGGTTTTAAAATCCGATAGAACTCTTCAAATTGAGCAAAGAAGCCAACATGATCTCCCTGGTCGCTTAAGTGTTCTAAAACTCCATAGATATGAATTTCGTCGAATTCGTTATCTGGAAACGGATAAGGCAACATTTTCAAATCATGAATAACTTCAGGTTTACAGTCTGGATTGTGATCTAATGTTACCAATTCGCCATCCCAAGAGGTCTGGTCACCGATCCACATTCTTTTTTCCCTGCTATGGCCGCAGCCAAGTAATAAGATTTTTTTCATTGCTGCACCGCCTTTTGTTTAAGCAAATAATTATAAAAATTACCTTCAAAATTTCTTTGTCCACAATGAACAAATGTTATATTTGGCATGGCGTGACACTTTCCACCAATGTCTTCCCATAATTGACAAAAACCGTAATCATCACCAAACCAACGTCCATCTCTTACATATGTCCCGAAAAAATTATAAGTTATTTTTCCGCTCAGTGCATCTGTATAAGCAAGGTGCGGGTTTTCTTTTACAAGTTTTTCGATAACATGTCTTTTTATTTTCATGAATCCGGTTGGTAATCCAGACGCCAACAAAACACCGTTTTCATTGATTACGTTGTTTTGCTCGTCTGTTTTTAACATTACTGGGTACATTTCTTCATTTTGCTTTTTGGGATAGATACCGGCGACAACATCTTCATTCGCTCCTATAAGCATTTTGAAGTCGTCTGGCTGAAATCCAATATCTGCATCGATAAAAACTAACTCTGTTGCATCTGTTTCCATAAATTTTCTGACTAAGTTGTTTCGTGCCATTGTAACGTAGGGCAAACCGACCTCGAATGCAAAGTCCGAAGGTATTTCGTTTTTGATCAATACCTTCATAGCATTCATTAGCCCCTGAACACATGGCACAAAAACCTTCTTGTCAAAACATGGCATTGCTACAAAAACTTTAAACTTCTCTTTTTTTTCTTCCATAAATTCCTTCCTTTCCCACGCGGTTAATTGTTGAGCAGTATTTTCCGGGATGCTCAGCCCGGTTTCCGCGTGGGCGGAATCCTGCTGGGGTTAAATCTTTCCCCTAATGTTATGCACCGTTAGCTAAACCGGTTTCGTTCATAATTGCCTGTTGTTCCTTTGTTTGCTCCATGGTCCGTTGAGAAGACAAAGAAAATGGGACAGCTACCCAGCTTCCAGGAACTCCACCACCAGGGCCAGGTTCCATAAAACAACCAACGGTATACTTTTCAAGCGCGGTAGGTGTAATGATTGCCGCCGTAACATTCTCGAAAGTAATGCCGATGGTATTGGCTGCCGTAACTCTGCATCCTGCAATAGCAAGCCCTGGCTGATGTGACGGTTTATTAATAGTCACGGTCGAACCAGCCGGAACACCTGTAACGGTGAACGTTTCTTCTGCGCTGCTATTAGCCGCAACAGAAACAGGACTAAGGATTGGTCGGAATATTTTAAGTGGTGCTACTGGGTTTTGACAATAAGTTGTGACGCCATAAATTTCTGTAGCTGAAGGCGTTAAAGCACCGGCTGTAGTATTAATGAAACTAATGCCCAAAGTATTAGCTGCCGAAACACGAGTTCCAGCTAAACCGGTACCAGCCGTCAACGTTGGTTTTTGAGTACCTACAACAATGTCGGTAGCCGCTACACCAGTGACAGTCAACGACTGTTCTGCTGATGTATTAGCCGCAACAGAAGCCAGACCAGTTCCAACAACACCAAAACTTTTAATGTTACTAATTGCCGGAACTTCTTTCATGCAGCAAATAGTATAATTTTCAGCTGTTGGAGTAACTGCGGCCGCCGTAGGATTTACAAACGACACTGCAATTTGATTATTTCCACTTACGCGAACATTACTAATAGCAATACCAGCGGTTTGTGTTGGTTTTGTAATCATTGCAAGCATACCTGTTTCAATGATATTTCCACCAATAGCAGTAACCGTCGGATCGATATATCCTTGACCAGCATCTTCTATCCATACTCGATCAATGACACCAAGAGCAGTAACGTCGCAACCTAGCAATGCACCGGCACCGCCATTTTCATCGACTACGACTAATGTAGGGACTTGATAAAAACCAGTTCCGCCAGTAACCAAAGTCGCGCTAATGATTTTTCCATATCCATCAATTCCCAGCGTAATATCCGGTTGCGTTTGTGTAATGTCAAAAATCGTTTCAGAAGAACTGTCAGCCGGAACTTCAGCCGGAGTTAGAGATTGAATATGCGTTGGCGCACCACGCAATACAGTTACATTATAAACCTGTGTAGCGGTAGGCGTAAGAAAACCGGCTACGGTATTAGAGTACGCTAACGTGATTGTGTTAGCAGCACTAATACGTCCCGTATGAACACCCATGCCTACCTGAGCAGTTGGTTTATTGACAGCGGCTAAAAAGTCGGTAGTTGCCGGACCATTACCCGCAGTTGTTCCGACTGTCAAAGCTTGTTCTGCGGCGGTTATAGTTGCAATTGATACCGCAGTTAAAGTTTCTTGATAGGTCACTATCTGACCACCATTAGACACCGGAATTGGCGCCTGTGCTGGATTGCTTCGTGGATTTTTAGAAAACTTTGTCCCGTCTGGATGGCTGCCGTCTAAGTAACGAAGCCGTTTATAATTTTGATTATTCAACATGATATTTACTCCTATTCTTTTTTAAGATTAACCAAACAATACAACTGCCAGATCCGGACGAACAAGCGTCGGAACTATAATCGTGTCAATTCTGGTTATTTTAGTGCTGTTGTGAATATCGCCGTCAGTCCATAAACGCAAAGAAATTCCGTTATGAGAAACACGAACGCATTTGTCTGCTCCACCTATTAAAGGCAGATCGACGGAAGTGGTTACAATTGCATCTTGCTGATGTGCTAAATTCAAAACAGTTGTTGTGCTTGCTGCACCCGAAAACGTAACAACGGCTCCGGCTGTTGGCAACGCCGTAACATTACCGTTAACGTCTATCGGCAATGCTGGATAACGTTTTACCAAAGTACCGCCAACTAATTTTGCGGGGTTAGACAATCTTATTTCAGGAGCGATAGACAATGTTATTTGTCCGGCTGCGTTCGCTACTGCGTCTGCCAATACTACAAACATACGATTGAACGGAGTAGAATTCTGACTCATTGGATTAACACCAAAAACACCGGTTACAATGAAATGTTCGCCAGCATTTACAGTTGCATTTGCTCCGACGCCAGTAACTTGAATGGTTGAGTCACCGTTTGTGCTGCTAACCAAAACCGTTCCGGCTGTTCTTGTACCTGTTACAATTGTTGGGATGTTTACGTTTTCAATGAAATCGAAATTCATATTGCGTGTAATTCTGCCTTCTCGATATTGAGAACTAATATCAGCGGAAGGATTGAATAGCGCAGCATTTGCTCCTACTGAATTGGCCATTGCCGTAGTGTCTAAAGCCATGGTACGGTTATTTCTTGGTGCTCCCATTTGAGTAAGAACAGCGCTTGCATTACCAAAAATAACAGGCGCACCACTTCGCAAATAACCAGCACCCGCAGTCGTTCCAGGAGTGCTTGCGGGAGTACCCAACATATTAGGCGTTTTTAATGCTAACTTCAAAACATCTTCTTCGATTTCGTTTGCCATACTTGCCATAATTTGTTCAAGATTTGTTTTTGCATTAAAATCTTCGATGGAAAGTGCAAGCTCTTTGCTACCAAATTCAATTGCTGTTTGGTACCAATAATCATCTGTGATTTGAATAGGTAAAGTTTTTTCAACAAACGGCTGGACTTCTGCAACAGGGCCACGTTTAACAGGGACGTTCTCAATCCATTTTACATTTATAGTGTCACCTATTTTGGCGCCATCTTGTGCAAATTCATTTGAATATTTATTTTTGACGCCTTTCATAAAGCTAAGCTTGTTATCTAGTTGGTATAATAGCTCTTTAGCTACGCCACCAATATTTTTAATTTGATTACTCATTTTATTAACTCCTTTGATTAAAAGGAGACATCATCACCGCTACTAATCAACCGCTTGATCTTGCTCGTCTTTCCTTATTTCTTGTTTCAAAATAAGATTTAACATCTTTATCAGCAAGGTCAACACTTACAGTTGTTCCCTTTGAATTGCCTGGATTAATAGGTGGCGGTGCGCCTGTCACCTTTCTAGTTTCTAATGGTTTCGTGCTTTCGTTTATTCTGTTTCTGATACTTCCAAGCTCCATAATAGCGAGCTCTGGATCCATATTTGCGAGTTTGATTGCTTCTACTTGATTCTTTGCCAGAAAGTAAACAATCTGCGGACCTATCTCGCTTTTCTTTACCGCATTAACCACACGATTATCGAAAATCGGTAGTTCGGCATTGTTAACCGTTTCAGCTATGTCCGGAATTATTTTGGCCGCTTCAGTAAAACGATCACGGTAGTTTTTTTCTACCGAACTATTTCTTGAAGCAATTGCAGCCTGTTCATTTTCAATCCTGATTGTGTGTTTAGTGTCGTGACTTACTTTAGCGCTCAACCATTCTTCATAACTACCATTATAATCTTCTAACGGAGTAAACGCCGGAATTAGAGCTTCGATCTTATTAGCATTCGGAACTTCTTCCTTCGGTTCTTTTTGTTGCGAACCTTCATAACGGCCTTCTAAATATGCCGCTCTTTTTTCTGCCTCTTGCGCCCTTTTTCTTATCTTAATTAGTTCGCTTAAAGGAACTTTTTGTTCATCGCCTGCGGGGTCCGACCCCTTTAGTTCGTTTTCTTTCGGCTCTGATGGTATTTCAGTCTGTTGTTCTTCTTCTATCGGTGTTACTGGTTGTTGTTCAGGATCAATATTTATTTCGGTATTAACTTCCGGACTATTTTCTAAAGAATCGATTTTCATGCCTTCATAATTGGATGCTGACTCCATTTTTTCAGCTTGTTCAGGTGCCGAGTCTGATGTTACGGCTTGCGCTGTTACCGGGGCGATCGGTGTTTCCATTTTTATTTCTCCTTGGTTTAATTTAATAAACTAACTTTATTAGTATTCCTAAAAATTTTTTTTGTCAATAAAATTCTTAACCAATGTAAAACCTTTTGAAGCCAATTCGGTGCAGTAGTTGCAAAGGCACACGAACAAACGACAACTCCTCCTTTAACGTTCCCTGAATATCCGACGAATCCACGGCCAAAACATTTTTTACAATTAAGTTTTGCATATACAGCAGATCCGTTTTTTTTAATTCCAATTTGTTTTATTTTAATCATATTGTGGCCCCAATTCTTGCGGTGCCTGGGTGTTAGGGTTTCCCTGTTGTGGCGGTTCCATGTCAGCAGGATGAACCGGAGCAAACACTTCATCTAGTTTGTCTATAACCGCTTTGTTAACGCCTTCTTTACTTTCCGCAAGTTCTTTTTGAAGTTTAACTATTTCATGTTGCAGTTTAACTTCTTCTGTTTTTGATTTCTGCGTTTCGAGATCGATTTTTTTCATATTCAAAATATCTTCCGGCGTAGGCGGTTGCGGTTGCGCTGGCTCTGCGTCTTCTTCTTCCGGTAGCATTCCAGGCGGGACACGTTTTCGTACAGTCTCGGCCCATTCTTCTGCTCCTGGGAAATCTAATGTACTAACTAAATGCCAAAGATCGGCCGGATGTGTACTACCTGCAATTTTAGCAATGTTTAGAATATTTTCTGCTGCCTCTTGTCGTTGTGTTTGATAAGCAGGGCCGGTCATAACAACAACATCATATTTCCCGGTTGTAATATCATTAAACGGAGTGTCAACCCCTTTGTCTAATGCTTTTTTTAATGCCTTTTTATCAATACCGCTATAACGTTGTGGATCTTCGTCAATTGCTGATTTCGTTTTGCGCGCCGTCGTATTAATTGGAACTGTAGAATCTTTGCCGTTAAACCCTCTAATTCTTACGTCGCGTTCTGTATCATAAAAGAAAGGGATTGCGTCGTTTGCTATTTTTCCTATTTGAGCAACAAAGCCAGCACGGTTATCATGATAAACAAATGTTGAGGTATCACTTGGTGCTTGACGCGCTAAGATTGCCTTACCAGAAACTTCCGGACCTTGGTCGCCTACGTCGGCATTATACATACCGACAGCGTCCTTCATGTTCTGTTTGTTCTCTTGCAATATCTGAAACATTGCAACCGGCATCTGACCGACATTTGTCTGGGTTGGTTTTTGACCTGGGAAATCTGCGTCAGCTCTATGTTTTAAAAGTGGGAAATTTTCGGCATTAGCTGAAAGATAATCATCTTCATAGCCTTCAATCATTTTAGCCGATGCTTGCCAAGGCGACTTCGGCATCAGTGAGATTATTTCCCATAACGACGAATAAGAATTGTTAATAAGTTTTTGAGGGTCGATGGCATCTTTAAATAATCCGTCATAAAATCTTTCGCCTTTTATGTTGGTATACTCGCCGGTAGAAAACGCAACCGGAATAATTGATCCCGGCCATTCGCTCGCCTCTAAAATACGCCGAGACGTTATCTTAAGCCATTTAACGTGTGGCGTTTTAATTTCTCTTTCGTTCAATATTTCAGGTATATCATTCAAGTCGATTGGCGATTCATCAAACGCGACGCCTGCTTCAACCGAATCTTTTCTTTTTGCGTCTTGGTCTGCTTTGGCATCTGTTAAAGCATTTAAAGTTTTTTCAATGTGTGCTTTAGCTTCGTTTAATTCCATAGCTCGCCCGTCACTAAGTTGGACCATTGTTTTTGATGAATACTCTTTATAAAAATATTCTCGCACAATGATTTTTTCATCATCGTACCATCTTTCCATTTCCGTTCCTTCAGGTTTATCTCCTTCAAAATCCGATAACGCATCCTTTCCGTATTCTTCAATGAAATCCTCTTTTGTCATCGGAGTATCTATAAAGAAATATTCACCATTAGAATAAAACCGGCTATCTTTAGCGTTAGGATCAGGATGTACTGAAAATGGATTATCTATTGATTCGAAATATAATTCTTGTAAAAACGGATCTTCTTCGTCCTCGGTATAGCGTGATAAAACACGACCTGCTGCAAATCCGCAATCTACAAGCATTTTACCGGCATGATCGTAAATCGTTTCGGCTTCTGATTTATACTCGATAGTTTTAATTAATCCTGCTTTGATTTCGGCGTTTGCTTTACTGCCCTTACTGTTTGACGGTGCAATTTTGATTTGAACTTTATTGCGTCGCATCTCTCCGCAAACGAGATTTGAAAATCTCGACATTGAATTAACGGTCAAAGCCGGTCGCTTCGCATCTTCTCGTTGCTTTTTTTGGTCCGCTGGCCATTGCTCTCCATACTTGAATGTCAAAACCTCAATGGCTTTTTTATATACTTTGTTAAACGCTTCGACACTTCGGTCAAACCTTTTACGCGCAAGCTCCAATATTTTTTTTTCTTCTTTTTCTGTGAACCCATGTTTAATCGATCCTTCTTTTTCTTTCATGATAACCCCCTATTGTCCTAATAAAATATTTCCTTTTTTCGATCCCATCATAGAACTGACCGACTTATCCTTCGGCCCTATTTCTTCAAAACCACAAGCGAACGTCCTGAAACCATCCGCAGGATGACTGTTATGATCATGATCAGGACGCTTGGTCAAAACTTTTTTTACATCGTCCCACTTTGCATGATAGTTTTCAAGTCCGTTTATTCCATAACGACAATTTTCTTCATCAAACCAACACGACGCTATTATTTTTCTAACTGCTGGAATATGCACGTTGACTATAACATCCATATTCTGCGCTCGCGGTATCACTTCGATCGGTTTAATTCCGAGCGCTTCGGCCGACTCTTTTCTCGTTAATGCAATTTCGTTGTTTGTCATTTCGTGAACATTTGCATCGTGCGGCATGTAGTGATTTCCGTATATGTACGGAAATTCTTTTGTTGGCAACTCTTTCATTTTACGAGCGAAGTAAAGAAGTCCTAAGCCGGTGCCTTCTATGTAATTGATAACGCGATGTTGTAATCCTATATGTTGGATAAACCAAATAGTCATGCTGTCGTCAAGTCCGAGATCCCAATAAGTATTGACTTCTACTTCGGGAATCCACGGGACTTTGCAAATGCGTCCCTCTTTCCGAGCATCTGCCATTTGCTTGCTGTAATAACTACCCATGACAGCACCTTCAAAACTGCATTCAAATTCTTGCAAGTAAAGCGCCTCGCCCATTTCTTTACCATGCAAACCGATATATTCTCTTTTGGTTTTTTCTTGTTGCTCTTTTGTAAAGACTTTTGTCTCACTTGCTTTTTTCATATCGGCGAACCAAGCGGGATCACTAACAGCAAAATCATAAAATGTTTTAAAATGATTACGCCCGCGCGTAGTTGAAATGAACATTGCCCAGCCACCGTTTTCGTCTAAGATGGGCGACAAATAAAACCATGCCAAAGGATTGGCAAGCGCCCATTCTGAACAACAAATTCCGATCGGCGGAGATCCTACAATGCTGTTAAAGTTATCGCTCCCAATAAGTTGCCACATAGAACCGCACTTAAAAGTTATTTTCATTTGTGTTGAGTTGGTTGCTAATCTTATTGACGGTGGAAAAGCTTCGTCAATTCTGCGAATACCAGTACGCGGATTAATTGCGTCCCATATAGCAATACGGCATTGCGAGAATTGCGGGAGCATATGCCAGTAATTACCGGTGCGCATATGAGCTGCGCAAGCGGTGAAATGCATTGCTACGTCGTCTTTTCCCCATCGTCTATGGGCAGCTTCAACTCCCCTGGCGCCAGGACTTATTATTTTTCCATATTTTTCGATTTCTTTTTTTTGTTGAACAGCGCAGGCCATCATATGATTCCATACGGGCGCCTGGTCTTCTCGTTTAGACCAATTATTCGGGAGTGTTATTTTTTGATTCATTAGGTTTCCCGACTCCGTCGGTTCTTATCTCTATGGTTTGGCTTATCGCCCCGGAATGGTTTTGATCTATTCTTTCACGGTATTTGTTAGGAGCAGCGCCCTTGAGCATAAACATCAAAAGGGCGTCGCTGAATTTGCGAACCTTACCAACGTCTTCGCCTTTATAATAAACGGGTTCCTTCCATCCTTCGGTGGCTCGTTGAATTGCTATATCTTCCAGATAGGTTATTGCTTCGGATTGCGCTTGATCAAATTTAACTTGATATGCTTCGTCTTCTTTTGACCATCTGTAATGGTCAGCTCTTGATATCTTAGCAATTTTGGCGGACTTTTGAATGTTTCCGGTTTTTGAGAATGCGGCTAAGAAAACAGCTTGCATGACGGAAGTCCTGTCCTGCTTCTGCTTTTTAGTTGTTTTTTTCTTGACTACTTTTTTTTTGGTAGTAGTTTTTTTCTTAGCCAATTTCTTTTTCATGGCTTAATGATGATATTAAAAAAGATTAAATGTCAAGAAAATTCTTAACCAGATTATATAAATCAGTTACTAATAAATGCCTCGATCAAATAGTAATCAGACGACGGATAAATTTCCGCCGGGTCAAAAGTAAACGTGATTTCTTTGGTTGTTGGATTAACTGAGTACGTGACTGTAAACGTTTTACTACTAACTGTCAAGCTGTTTGGCAATAAAATATTATCACACCATGGAAGACCAGAAATAGAATAGCGAATATATGCCGTTACTTTTGACGAAGAAGTTAACGCCGCGCAATTAAGCACGACGTTATCAATCGGATGCATTGCGCCGGTACTGTATGCAGTAACCACCGGCGAATATGTTGGCGTTGCCGTTGCTGTCCTGGTTGGTGTTGCAGTCGTTGTGGCCGTCGCGAGTTTCGTTTTTTCAACCGTAGGCGTTGGTGTGTACTTATTAACAGTTTCCACAAGTAATTCACAACCTTTGATTGCCGTCGGACTGTTACCGCATGCAACCAAAAACAAAACTAATAAAATTAATAAACATTTCATTTTATTCACCGTCCTTTTTTTTGAATTTACTTTCTTTAAACTCGCACTGCTTTTCTAATCTTACTAATCTAGTTTCGATGTGCGTGCACTTTCCTACTTTCTTGTCGTCCCAGGTGGCCGTTATGTTTTCACACCTTCCGCACACTTCGTCCGGTGGTTTGTTAAAATCTTCAGGCGCTATCATTTCTATTTCTCCGTCTATAGTAATTCGTCTTATCCCTATCCCGTTT
>Ga0172381_10005203_pt1 | contig 13273 bp, 15 predicted proteins | sample Leawel6488metaG_FD_119754 | JGI IMG/M metagenome (GOLD analysis project Ga0172381, IMG submission 119754) | Leachate microbial communities from a municipal landfill in Southern Ontario, Canada - Leachate well 64-88 metaG | ecosystem: Engineered > Solid waste > Landfill > Unclassified | place... | reverse complement strand
TCAATTTTGGCGATATAATCAAGCCCTGCTTCTTGATAGGGAGCGGCTGGCGGAGCCCCGGTTTCCGTTCTGTTAAAACTAATCCAGCCGATATTTTCTGACCAAGCCTCTCCGGAAAATTCCCCTGAGTTCGGGTCAATGTTAACGCCGTAATCCGAAACGGCGCAGCTTGCCCCATTGGTGCAGTTAAAACTAATCCAGCCGATATTTTCTGACCAGGCGTAATTGGAAAGATTGTCTCCTTCACTGGCTGCAGCAAAACCGGCTAAAAAGAAGCTGGCTACTAATATTGTCGAAAAAACTGTTTTTTTCATATTAATCGTTCCAACAATGGCAGCTTAAGCCATGCATATTGGCAAATCCGCGGCAATCATAGGAACCGACCCAAGGCAGACAAGTCTGAAATCCGCAGGCAAATGCCTGGCCGCAGGGACAATTCGGCAAATTGGCAGTACAGGAAGCCAATTCTCCGTGGTCCCATCCCTTCTGAGTGCATTGCGTATTGCAATAAGCATTGTCTTCGGGCTCGTTGCAGGCAGATCCGCTTAAGGCAAACATATTGCTGGGAGTAGTGCAGGTCTCCGAACTGTAAGCTCCAGTATCTTCCGTACTTACGCACATATATTCAATTTGGCATGGCCCCGGGGCCGAACAGTAATAATAACAGCTGTAGCCGTCATGAACCTGACAAGTTGAAGAACGAGAAGAATAAGAATAGTAATCGCATTGAGTGGTAGTCACCGCATAAGCGGTCACGCTTACTGAATCACCGTTAATCGAACAGCTGCAAGTGTCAAAGGTTCCTCCTTGGCCGTTGGAATACGTTAACTCTCGGCAGGAAATCTGGGTTGCCGTCGTTCCTTCCGGGCAGGAAGCAGATACGGTTTTTGAGCCGATGTACTGCCCGTAACCGGAACCGACGACAAAAGGAGAAACATCCATTTTATAGGTAGTAAGGCCGGCAGCGGCAGGCCAGCTGTCTCGACAATCCTCGCCGAGACAAAGTCCTTGATTGACAACTAGGCCGTGTTCGGACTCTCCTCCGGTATTTAAAATCAAGCCTCCTTCTTTGCTTTGGTCCCTCGGACCGACGTTAAGGGGAGCAGGAACGTTGCCGTCCGGCGGAGATTGGGCCGGCTCCTGCCAGGCCACCGCGTAAAAGGCCGCTAAAAATATCAAAGCCAAACAGAATAGGGAGAAGTATATATTTTTAGAAGAAAACTTGGGCATTATATTTAAATTATCTTGGTTTCCCTATTATTATTTTAGCAGCCTTAAGATATTCCGAATCCGGATCGTCCATCTCAGGAACCATTAAGATATTTCTTCCAATCTCCAGGTCGTCAAAATCAGCAACAGTTTCTTTAAGGAAATTATACTGGAATTGGGATAGGTCGGAGTTCTCTTGAAAAAACCTGCTCTGTTCTTCTATTATCTCATGGGTAGTTTTCCATTCCCCAAAAACTATTTCCGTATTTTCCGTTACTGAAACCGTCAGTTCTTTTTGCCATTCAATAAAAGGATTTTCCGGAGGTTCGGTTTCTACTGTCAATAAATCACCGTCTAGTTTGGCAACGGTTCCATAAATAATCAATTCTGCCCCTTCTATGGCTTGAGAGCCATCCCATTCAGCCCGATCTTCCAGCAGCACCTTGATTTGCGGTTCATAAGACTGGAAAGCGAGCAAAGCCCCCAAAAACGCTGCTAAGAAAAGCACGGCCGCTGTTCCTATTATTATGCTAATGCGCTTCGTTTTTTCACCCATATTTTCTTTATTAATTTTAACACCCCCTTAATTAAAAACAACGCTTATTCGGTCTTTCCTTTAAAAATAAGGAGATATTCCGCCAGCACGCGCGTCCCGTTTCTGACGCCCATAACCTTGATGAGGTAGCGTCCGTCTTTTTCAAAAGAAAACTCCGAGGCGCTGTAACTGTTATCATAAAATCCTTGCGGGATATCCCCTACCCTATAGGGCGGCAAGAGAAAGCTTTCCGGTTCGGGAAATTCTTCCGGAACGCTGAACTGAGATGATGGTGAATTTCTTTCCAGTGTTTCGGGAATAAAAACGGCAACATCTTCTTCTTCCACCTCAAAATTGGAAGTAAAAAAGGCCAGCTGATGGTCTTTTATGTCTCCGGCTTCTCCTAAATTAAAAACCCTGACTTGGATTACTTTCATGTTTTCCGGCGGCCAACCTAAAATAACGCCATCGGACGATTCCTCAATACTCAAAGGGAAGTCCCCTCCGGGACCCTCCTGAAAATCCATTTCTTCGAAAGTGGAAACCTCATCGGGCTCTTCCTTTAGCTGCGATTCTTGCCAATACCAAAAACCCAATGAAGCTGCAGCCGCAACAGTAATAATTAAGATAATTATTAAAAATACCTTGCTTTTTTTCATAATTAATTGCTGCAGCGGCAGCTAACCTGGTGCTTATAGTTATTACAGGAACCGTAGTATTCCACGCTTCCGCATCCGCAGTTATTGTAGGAAGTGCCGCAAGAATAACTGGGTCCGTAAGGATTGCAATAATTCGTGCCGATATTGGGACTGCATCCGGTCATTTCGTAATTAGCCCACCCTGCCCCTAGGCATTTGTTCTGGCAGAATTGGGCATCTGTTCCGGCGTTGCAGGCTCCTCCGTTCTCATATGAAGAGAAAGAGCAGGCCTCGCTTGTATATGCTCCAACGGTATTTTCCTGCCCGCATTTGAATATTAATTCGCAAGGGCTGTACGAACTGCAGCTGTAATAACAGCTGCCGCTCCAGCTTGAATAGCGGGTGCAGGAATCAACAGCGCTCCTCGCCCACCAGGTTTCGCAAGAAGTATCTTTGATGGCAGAAGCTTTAACTGAAGCATTGTTGCCGTTAAGGGAACAAGAGCAGGCGTAAAAGTCGTTTCCATGTCCCCCGCCGATAAGGGTCCTGGGACAATTAAGAAGCACGGCAGTGCTGCCCGCCGGACAGCTGTAAGAAGCCGTCTTGGAGCCGCAGAAGCTTCCGCTGCCGACGCAGTAGCTGTTAACGGTCATTTTGTAAGTAGTATCCACTCCGGCTCCTTCAGGCCAGCTCTCTATGCAGGCGTCGCCGATACAGACTTTTCCCTGGTCGACGACAAGTCCGTATTCCTCTCCTCCGGTGTTCACCACCAAGGTTCCTTCTTTGTATTGGGTTTCCGGACCGACGTTAAGGGGCGAGGGCACGTTGCCGTCCGGCGGAGATTGGGCCGGCTCCTGCCAGGCTACAACATAAAAGGCAGCCAAAAAACTGATGACCAAAACTCCGAAGACTAGCGCTGTTATTTTTGCTGAAATCGCCTTGTTCATGCTTATTTGTTTATAATAGCATTTTTAAAGAAAGCAAAAAGCTCCCGAGTGCGGGAGCTGTGGATAAAAAATTAAGACTGAGATTCTGTTATCTAGGATTTGGTCTTTATAACCTTGTCGATAATGCCGTATTCTTTGGCTTCCTCGGAAGTTAAATAAAAGTCTCTATCGGTATCCTTTTCAACTTTCTTCAAAGGCTGGCCCGTGTGTTTCGACAGAATATTATTCAGTTTCTCTTTGATCTTCAAAATCTGCTTGGCTGTAATTTCTATTTCCGTAGCCTGTCCGGTAACGCCTCCTGCCACCTGGTGCAAAAGTATTTGGGAGTTAGGAAGGGCGAATCTCTTTCCTTTGGCTCCGGCAGCCAAGAGAGTGGCTCCCATAGAGGCGGCCAAACCAACGCACACGGTAGAAACATCGGGTTTAACATACTGCATGGTGTCGTAAATAGCCATGCCGGCTGTAACCGAACCTCCGGGGGTGTTCAAATAAAGCTGTATGTCTTTTTGAGGGTCTTTGGAAGCAAGGAAAAGCAGCTGGGCAATAACTGAATTAGCCACAGCATCGTTTACCGGTCCGCCAAGGAAAATAATCCTTTCCTTAAGAAGGCGGGAATATATGTCGTAGGCCCGCTCTCCGTATTGGGATTTTTCTATTACCGTTGGAATTAAATTCATATTAATTCAAGATTATATATTGTTCATTAGCGAATCAAGGTTTTGGCGAAGCCAGGTTCTTACTTTAAAGAATTTTCAAGCAATTGGAATGCCTTTTCATTCATTATAACCTCCTTACTGTACTCCTTCAATCTTTCCTGGTCAAGCTGGCTGGCTTGAGGATAATTCTTAAGAATCTTTTCGTTTTCGGCTTTAATTTCTTCTTCTGTCGCTTCAAGCTTTTCCTGCTTGGCAATCTCTCTTAAAACAAGGGAGTTCCTGACTTTTTTGGCGGCCTCGGGCTTTAAAGAATCAAATACCTCGCTTTCGTTCTTGCCGACTTTATTCAAGTATTCTTCAAAAGTGATTCCGAGCATCTGGCCAACCTGGTTTTTGAGGTTTTCCAGCATCCTGGCTTGTTCGGATTCCAAGAGGGCGTCAGGAATATCAATATTGGCCGCTTCCCCTATCTTCTCCAATATCTCTTCCCTCAGCCTTTCTTTCTCCCTGTTCTCTTTCTGCTCTTTGAGCTTGGCTATCTCCGAATCAGTCACTTTAATCTCCTTCCTCTCTATTCCCGAAACGATTTTCTTGTAATCGGGGAGCTCTATCTCCGGCATAACCGAAACAGTAGCCTTAAATTCCAAGGGGTTGCCCGGAGCCATTTTAAGTATCTCTATTTTCGGCTGGCCGATGGCATTAATATCGTTCTCCCGGACGGCTTTAACGTAATTGTCTCTAATGCAAAGCTCCCCGGCTTCAGCCATAATATTCTGCTCTCCTGCTTCTTTCTCCACTATTTCCGCCGGGACCTTCCCTTTCCTGAACCCTTCCTTCTCAAAGTTCTTGGCTATTTCCAGAACCGCCTTTTCGCGAAAGGGCTGGAATTCCTCGGCGGGAACCTCTATTTTTAATTCTACCTGCGACCCTGAAAGCTTTTTGACTTCTGTTTTCATGGTTTGACTTTTTGGTTAATTTTGTTAGATTCTAATATAGCACTTTTACAGATAAGGAGCAAGAAAATGAAGAAAGTTATTGCTACGGGAATCGGCGTCGTCTTTCTGGTCGGAATAATAATGCTTTTCGTAAAACTGGTTTTTCTGGATATGCTTTTCCCGCTATTCAAGCCGTTCGTATTGCTCATATTCGGACCGGAGAAATCTTTTCTAGTGGTGCCCGTCGCCCTTTTCATGACGACTCTAATAATCCTTCTGGCGGGATTCCTTTTTTCCAGGGACTGTGCCAAGAAATTTCTCACCAGAGCGGTAAGAAAAGTTCCTCAGGGGATAGAAAGCAGCCGGGGAGCATTAGTCAAGCTGGCCGACGGCAGCTATCTTATCGCAGCGAAAATAAAAAAGATAAAGATTGGCAGAATGGACGGCGGAACAGATGATTATTACATCCTCTACTCTCCCTCCTCCCCTATTCCTTGGGGAGGCCTGCCGATCATCTTCGCCAAAAAAGAAAACGTAATACTGCTAAAACTTTCTTTCAGGGAAATATACATGATAGCTGCTTCCTTTGGGCAAAGCACTCCGAGGGTTATAAGCGAGCTAAAAGATCAAAGCGCTGAATAAAATCAGCGCTTTTTATTTTACACCAAAAATCCGACAATCAAAAGGGCTACGATATTCAGAACCTTAATCATCGGGTTTATAGCCGGCCCAGCTGTATCCTTGTAGGGATCTCCCACAGTGTCTCCGGTAACTGCAGCTTCGTGAGCAGGGCTTCCTTTCCCTCCCAGGTTGCCTTCCTCAATGTATTTTTTGGCATTATCCCAAGCGCCTCCCCCGGAAGTCATGGATATGGCCACGAAAAATCCGGTGATAATGCTTCCTATTAAAAGCCCGCCTAAAGCTTCCGGACCCAGAATAAATCCCACCAAAATAGGAAATACAATAGGAATCATGGCCGGGAAAATCATTTCCTTCAGGGCAGCCTTGGTAACTATGTCAACGCAAGTTCCGTATTCGGGCTTGGCCTCCCCCTCCATCAATCCTTTTATTTCCCGGAACTGCCTCCTGACTTCGTCTACTACTTTCGATCCTGCCTTGCTGACGGCGGTCATAGCCATAGAGGAGAACAGGTACGGCAAAAGCCCGCCGATAAACAGCCCTATTACAACTCGGTAGTCTTCCAGTAAAAACGAAACTCTGGCTCCTAATCCCTGTATTTCCTGGGTGTAAGCTGAAAAAAGAACCAAGGCAGCCAGGGCAGCTGAAGCTATGGCATACGCTTTCGTCACCGCTTTTGTGGTATTTCCCACTGAATCTAAAGCATCGGTTACCTCCCTGACTTTTCCTTCCAGCCCGGCCATTTCAGCTATTCCCGAAGCATTGTCGGTAATCGGCCCATAAGAATCAAGAGCAACAATTATGCCTGCCATAGAAAGCATGGAAACTGCCGCTATGGCCAGCCCTTCCATCCCTCCCGCCAAAAAGCTGACTAAGATTCCAATTGATATGAGAAGAACCGGCAAAGCCGTTGATTTCAATCCAACGGCCAACCCGGTAATAATGTTGGTGGCATGACCTGTTTGAGAAGCCTCGGCTATCGATTTAACCGGCCGGTATTTTTTGGAGGTATAGTATTCGGTTATTATAAACATTCCTCCTGCTACAACCAGCCCCATAAGAGCTGGCAGATAAATCTGCCAAAAATCTATATTCAAGGAATCCACGGCTCTCCTGACCAGAAAAATAAATCCGACAGCCGAGATAACCGAAGAGGCTATTAATCCTTTATATAAGGCGGCCATAATATTCTGGCTTTTACCCAGCCTTACAAAAAAGCTTCCGATGATAGAGGCGAGAATGGCCACCGATCCCAGCATTAAGGGCAGAAGCATAATGGCGGTAGTTCCCGGAAACAGCAAAGCCCCTAAAATCATGCCCGCTATCAAGGTAACTACGTAGGTCTCAAAGATGTCGGCTGCCATGCCGGCGCAATCTCCGACGTTATCCCCCACCTGGTCGGCAATCACCGCCGGATTCCTAGGGTCGTCCTCGGGAATTCCTTTCTCTATTTTCCCGACCAAATCAGCTCCTACATCAGCGGCTTTGGTGTAAATTCCTCCCCCAAGCCTGGCAAACACCGATATTAAAGAAGCTCCGAATCCCAAGGCTATTAAAGGCTTTATATCTTGAAAAACGAAATAGAACAGGGAAACAGATAAAAGCCCTAATCCTACCACCAAAAACCCCGTTACTGCTCCCCCTCTAAAAGAAAGCTTCAGGGCCGGTTCAATTCCGCTTTTGGCAGCTTCGGTAACCCTGACATTGGTTCTAGTGGAAATGGTCATGCCGATAAATCCGGCAAGAGCCGAGAACAAGGCTCCCACTAAAAATCCAAGGCCCGTCTTAAAATCCAATAAAATCCAAAGAAGGAAAAAAAGAAAAACAGCCACTATGCCGACTGTTTTATACTGCCTCCGAAGGTAAGCTTTTGCCCCCTCCTTAATGTAATTAGAAACGGCAATCATCTTGCCGGAACCCTCTCCGGCCCCTTGAATCCTTTTTATCAAAAAAAAGGCGAAAACTATGGTGAACAAGGAAACGAATATTGGAATATAGAGCATATTTTAATTGTTATTTTGTTTTCTTTTTGGGCTCTTTTTTCTCTTTTGTTTCTTTTTTCTTCTTAGTTTTTGGTTTTTCTTCCTCCCCCTCAGCTTCCGGCTTCAAAGCCACCTCCTCTTCTTCGGGAGCAGCTGCCGCCTTCACTTCCGCGCTTTCCGGAGACCTGACATCTATCTTCCAACCGGTCAATTTGGCTGCCAGCCTGACGTTCTGTCCGTCTTTGCCTATAGCTAAAGAAAGCTGGTCCTCGGGAACTACGGCCAGAGCTTTATTCCTCGGCTGGATTTTAACTTCTTCAACTTTGGCGGGAGAAAGGGCATTGGCAATATATTCTTCGGGTTTTTCCTTCCATTCTATAATATCGATTTTCTCGCCTCCCAGTTCGTTGATTACAGCCGACACCCTGGTGCCTCTCTGGCCAACCATGCTGCCTATGGGATCAACTCCTTCAACGGTCGAAGTAACGGCTATTTTCGAGCGAGAACCGGCTTCGCGGGCAACCGATTTTATCACAACAGAACCGGCTGCAACCTCCGGAACCTCCAACTCAAAGAGCTTGGAAATTATTTTGGGATAGGCCCTGGACAGAAAAACCGAAGGGCCTTTCGGGGCCTCTTCCACCTTTAAAAGGTAAACCTTGAGGCGCTGGCCCGGCCTGTAAAATTCTCCGGGAACCTGCTCCTCCCTGGGAAGAAGCCCCAAAGTTTTTCCAATGTCCATAAAAACTATCCGGCCCTCTACCCTCTGGACTATTCCTGAAATAATCTCCCCTTCTTTGGACTTGAATTCGTTAAATACGTACTCCCGTTCCGCCTCTCTTATCCTCTGCAAAATAACCTGTTTGGCGGTTTGAGCAGCTATTCGGCCGTAGTCCTCGCGGGTTTCAAGTATCGTTTCCAGGTCTTCTCCGGGCTTAATTTTGGGATTTTCTTTTTTAGCCTCGTTAAGCATTATGTGCTTTTCGGGATTAAATCGTATCTTCCTTTCTTCAACGGGAATCTCTTCCTCTTCTTTCTTGTCTTTCATTTTCTCAAGCTCTTCCTCCGAATAAATCATGCCTTCGTCAACAACTTGTTTAACCTGCCAAAACTTAACTTGGCCGGTCTCCGGTTCAAGCTTGGCTTTGACTATCTGGCCTTTCTTGCCATAGTCTTTTTTGTAAGCTGCCGCTATCGCCATTTCAATGGTTTCCATAACTTTGTCCTTGGGTATTCCTTTTTCCTCGGCGATTTGAGCGATAGCGGAAGCGAATGATTTTAAATCCATGTTTTTTATTTCTAATTATTTATTGCTTTTCTAAAAAAGAAAGCCCGTTTCCAACGGACTTGATTTCACAGCAACCAAAACTGAATTTATTATATGCTTTCCCAGGCCTTCTTGTCAAGAGAGGCGGGACTGGTTCTTGACAAATCAAAATAACTGGGATATAATAATCTGTTAGCTGGTCTTTAGCTGATTGGGAGTTTCCCCCTATTCCCTCCTTACTTGGGGCCCCGCAAGGGGATAACGGCTTTATGCCCAAGAAGCTCCCAATTAATTGAAGACCAACAAAAAAAGCCGGGAAGATTTCTCCCGGCTTTTTGTTTCGGGACTCACGGCCCCAGATTGTTTCCTATCAGCCGCAGTACAGCGGCTGGCCGCCAACGGAAGTCATCCTATGTACATGGCAACCGCCGCACTCAGGACAGGTTATTTCCTTTTCCTGAGACGGGCTGGAAGGTATCGGCAGCTCAAAAACGTGCTTGCACAACTGGCATTCGTACTCCCAAACCAGCTTACTCTCATGCAGATTAAAGCCCTCGGGCTCCCATAAAGGCATTTCCGCTGTGTTGCTGCTTCCGCATTTAGGACAAGTGTTCGGGGTAGTAAGGTCTTTTCTGAAAATTTTATTGCAGTCGCGACATAGGCGGATGCTAGATTCTTTTCCCTGAATATTACAGAATAACTGTTCTTCCTTGTCTTCCATTTATCCCTCCCTACCGCTTTAAAGGTGCTCATTTCAGATTATCACCGCCGAGTTCAAAGTCAAATAAAATACCTACCCCAGGATGGAGCAGGTATTATATGGTGGACCCGGCCGGATTCGAACCGGCGATCTCCGCAATGCGAATGCGGCGCTCTACCAGCTAAGCTACGGGCCCAGGATTTTCTTTATTCTCTCAGCCTCCCTTTCTACTATTTCTCCGTCATATTCTCCGCTGTGGGCGACAGCGCCTTTGTAAATCGGTTTCTTTTGGTCTAAATGCAAATTAAGCGATGTTTCCCGTGAAACATCTTGCTTTAAATAAATGTGAAAACGGGGATAGCCGGATGCAGAAGCTCCTTCTACTGACCTAGAAAAAGCCATCTCTCCGGTTCTCTCGTCCATTCTTTCAAATCGGTATCCGCATTTTCTCATTAAGTTTTGAATGTTTCCCTCAAGGGAAAGCCTAATCTTCATTTAATTATTCGTTCCGGCTTATCTTATTAAAAATCTCCCTTCTGGTCAATATTATCCTGAGGAGCTTCAATGCCCTTGTAACGATGAACACGGCCAATACCTGCACCGTTAAAAGAGACGTTTCTCTTAATATAGTCAGCGGCCTTCCCGCTTCGGAAAAACCGAAATGGTTATTGCTAAGGAAATTAACTACGTAAAGAAGGGTAGTCAGCCCGACCCAGACGTAAACAAAATATTCGCCTTGCCTCTCAACTTTCCTTTCTCCCAGCCACCTGACTATTTCTTTGTGCAGGGAATATATCACCAGCACTCCCAGATAAAACAGCTCTATGCGAGTGGGAGCGAAGGCGCCCCTGGTAAAAAATTCCGCCAGCTTCATTGCCATAACTACGCCTGTTACAGCAGCGCAAATAAAGAAAAGGTTCTTGTTTATCCTGGTTTCAACGGATCTTAGTTTTTTTAATTGGCTGTTTCCTTTCATAATTATTGGGAAACGCTGAAGTGAATCATAACGTCTCCGTCGTTTTCATTATCGTTTTCGTCGCTGCAGCGTACAAAGAAGCTGTAATATTCCCCGTCCTCCAATCCGCTTACGGTTGCAGTATGGTATATCTCAGCTTCATCCCGACTAAAACGGCCGCTCATTGAGCTGTAATCTGTTCCCTGCTCATCATCATAGCGGCAGTGGGCAGGTTCGTCAGTAGCTACGCTGATAAGAGCGCTTGTGGTTCCTGCCGGGAAAACGTCGCCCGTAGGATAGGGATTAATCCTTTTCGGAGGAGTTTCGTCTTTAGGCAAGCTAACCTCAAAGGATATTATAAAATCCTCCTGATTTTTATTCTCCTTTAAATCCTGGCATCTCACGTAATAAGTGTATTCCTGTCCCTCGCTAAGTCCCGTAACCTCGGTAGAGTGGTGCGTGGCTCCGGTATTGGAAAAGAGGCGCATTTTGTCGTAGCTCGTCCCTTTTATGCTGCCATAGCGGCAGACAGCCACTTTATCAGTATCCAAGCTAATGTCGGTTTTCTTTGTGTAATAGGGAATTTCTCCCGTGGGGGAGGCGTTAAAGCGCTTTGGGGGAGCCAGCTCAGGAGATTCGGCCTCTTCGGTATCAACTCCTACTTGTTCCTCATTAGTGGAGCCGCCTCCGAATAATCTTTGAAAAAAACTGTCTCCGCCGGTAGTACTTTCACTACTGCCGCCGCCTCCTCCGAACAACTTATCCCAAATACTTTCTTTTTCTTCGCTTGGGCTTTCTTGGCTGCTTTCCCCAAAAAGCCTGTCAAAAAAGCTAACCTCCTCGCTTTCAGGCTGAGAATTATCGCTTCCCAGAAGCCTGTCCCAGAAACTCCCTCCTTGAGAAGACTCTTCCTGCTGAGAGGGAGATTCTTCCTGGGGCTCTTCAGCAGCAGGCTCGCCGCCGAAAAACTGGAAGTAAACCACTCCTCCCACGATAGCTAAAAATATGATTATTCCTATTATTGCTTTCATAGTCGGGGCACCCAGATTCGAACTGGGACTAAATCCTCCCGAAGGACTCGTGCTGCCGTTACACTATGCCCCGATGTTCCACGTGAAACTTTTAACTTACCCAGTACTTCTTTTTGGTCATTTCATCTCTTTTCATTTCCAGCTTCTCTCTTTCTTCGCGGGCCTTTTCTGCTAATTCCTTTATTTCTTTTTCGCTCATTTTTCCTAATCTTTCAACCTCTTTCTTAAGAATATCCTTTTTATTCCTATCGGGGTCGTTAAGAACTATCCCCAAAAGAACATCTAATACCTGCCCTATCCTCGGCCCGGGGGATATATCCAATACCTTCATCACCTCGTTTCCGGATAGCTTCAGCTTTTTAACAGAAATAGGGTCCTGGGAAACTTTGTCTATTATATACTTTAAGTGGCGGAGCTTGTAAGGTTCTGCCTTGGGAACTCCGGAACCTATCCTGTCTGCCATCCTTACCTGTAAAAGCTCTTCCATATTCTCTGGTCCAACCTGCCTGACTAGCCTTCTTACGGAAGATTCGGTAACCTCGTCTACATTGTAGTAGAATAGATGGTATCTTACCAATTTGGCAATCTTTTCAATGTCTTTTTTCGGGAATTTAAGGCGGCTGAGAATGCGAACAGTCGTCTTAGCCCCTACTATTTCATGATTATAGAAGGTGGAATCTTCGCCCTCTCCCTGCTTAACTATCGGTTTTGCTATATCATGCAAAAGAGCCGCCATTCTGACATGCATGTTAAATCCCTGCTTGGCCGCGTAGTCCAAAGACTTGAGAGAATGCTCGTAACAGTCATAAATGTGGTGCTTGTTCTGTCCGACGCCGTATCCTGCCAGCAATTCCGGCATAACGTATTCCAGAAGGCCCAGCCTTCTCAAAATCTCAATACCTTCGGCAGCTCTTTGAGACATTATAATCTTAAGCAGCTCATCCCTTATCCTTTCCTTGGAAATGGCTTGCAGCCATGGAGCGTTCTTTTCAACGGCTCTGGCGGTTTCAGGCTCAATCTGCCAATCTTTTCCCAGGGTAGCGGCAAATCTTACAGCCCTCATCATTCTTAGAGCGTCTTCCCCGAATCTCTTTTCGGGATCGCCAACCGTTTTAATAATCTTGTTTCCCAGGTCTTTTTGGCCGGAAAACGGGTCTATTATTTCTCCATTAGCAGAAACAGCCATAGCATTAACCGTAAAATCCCTCCTGGAAAGATCCTCCTTCAGGGTTTTGGCGAATCTAACTTCGTCAGGATGCCTTTTGTCGGAGTACTTGGCTTCGGACCTGTAAGTTGTCACCTCTATTTCCTTTAGGCTGGGAATTTTGCTGTCAGTTTGAACGGTAACCGTCAGAAACTTGTTTTCATAAAAGCTCTTTTTAAAAAGCTTCTCTATTTCTTCGGGCTTGGCGCTTGTAGTCACGTCCCAGTCTTTGGGCTCAATTCCCCTTAAAAGATCCCTTACGCAGCCGCCGACGATATAGGCCTCATAGCCTTTTTCAGCCAGTTTTTTCAGAACGGATTTTACTTCTTTGGGTATTACCATCAATTGGAAGTATACATTAAAAGTTGATTTTTTTCAATTTTTTAGTATAATTTAAGCATACGCCCCCGTAGCTTAATGGATAAAGCGCTAGTCTTCGGAACTAGTAATCTGGGTTCGAGTCCTAGCGGGGGCACCATCAGGGTTTCACGTGAAACAAATTCCGGCCCGTCGCCTTGACGGGCCTTTATTTTAAAGGTATAATTTAACATTGCTCATTAAAATATTGGGAGGAT
>Ga0172381_10005201_pt1 | contig 13277 bp, 10 predicted proteins | sample Leawel6488metaG_FD_119754 | JGI IMG/M metagenome (GOLD analysis project Ga0172381, IMG submission 119754) | Leachate microbial communities from a municipal landfill in Southern Ontario, Canada - Leachate well 64-88 metaG | ecosystem: Engineered > Solid waste > Landfill > Unclassified | place... | reverse complement strand
CTTGGTTAATTTTACAGATGTTGATTCGGGGGCGGAACTTGAGTATTGGTTAGTTTTCCCCGAGGATGCCGACATTGCTCAACGCAAGATATCGGTGATTTCTCCGGTGGGGTGTGCTTTATTAGGGTATCGCGTCAGTGATATCATTAATCTTAAAACACCGAGTGGAGAGAAAAAAATCAAAGTCGAAAAATATTGCATCAACCCGAAGCTGAAGGCAATTATGAATAATATGAAAAACAAAAATAAAATAAGCTCGACAATCCGCTTTTTAATATTGTCCGATTTTTTTCTTTTTTTTGCCGTCGGTTTATTGGCCCCAATATTCGCCGTTTTTGTTCTTGACAATATAGAAAACAAAATAGAAGTTATTGGTTTTGCCGTGTCTTGCTACTGGTTGACCAGAGTGACTATGGTTGTTCCATTTAGTCGGCTAATGGATAAAATCAGAGGTGAAATTGACGAATATTCGTTCATGATCATTGGCACTTTTTTAATATCGATCATTCCTTTGTTTTATATCATATCATCCGCCCCTTGGCATATTTATGTATTGCAGATAGTGAACGGAATTGCTAACTCTATGGCGGTTCCGGCTTGGCGTATTCTCTTTACCAATCACATAGATAAAAAAATTGTAGGTCTTGAATGGTCGTTAGAAGATGTCGGGGTTGGCATCGCTACGGCCTCCAGCGCCACTATCGGCGCTTTTATTGCCAGCAAGCTGGGTTTTAACGCTTTGTTTGGAATTATTTCGTTTTTTGGTTTAATAGCGACAATAATTCTTATTGTTTTGAGCAAGAAAAAAGGAATGATTTTAAGTAAATTTATCATCAATAAAGCGGAAAAAGCACCGCTCAAGTTGGATACTTTTAAATAAATTTATGATTAACAGTTTATTCATTTTTATAGTCGCTCTGCTAATGGTTATAAAAGGTGCAACAATGGCCACAAAATACTCAGCCAAATTGGCGGAGAGTTTTAATATTTCAAAATATATTGTGGGATTTATTATCGTTGCGTTTATTTCAATCCTACCAGAGACATTAATTTCAATTAACTCTGCCATTGGCGGTATTCCTGAATTCGGACTTGGTACATTATTTGGCTCAAATATTGCTGATTTATCTTTGATATTTGCAATTCTAATCATATATGCTAGGAGAGGAATAAAAATAGAAAGTAAGGTTTTAAAAAATATTCGACTATATCCTTTTTTTCTGCTTTTACCACTATTATTCGGTTTAAATGGGCATTATTCAAGAATTGAAGGTATATTCTTAATTATCGCAGGTATAGTTTTTTATTATTTGGTATTTAAAAATGGGATTGGTGTATCTGCTAATTTACGAAATGGCAACGGAAAATATAAAAGTCTTCTGTTTTTAATTATCTCGATGGCTTTACTATTGATTGGCTCGCATTTTACCGTAACTTCAGCTACTGCTCTGGCTCATACTCTAAAAATAACACCTATTCTTATCGGTATGCTTGTTGTAAGTTTGGGTACGACTATGCCAGAATTATTCTTTTCTTTAAAGGCTGTAAAACGAAAAGATGATGGATTGGCAGTTGGCGATATTCTGGGATCGGTTTTGGCAGACGCTACTATAGTGATTGGTATTTTGGCCACAATTAGTCCGTTTTTCTTTCCAGTTAAAATTGTTTATATTACAGGGGTGTTTATGGCGATATCCTCATTCATACTGCTTAAGTTTATGAAAACAGGAAAGTTGATCACAAAAAATGAAGGGTATTTACTTTTATCTTTTTGGGTTATTTATGTTATTGTTGAATTTATTGTAAACAGGTAAAATCAATGGATGCGTCCTAAAATTCCGCCAAAAAAATCGTCCCAACGAAAAATGTGTTAAATGAAATAAATACCTTCCAAGAATATTTACATGGAGGCGCTGAAAAAAATTGAGAAAAATAATCTATTATGATCTTTAAGTATTTAATAAAAAATAAAAAGATTTTATTACCTATCCTCGCTATAGTCTCTTTGATTGCAGGTATTTTTCTATCTTTATATTCTTCGGTCATTTTCCAAGAAGGTAATCCTTGGCCACAAATTAAAGGCATCACCCAACTAACTTTCGGTAAATCAGATATTGTTAAATTGTCTGACTCAGACAATCGGTATCTAACTAAAAGCCAAGGCGGACCCATGACGATTGAAGCTTTTATGAAAGACCGTGGATATGAATATACGGATCAAATGGGATCGGGATATTTTTATAAATCATCCGACAAGACCATTGTTTTAACCAGACGCCAATATAGTCGTTTTTATACAATTTGGACTATTGCTGAAAATAACAATAATTCAAGTATTAATCTGTGGACGACAATCACCAATGATCAAGGTATAACTTTTCAATATCCGAAAGAACTGCTGGCAAAATATGTGAGCGTTACAGGGTGGCCTCCGGTTATTACAATAGAAAATGGCACATATTCTTGTAAAACCACACCGCAGGAAGTAAGTAGCATATCGGATATTACTTCACAGAGAATGGTTGATAATAGAATTTATTGCATAAACGTTAAGAATGAGGGTGCGGCTGGCAGTGTTTATTCTTCATATACTTATACCGCAGCAAGAAATAATGAGTTAGTAAAAGTAAGCTTTACTCTGCAATATCCTAATTGTAATAATTACGACGAAGAGCAAAGAAAAGCTTGTACTAGCGAAAGAGAGGCTTTCGATATTGATTCCACTGTTGATAGAATTGTTCAGACAGTTAAATAAAAATCTATGACTCCATATAAACATACTCAAATTGGATATCTAACGCTAATAGTTACACTGGTCGTACTGGTACTTTTCGCATGGGCTTATATTACAGCTCGGGCAGAACCTCCATCGGTCGACTCTGGCACCAATCTACTCGTTACTGCCACAATGGCATTAGTACTGTTTATTCTTGCATCGTTTGTAACGCTAACAGCTTCCATTGATGAAAAATATCTTAAGATTAAATTTGGTTATGGAATTTTTAAGAAAAAATTTCCTCTTAACGAAATAGTTTCGGCAACATCTGTAAAAAATCACTGGTATTATGGCTGGGGAATAAGACTCTGTTTGTGGCCAAAGATGTGGATATACAATGTTTCAGGTTTTGATGCAGTTGAAATAATTTTGAAAAACGGAAGAGTTTACCGCATAGGGACGGATGACTCAAACGAACTTGAAACCGCAATTAAACGGATTATAAATTTTTAGTATTGCAAATAAAAACAACGACTTTATGGGTCGCTGTTTTTATTTATGTGATGATAGCTAAAAAACTCTTTTTCATATATAAATAATATATGAATTCATCACACAAAATTCTTGATGAGGACTTTGTTCAAAAGTGTTTAATTGCTTATTTGGAAAGACAAGGATGGAGTAAATCGTTACAAAGTGCTGAGCTGTGGGAGCACGGTGTTGATATAAAAGTAAGGAACAATAAATTTTCTCGTTATTGGTTAATTGAAGCCAAAGGAGATCCGTCTGAATCTGTAAAAAGCCCCGGTGGTAGTAGAAGTAGCTCTTTAAATTCTGCCTTAGGACAAATCCTTACAAGAATGCACCGCAACGGAAAAAGAGTTTACAAATATGGATATAAATATGGTATTGCGTTACCACATTCTTTTAGGGGTATGGTGATAAAAAAAATTCCATTTGATGTAATGGACAAGTTAAACTTATTTGTATTTTTTGTAGATTCTAGAGGATCTGTGGAGGAGATTGATTGGAAGACTATGAAAAAACTTCGGTCTTAGTTTTAATCAAGTAGTGTTAGCATTTTATCTTTATAGATTATTCTAGATCTAAGATTCGCTAGTAGCTCTCTCTTCTCCCCAACAGTGCCTTCTTTCAGGATGTATTTGGCGAAGTTCCGTATATCAGTATCCTGATTGTTTTTAATCTTTTCTGTTGCTCCAAGTATTGACCTCTGGAAAATGTTGAATCTCGCTATTTCGTCTTCCAATTTTTGCCTCATACCAAGCTCATTGATATTTACTTTATCCAATATTTTCAACAGTTCGGTTATTAAATCTTCTTCTCGTATATAGTGGTTTTTACAGTTTCTATCTCTCGCTCTGCTACATGAATAGTAGATATACTTTGCGTGCGTTCCATCTTTGAGTTGTTTCCACTTTTCTTCGGCAGATATTCCACTTCCGCAGTATCCGCAGGTAAACAGCTTGGTAAAGGCAAACTCTTTATTTTCTCTCTGTATGTTATCTCGTTTCAGTTGTGCCTGAGCTTTTTCAAATAGTTCTTGGGTTATGATCGGCACATGTTTTCCCTGATACCAATTTCCACTACCTTTTGGCGATTCAAAAGTTCCGTAATAGAAGTGGTTGTCTAGTATTCTATATATTCCACTCAGTGTCAGTGGTTTGTTTCCTCTGGTATAGAAATTTAATTCGTGCCGTAACCAGTTATATAATTTCCTGCCCGAATAATGTTCGTATGCTACTTTTTCAAACATTTTCTTAATTGCTGGTGCACGTTGCGGATCAATAATCACTTGGCACTTTTTATCCATCAAGTTTTGATTCAGATATCCGAGTGGTGCCACTCCTGGCCACAATCCCATTTCTACTCTTGTTCGCAGCCCACGCTTTACGTTTACGCCTCTGTTATCATTCTCAAGTTTGGCTTGCGACCCGAGAATCATTAGTAAGAATTTTTCATTTGGATTGTTGGAAAACTTTTGTCCGTAGGTTCTGATTTCTTGGAGAAGCCCTGCGTCCATCAAATCCACAATCTTTCCAAGGTCACCAGCATTTCTTGAAATACGGTCAGGAGCCCAGGTGAGAATAGCATTGTATTTTTTGATTCTTATTTCCTCCACAATTTCGTTAAACACAGGTCGCTGGCCGGTTTCCTTAGCTGAATGGCTTTCTCGCTTCATGCAAACCACTTCCAGATTTTCTCTTTCGGCGAGCTGTAGCATCTCTTTTATTTGAGAATCTATTGAAAGCACCTGTCTTTCCTCGGATTCCGTTGATTTACGGGCATACAGGCAATACCTGACTTTGACCGTTTGAGGCTGTATTTGGGCTACCTCATAGCCCTTTGGGGCTGTTATTTTCATATATCTAATGAATGACGCCGATCCCCGAAGGAGTCCAGAGCGTCCCGAGTAGGTAACCTGTAGACAAGTAAATTACCCGTATTTTCAAGGTTAAGCTACTATACAGACCTATGAAAACCTATGAACAATTGACTTTGTATTTGGAATCTGATAGACTTAAATTACAATATATGAGAAAAGACATCCAAGAAAAACTCAAAGGAATGCCAGAGTTACTCTCCATCAGTCAGGTGGCAGAGATTTTTAGCATCCACCAAGACACTTTAAGAAACTGGGAAAAAGATGGCACCCTTGTTCCCCTAAGAGTCGGTCCTCGTAAGGATCGTAAATATCGTCCTCAAGATATTCAAGCGATTGTGGACAGAATGGGAAGCAAACTTACTTTGCCTCAGCTTGAAGCATTTCTTTGGAAAAGCGCAGATATTCTCCGAGGAAAAATAGACAGCTCGGATTATAAAAAATATATCTTCGGTCTTTTGTTTTACAAAAGAATGAGTGATGTGTGGGACGAAGAATACGATTCAGTAATGAAAGAGTATAACGACAAGGCAATTGCTGGCGCCGATTACAACCACCGCTTTCAAGTTCCAAAAGATTGCCGATGGAATGTAATTACCGAACAAGCAGAAAATATCGGGCAAAAGTTAAATGATGTTTTTGAAAAACTCGCCAATGCCAATAGTCCAAAGTTAGATAAGATTTTCGACGATCTTGATTTTGCTAATAAAGATCGGTTCCCAAATGAAACACTTCAGAGGCTTATTAATCACTTTTCTCAATATAATTTTGGCAACACTTATATCAGCTCGGATCTTTTAGGGGATGCTTACGAATATCTCATTAAACAATTTGCCGCAGATGCTGGGAAAAAAGGTGGAGAATTTTACACCCCCCGTGAAGTTGAAAAAGTAATCATCGGAATTTTAAAACCGCACCAAAAGGATCACATCTATGACCCTACGGCTGGATCGGGTGGTTTCCTGCTTGAAGCATACGACTATTTAAAACAAAAGTCTGGGGAGAAGATTGCAAAAACACTTTATCTTTATGGTCAGGAATTAAATATCAGCACTTTTGCCATTGCAAAAATTAATATGTTTTTGCACGGTCTTGATAGTGCTGACATTCGTCGCGGTGATACTATTGCTAACCCACAATTTTTAACACAGAACGGTAACTTACAAACATTTGATATCTGCGTAGCAAATCCACCCTACTCAATTAAAGATTGGGAATCAGAAATATTTAGAACAAATAAATTTGGTCGTCTTGAGGGTTATGACATGCCCCCAGAAAAAAATGCCGATTACGCTTTCGTTTTACATATCGTCAAATCAATGAATGTAAACGGCCGAGCTGGTATTGTTCTCCCTCACGGAGTTCTGTTCCGTGGTGGTGCTGAGGGTCGTATCCGTGAACAGATCCTTAAAAACGATCTTATTGAAGCAGTTATTGCTTTACCATCTAAACTTTTCTATGGCACAGGTATTCCAGCGGCTATTCTTATCCTTAATAAGAATAAGCCTGAGAATAAAAAGAATAAAGTTTTGATTATTGATGCTGAAAGAGATTTCCTTGAGGGTAAAAATCAAAACTCTCTACGACCACAAGATATAAATAAAATCGTAAAAGCATACGATGAATATTCTGATATTGAAAAATATGCTCGAGTGGTGGATATGAAGGAGATTTCTGAAAAAGAGTACAACCTAAACATAAGCCTGTATATTGATTCATCTGAGAAGGAAGAAGTTATTGATGTAAAACAAATCCAAAAAGAGTTGAACGATCTTGAAAAAGAACGAGAGGTAATTAATAAAAAAGTCGCCAATTTTCTTAAAGAACTTGATTACTAATATGATAGTAACTGATCAAAAAACTATTCCAAAAGGATGGCAAGTTAAGACGATTGACGATGTAGCGTCTGTTCTCAAGGGACAGGGTTTGTCTAAAGACAAACTTGACCCTGTTGGTAAAAATAAATGTATTTTATATGGTCAACTTTTTACTACATACAACGAAGTGATCCGAGACATTCAAAGTAAGACAAATTTTAATGAAGGCGTTAGATCTCAACGTGGAGACATTCTTATACCAGGATCAACTACAACCAAAGCTGAAGATCTTGCAATTGCTTCAGTCATACCTGAAGACGATGTTTTGCTGGGCGGCGATATAAATATTTTAAGGAAAAAAGATAATTTGTATGATTCTGTTTTTTTGGCTTATTACTTAACACACTATAAGAAAAAAGAGATTGGTAGCTTTGGCCAAGGAATAACTATTATTCATCTATATGGCCGTGACATTAAAAAAATTGGCCTTATTTTGCCCCCACTCTCGGAACAAAAAAAGATTACTGAGATTTTGACCGTTGTTGATGATGAAATTCAAGAAACCAATAAAATAATTTCAAAAACGAAAAAACTCAAAAATGGATTATTGCAAGATCTTTTTGCAAAGGGCATCGGACATAAAAATTTTAAAAAGACAACAATTGGCACCATTCCCGAAGAATGGAATATTTCAAAATTATCTGAGATTGCGACAGTAGAGCGCGGAAAGTTTTCCCATAGACCACGTAATGCCCCCGAATTTTATGGAGGCAATATTCCTTTTATTCAAACAGGCGACGTTGTTAACTCAAACGGCAAAATTTCTTCCTACACACAAACTCTAAATGAGAAAGGGCTGTCCGTTAGCAGATTATTTAAAAAGGGCACGATAGTTATTACTATTGCGGCAAATATTGGCGATACTGGAATACTTCAATTTGATTCGTGTTTTCCTGATAGTTTAATAGGTATTACCCCTTCAGGAAAAATTGATCCTATATTTCTTGAATATTATCTTCGAACCCAGAAAGATTATCTGAATAGCATTTCTACTCAATCTGCTCAAAAAAATATAAATCTAGAAAAATTAAATCCACTTCTAATAAAAGTACCACCGAAAAATGAACAGAAAAAGATCGCCGAGATACTTTCTTTAACAGATGAAAAGATTGCAATTAACACTAAATACAAAGAAACATTGATCAGGTTAAAAAAAGGTTTAATGCAGGATTTGTTAAGCGGAAAGGTCAGAACAAAATAAGAATATGAAATTTAACGAACAATACACAATTGAATATCACATCATAAAATTCATCCGAGAAAAACTCGGTTATGAATACATTCCTGTCGAAGAATTTTCTAAGCTTCGTACTTTTGAAACTGAGTTTATTATCACCCCCCACCTTTTAGAAGCAGTTAAGAAAATAAATGATGTTGATGATACTGTTGCACAAAGTGTGGCGCGAGAAGTTAAGAAGTTAGATACTAACGAAGCTTTTCTGATTGCGATGCGAGATGGAATAAATTTGAAGGATCCAACTACTGGCACTTTCCGCGATTATAAGATCGTTGATTTTGATAATGCAGGAAACAATCAATTCGTTGTTACTAATCAATTCTATTTTGAGGGCGTAACCGAAAACATTCGCCCTGACGTAATGGTTTTTGTAAATGGTTTACCTCTTTGTGATATTGAAGCCAAAAGTCCAACCGCCTCAAGCAGTGTTAGCTTTGAAAATGCTATTGATCAATTAAAGCGATATGAAAGAGTTGCGCCAAAGCTATTCCTACCAAATTGCCTCAATATTGCCACTGATGGTCTTAAAACAGTCTACGGAGCGACTTATTCCCCAAAACAGTACTTCCTTGCCTGGAGAGAAGATCCACAAACTGGTAAAAAGGTTTTTGAAGATGAGCTTGATTCTACTCTCATGTTTTTACTTGGAAAAGAAGAACTACTCGATATTATTAAAAACTTTATTGTTTTTGAGAAAAAGAAAGATGGCGTAATTAAGAAAATTGCCCGTTATCAGCAACTCTATGCAACAAATAAAATAGTTGCTCGTGTTAAAGATGGCGAACGCAAGAGAGGTTTGATTTGGCACACACAAGGGTCTGGTAAAACTTTGACTATGTTTTTTACTGCTTGGAAACTTCGCTATAACCCAGAACTAAAAAACCCAAAGGTATTTATTTTGATTGACCGTATTGATTTGGATGATCAAGTTTATGAGGAGTTTGAAAGCTGGGGCGGAAAAAACTTGATTAGAGTTGAATCTCGTAAAGATCTTGAGAAAAAAATCAAAGGAGCTGATCGTGGTATTTTTATCTCAACTATTCAAAAGTTTAGCGAACTGGAAGACATAGAAAATATTGAGGGCAATGTTATTGTGCTTTCCGATGAAGCCCACCGAGACAATGAAGGTGTTTCTGCTATCAAAATGCGCAATGCTTTTAAGGATGCTTTTTTCTTTGGTTTTACTGGTACACCTATTGATAAACTAACCCTCAACACCCACCGCAACTTCGGCGAAGAGGGCGAACGCTATCTTGATTATTATTCTATTCAGCAAGCTATTGATGACGGCGCAACCTTGCCTGTCACCTACGAAGCTCGTTTATCCAAATTCTTTATTGATGAAGAAAAAGTAGACAAACAATTCAACGATTTAACCGCCGATTTAGATAATAAACAAAAAGAATTGTTAACCAAGCGATATGGTAAAAAAGAAGCGCTGGTTAAATTGGATAAAAGAATGGAAGCTGTTGCTCAAGACATTGTTGAGCATTATAAGCTTTATGTTTTACCAAATGGATTCAAGGCACAGGTTGTTTGTTATGATCGAGAAGCTACGGCTAAGTATAAGGAGTTGTTTGATAAATTGATCCCAGCCGAATGGTCTGAGGTGGTATATTCCCCAGGCGATCCGAACAGCGATAATGACGATCTCAAAAAATATAACTCAAATAAACAGAAACGAGAGAAAATAATTGACCAATTCAAAGATCCAAATCATCCACTAAAATTCTTGCTTGTTTGCGATATGCTTTTGACTGGTTTTGATGCGCCAGTTGAGCAAGTAATGTATTTGGATAAACCACTTCGCGATCATAACCTACTTCAAGCCATTGCTCGTACAAATCGTGTTTATCCAAACAAAGGATGCGGAAAGATTATTGATTACTATGGCGTAACCAAAAATCTCTACGACGCACTCAACTTTGATGAGAGCGTTGTTGATAGCGCCATGGTGGATATAAACAGACTAAAGGAAGAATTCACAAAAGTTATTGGTGAGATAATGGAGCTTTTTGTTGGTGTAAATATAGAAGACCCATCAATAGACAACCTGCGAAGATGCTTGAAGATTTTCATTGAAAACCAGAGCAAACAACAATACTTCAAAGACAAATATGGCCGTCTAAAGATGCTGTTCGAAATACTTTCACCCGATCCATTTTTAATGGAATACTTACGTAAATTTGAATGGATCACTAGTTTTTATTTAGCATTTGTAAAAGAATTCCAACTTGATGGAGTCGATGCTTTTTCGCTTGCCGAATATGGAGAAAAAATAAAGAGTTTGATTCAACAAAAGATTGATTATGAAGGCATCACGAAAAATTTCCGAGAATTAAATGTTCACGATTTAGCTACTCTCAATAAGCTGGATAAACTTCCAGACGAAGAAAAGGCTCTTAATCTTGAGAAGATGCTTAAACGTGAAATTTCAATTAACATTGATACTCATCCAGCATTTAAGGGCTTTGGCGAAAGATTAACTGCAATCCGCGCTGAGTTTGAAAAACATCAGATTGATTTAGCTGAGAGAATAAAAAGATATTACGAACTTCTAAACGATATTAAAACAAAGACCGAGGAAGCTAAAGAACTTGGTTATACTCTCCGCGAGTATGGCCTGTATGTAATCTCCGAGGAATTTGTCAGCGAATCAGATAAGGATGTAATAAAGGAATTCGTAAAAGAAATGGCGGCCAGACTTGAAGATGTTCTCGATGAAAATTGGCAGGATTCATCTAAACGAGAAGAATTTCTCAAAGAAGCTAAAAGAACTTTGCAGGAATTAATCCTCAAGGATTATAAAGATAAGATAAAAGTTTCTGACTTCCATAAATATCTAAACAGGTTGGTGGATGTAGTGATTAAACGATTTTAATTATGAAAAGAAAAATCGAGCTACACAAAAAGAAAGTTGAATATACCCTAAAGGTAAGCAAACGGGCTCGAAGAATGAGACTGGCTATTTATTGCGATGGCAATTTTGTAGTAACCGCGCCACGAAATATGAGCGAGAATATTGTTGAGCAATTTATAATCAGAAAATCGCAGTGGATACTTGATAAGCTGGAATATTTCAAAAGTATTTCTGGGCAGGTATTCGCAAAAGGCACAAAAAAGGATTATATGGAATACAAAGATCAGGCATTAGCTTTAGCAGAGAAACGAATTGAATATTTCAACAATACTTACAGTTTTAAATTCAACAAGATCAACATCAAGAATCAGAAGACTCGCTGGGGTAGCTGTTCAAGAAAAGGTAATCTGAATTTTAATTATAAAATAGCTCTACTTCCCGAGAAACTGGCAGATTATATTATCGTCCACGAGCTTTGCCACCTAAAAGAATTTAATCACTCGCAAAAGTTTTGGAATCTAGTCGCCAAAATGATGCCTGATTATTTGGAAATCAGAAATGAGCTAAAAAGAAGTGGGGTTAAGTTTGTTTAAATAATATGGAGTGGACGAAAGTAACAACTTGGAAATTCGCTGATTTTGAATCATGGTTAAGAGACTTGGATAGCCAGGAATGTTGGTGGCATGAATGGAAGGAATTGATTGATTTAGAGAGTCAACGAATAAGAAATACTTTTTGTGCCTTTGCTAATACGAATGGCGGCATGATTATTTTTGGTGTCGACAACGCAAAAAACATTACTGGCGTAAACGAAGACAATGAATTAAGAACTAAAATTGATCGTATTGTTAATGCAAACATATTGCCTGCGATACCTATAAATGGTTGGGATGTAAAAATTTTTAAAATTCCAAGAAAAAGAACGAAGTTTATATATTGTGTATATGTATTTCCATCAGGATATTTTATTAAGCCACATGTCACAGAACATAAAATATACAAACGAGGAAATGGTGAAAATGTCCCAATCCATGATGGGACTGAAATACGAGAAACATTTTTGATAAATAAATTTGATCCAAAGAATATCAGTGACCTTGAGCGTGACCTTGCTAAATTAAATAACGCCAGATTTAATCCAGACCATATAGATATTTTATATTTGAAATCATTAAAAGGATATCTCGAAGATCGTAGTGCAGGAAGGAATCCTGAGTTTAATGCATTATCATGTATGCTTACTGAAATAGCTAATCTCTATGAGAATATAAAAAAGAAACAGGCGGTTGGAATTACCACTGGTGAAAATATAGGGGTTCTTGATAGTTCAAGCATTCTTGATGACTGTGGTCGTTTATCAAGTAAAATCGATATTTTTTTGAATAAATTCAAAGAGGTACATCAAATATGAGTAAGGCAGGACAATACAATTATAAAGGTATAAACGCTCAGGCATGGGCAGCGATGTCGTTGTTTTTACAATACCTGCGTGATCCAAAATTCTCATCAATATTACTTGAAGGAGCAAATTTTGAAGATTTTAATCTTGTTTTTGACGATGGTAAAAAGATTGTTTGCGAATCAAAGGATAGAAAAGAAAAATTTAGCTATCCTCATTTGAAGGCGCTATTAGAGAATATTTCGGGTAAGGGTAAACTAAGCGATAGGGATGAAATTCTTGTTATATGCAGTAAGGCAAACACTGATTTAATTTCTGATGTTCATAATGTTAAATATTTTGATGAACTTAAAAAGAAATTCACCAAAAAGGGTTTCTCGGCAGAACTTTTAACCTTACTGCCAAAAGTAAATTTTTGGATTGTGCCAGCAACTTTCAATAAGGATGTTATTTATTCATTATTCGCAGAACTTATTAATTTCTGGCTTCCACCAGAAGACATCACAAGATTTGTTGATAGTATTTTGATTCAAAAGATTTATAAAGGTTCGGCGAGTGGGGCTAATTATAGTCGCTCAGACATTTTTAAAGAAATTGAAGAATTCAAAAAAGAAGTTCAAAAAGGAAGTGATTATTTTAATTCACGAACAAAAAAAGATAAGCAGTTTAAAGAATTAGAAAAAATTGTTAAGGGTAATGGGAAAATTACCCTAGGTAGTCGTTCGATTTCCGCTTTTTCCATTAGATGGGATTTGATGTCATTTGCGATGGATAGGCTTAAAACCAG
>Ga0172381_10005199_pt1 | contig 13282 bp, 23 predicted proteins | sample Leawel6488metaG_FD_119754 | JGI IMG/M metagenome (GOLD analysis project Ga0172381, IMG submission 119754) | Leachate microbial communities from a municipal landfill in Southern Ontario, Canada - Leachate well 64-88 metaG | ecosystem: Engineered > Solid waste > Landfill > Unclassified | place... | reverse complement strand
TCTTTTGTTTCCATTTTTTTCTCCTTAGATTTTTTCATCAAACTTCCTATGTAAATATCTATATTTCCTTCTTGGACTTTTCATGTGCATAGCCAATAATCCAGCATTTCCACAATTCAATCCACATTTATAGCAGATAAATACTTCTGTATTATGAAAGTTTAAGGTCTTTATTTTTAGAAGTTTTACTAACTCATTCCTTGATAAGTTTTTTGTTAATCTAAAAATCATTACTCTCTTTGCTTGTCCCATATCACAAAACGGGCATTTTGCATAATTCATTGTTTTTTTTCCTTGATAAGTTTTTGTATGTGCTTGCATACTTTTAATCCAAGCCACCAGTTCTTCTTATGAACAGTTCCCCACATGCAGTTACATTGAATATCTATCATTCTATCCTCATGAAAGAATATTCTTATAGTGTACTCTCCGATTTTTATTTTTATCATGATGTTGTTATATCTTTCATTGATCCTGAAAATACTGGATAATTTTGAGATATTTTTTCCAGTTCTTCCTGCTTGAATGAAGACTTGTTTTTCTTCATCCTCTTATTGAACGCATTGTCATACTCCTGTTTGTGCTTCCTGTGTTTCCTGCAGCATTGGTGCCAGATAACTTCCTTCTCTGCCTTCCTTCCACAGTTGTATATGCACATGTGATTCTTTCTTAGTTCATGCCTTTTAACTTTGTTACTTATAATATATTTCTTAACTTGGTTCTTTCTGTGGTTTATTCTGCATTCGATTGAGTGGCTGTATCTGCTTCCGCATATGCAGTCATTCCATGAATTTTCTCTATTTCCTTCATGTTGCTTCTTTTTTATCTCTTCTTTTATTTTCTTGTTCATCTTTTCCTCCAAAAACTTTTTCCTACAATCCATCCTACTAAGTAGCAAAATAGTCCCCATAATGCCGTTCCGAATATTGTTTTTTCTATCATTGTTTTTTTCTATTTTTTACTAATGAGAGAGCCAGGAGTCGAACCTGGTCGCAGACTTCTTTCCCATCACATAGAGTTTGATGCATGCTCTCCCTCATTTGTATCTGCTCGTTTCGGTCTCGATATGGTACCTTCCATATTCTCTCTCGATGGCCTGATAAATTGGCCTAAATCAAAATCTTGGGGACTTTCCCCTTTAAATTATTTGTCAAGATAAACTTTATAAGACTTTCTTTGGTCTCTCCTTTCTCCAGTCCTCCTGTTATCTTCAACTCTTCCATTAAATTAAACAGTTGATCTTTCGTATAGAGATTCAAAAACTCTTCGGTTATCTGAAACTGTGTTTTTATGTCAACTCCATTCATTGAAGTTGCTATCAATAAATCTTTCATTCCCATTCCCATCAATGCACTTATTGCTTGTGTTGCAATCTTTTTGTCAATTTCTTTCTCACTTAATTCGAATGTTTTCTTGACGTCATTACTTGAGTCCATCTCTAAAAGTGCCAATGCCTTTGCTTCTTTTGTTCCTGGTTTGATTGTCTCTTGACATTTCCTGATTAACCATGCAGTTTTGAAATCCTCTACTTTGCTCTCTAGTTTCTTCTCTCTGACTTGTTTCTGGACTTTCTCTGGTTGCTCTGAAACTTTCTGTACTGGGAGTTTGAAGTATTCATCTAATTCTCCCTTATCATTTATGATCACTAGATAGTTTGTTCTGGTCTTTCTGCACTCGTCAGCATATTTTTTAGTTATTCTCGAATCATAATCTTTTTCATATCCCTTTGGTCTACTATACTCGTTTTCCCCTTTAAAAATCACGTCTTTGTACTCTACCTTGAGTTTTTTCACGTATTCCTGCATCTTCCTCACGTAACATCCTTTATTCAGGCAAATTCCGTTCAATACTTTCCCTGTCTCAAATAGTTCAGATTGTTCTGATCCATTGAACCTGCATCCTTTACACATTGTCTTATCGAACTTAGCATCAGTCAATCTTCCGATGTATTGTGCATGATCTCTTGCATCCTGGACACTCATTTTATCTCTCAATATTTCTTTAAGATAATTCTTAGCATCTTTATCAGGCATCTTCTTCAAAAGCAATGCATGACCTATCTCGATTCTTCCTGCGATTAGTTCGTCTTTTATCTCTTTTGGTAATGTTGCAATCTCTATCCTCTTCTGGACGTATCCCTCTGATTTGGATATCTTCTTTGCCATTTCCTTGACCTGAATCTTCTCATCTGCCATGTACTTGACAAATGCGTTTCCTTCCTCGACCGGATTTATGTTCTTGCTCAGTGTCCCAGACAATATCTGCTCTATTACATTTTCTATCGTATTGTCATTGAAAAAGAATGGCACCGATTTAAGTCCTGCAATCTTGGCTGCCTTGAGTCTCCTGAATCCGTCCACCAATTCTTTCATACTGTTGAGTTCTAGTGGCTTCCTGACTCCGTACTGCTTTATCGATTCTGTCAACTCTGTTAAATCCCCGTAGTCCTTCCTCACGTTATCCTTGACGATTATCTCGTCTATGTTTATGTATTCAATTTTTTCCACCTCCTTTCATTTGTATTAATCATCATACATTATCCCCTGGATTATCTCCCTGAACGGCGTGAATCTCTTCTCCTTGAAACTTTCCCATACCATCTTGAAGTGATTCATGCATAAGAAGAAGTGGTCGTTTCTTATATTGTCCATGATGCTTCCGTATGGCTCTCTGTTTATTATCTTCTCGCTGATTATATTGTTTGCCTTTGACCCGTTCTTGTCGGTCGTCTCGTCTATAATTATCTCCCTGGTGAAGAGTATCACCCTACATATTGGGCACTTCTCGTCTATCCTTTCTATCCTCGTTTTTTTCTTTTCAATCATTTTTGTTTCTTTCCTTTTTAATTAAGTAGATAAAAAAATAAAAAATAAATCAGGTCTACTTTTCCTGTTTCTTGTCGTTTTCTTGGTCTACGCTTGCCTCTACATCGCAGCACTTCGCATTGTTTGTATACCATCTTAATGCCCTGGCAATACTCCTCGTCTCCGCCATCCTCATGAAATGCTCTTTTATTTTCTCAGATCCTATTCCCTCTGCATCTCCATGCCCCTCAAACCTGTTTTCAATCTTTCCGTCTTTTACTGTCAATACCGTAGCCTTGAATATTGCCTTCTTCTTATCGAAGTCTACTGTTCCAATAATCGATGTCTCTATTATCAAGTTTACTTTGTCTTTGTCTGCCTTCTCGTGCGCTGCATTCAAAAGTTCCTCAAAGTTGACCATGTCATCCTGCCAATTTCCTTCCTCTTTTGGCGCTTCCTTGGTAACGTTTACGTTTGTTACTCTCTTGACATTTCTCTCGTAGTCGAACTCTACCTCATTTCCTTTTTTTATGTAGTTATCAAGCATTATCTTCAAATCTTCTTCCTTCCCTGGAATGTTAAACCATGTCTCGTTCAGTCTGAATCCAATTTGAAGTATTCCTAAAAATTCTTTTGGTTGAGTTACTGCTTGTATAATTCCCTTAATTTTTTCCATTCGATTCACCTCCTTTCAAGTCTTCTTCCGTAATGTTAAAAAAATATTTTATCCAATGTATTATCCTTTTTGTTTCATTTTTTTCTTCTTCATTTATTTCTAACTCTTCAAAATCTCCCTTATGTTTCAAATCAATATTATAAAAATTAAGATCTCTTATCTTTTTTGTTAAAGATTTTATATGATTAATAGCTTCTTGTCTTAATCTACCCTTAGTAATAAAATCTCCTAAAAATCTATTAAATAATTCAACTTGTTCTGGATAAAATTTTCCTATCTCTTCAGGATTTCCAACTGAAAAATTTGGTTCTATATCTTTCAGTGTCTTAAGTTCTTCCATCAGCATTCTCCTCTCTCTTGAATCTCCTCAAGCCAAAGTCTGTAATCTCTCTCTTCTGCAGGGACGAACATCACTCGGGTTATCTCGAATCCGTTTGGTCCCCAGCTTGCGCTCATCTCTATTTTCTCGTTCTCTAGTTTTTGTGTTTCCATTGTCTGTTATCTCCTGGGTTTTTATCCCGATTACATCAGTGTAATCCTCTTTTTAAAACCTTCCTGTCACTTTGAAGTCGATACAAACCTTGGTTTTTTTGTGTTGTTAGAGAATCTGTGATATCCTCTGAATGGAATATCTGTTCCTTTTCTCTCCTGGATGAATACTTTTGACTCTACACCTCTTTCAGATTTCATTTCATGGTCGCATGCCATGCATATTTCTCCATTGAAGTAATTCCTTTCCTTTCCGCAAGATGGACATATCATTCTACTTTCATTATTGTGTCTCGATTTATTGTGATGTTCTTTCCGCAATATACGCACTTCTTTGATCCTTTGAATCCTTGCCTGATTGTTTTTTGCTGTCCTCCACACTTAGTGCATCTAATCGTCAAAGTTCTTCTGATTTGGTTAGTTAAAAGTGTCATAGACAAACCGTCCTATTTGTTCTTATTATTTTTTGATTAAAATAACGTGAACCATCAGAACAAGCACTCAATTCGGTTGAACCCAATCCTATCATTAAATAATTACAATAAACCTCTTTTTCCTGAACAATATATACCTGATAATCTCTGCAAGACTTTCCAGAATTTTCGGGTATCATTGATAAACCACGTAATATAGCTAAAACCACTATAATACTAAGAATAAAAATTATAATTTTATAAAAAATGTTCATAAATTATCTCTCCACGTTTTTCTCCCTTGCTCGCGATGATTACTGGGATTTTTAAATTATTCTTTATCCACTCTATCTTGTCCTTCTCTTCCCTGTCTAATTCCCCAGTCATCTTCGACTCGACAAATTGAACTTCAAATTCTCCAAATAATTTTTTAATGCAGATAAAGTCTGGGAATCCTGATGACATTCCAATTGGGATTCTCCTGTGAATTACCGGGTTGTAAACCCACTTTGTCTTTGCCTGCTTGAACATTCCGCATGGAATTTCTCCGCCAAGAGGAAGTTCTCTCAGACAATCGTCCATCTTCTCTGAAAATTCAACATCATTTGAATTCCTGAAAACTATCCATCCTTCCTCTTCAAGATCTTCTCTGACTCTTGACTGGAATCTGTTTCCTGCTGCACGATATTTCTTTCCCTGCCTTACTTTTTCCGGATCAACCATACTTCTTCCTCCCGACATGCTTGTATAATTCTGGATGCCTCATCTTAAGCTCCTTTAGAAGTTCTTCCGGATTTCTTATTATTCTTATGAGGTTTCGTATTGCCCTGTTGCATACTTCAGTATTGTTCAGTTCTCTCATGTAGAATGCTACGTCCGGATCGGCTCTGAATGAAATTACCGGCTTGCTTTTTAACCTGTTGGGTAGATTTTTGTCTTTCGTCAAGTCTGTCATTTTGTAAACAGATTACACGCCCCCTCTGCGCAAATCTGATTTTTATCCGATATTTTTCCGATTTCCAAAAATCCCGATTTTTCATCTCTCTTACTCTCTATTTTTTTTATATTCCGAATTGAGTTTGTCATTATTCATGTTAAGAAAAAAAAGGATTTCCCTCTTTATTCCTTGCTCCCGTGCAATGTGTTTACACATAAATTGCATTGATCTTCTATGCCCAAGCCATACGGTCGAACAGGGAATGGTTGCCTAAGAATCCACGCCAATGGGAAGATATAGTGCCCCTTTGCTTTTTGTTTAGTTGATTGTTTGTTGATCATCTCAGTTTAGACTAAGAATAATCCCTTTATAAAAGTTTCTAAAATCCAAGAAATATTCATACTACTTTAGAGTTACAGGAGGGTGAGATAATCAGACAATCGTTAGAAAGTATAATATCCCTCCTATAACTTTAAGATTAATAATATTTTTAGGTTTATAAAATTATTGTTTACACATCCATATCAAAAAGCATGCATACTGAATAGTATGCATAAATTTAAAAAGTATGTTGTCCTTGTTAAGGGATGATAAAGCGACCGGATTTCAAATTCAAAAAAGAAAATTGTGCAGGATTCGAAACTGCTTAATTCTGGAATCCGGTCCAACTTTAGATTCTTAAGTATCTAATTAGATACTTTTCAGGTACTTTTAAAAGTATTACTTAGATAAGTATTTTCTATAGATCGCTTTCCATCCATTCTCAATTACTGCAGTAAGCCCGGCAGCAAGGGATGAATTGGCTATTACTCCATAGTCCTGATTCATAAACCCTGCAATCCCCCCTATGATTCCTCCGATTACTATTGTTGGAATCATCTTTGTCCAGTCAAAATCTTCTTTATTTTCTTTCTTCGCTAATCCTGACAACGAGAATGCAAGACCTCCAATAATACCTGTTAAAATTTGATTAATCATTTTCTTCACCTCCTTTCATAAATTTTTATCCTATATCTTTTTCCAGTTAACTGGTAATATTCTTTAGAGTATTTCAACAAGTCTCTCCTAAAAATATTCTTTTCATATTGCCCTTTAGCTTTCCCATGTAGATCCTTGAGAGTCTCGATGAACTCGACAATCTCTTCGATTCTACTTTCCTTTAACATCATATCTCCATTTCTGTTTCTTTAAATTCATCAATTGTTTTCTTAACAGGATTATATTTTTTGTTTAAAAGTTCTTCTACCTCTTTTTTCCATCTTGGCTCCCCAGTGAGATGATCTTTGTATTTTGCGTCAAGACTAAGACCGATATTGTCCTTTCCAAACTCACATTCTGTTTCTACTCTGAGTATTCCATTAAGCTCGTATACATTCAATATTTTTACTTTCATTTTACACCTCCTTGTTGATATTTATGTCGACTTCCTTGAAATCCTTGAAATATGGACTTTCTGCAGAAAAAAATATCTTTCCTTCTGCTACCTGCATGTATCCAATTTTATTTTCACTGAAAATTGCATCTCCATCTGTCTTTATTTTTTCCCATTCCTCTTTTGTCATTCTTGCAGATATTGCTGTAGAAGCTCCTACTGTTCTTATTTTCATCTCTTCACCTCCTATTGTTTTAATTTCAGATTCATTGCTTATCTTATTTGTATTCTTTTCAGATATCTTTTCATCAAAGTTATGCATATAAATAATAGCTATCAAAGCAGAGAAGAGGATTATTACTATTGCTATAATTAAATAAAGTTTTTTCATTATGTATCAAGTTCATGTTTTACTTTTATTATTCCCTGAACCAGGTCAGCACTAGCATTGTCCGTTATTATTCTTGCCCTCCAATATCCTGCTGCGTCTGGATAAATCCCGCTATTGCTTATGTCGACATCATAGTCTATTGTCTTACCGGTATTAAGTATTGAATATTTGTTGTCCCATGTGCTGGTTCCAACATTCCAGAAATCTAGATATATGCTCACTTGTGTTGCATTAAGAGATCCAGAATCTGATACTCCATCCCCAACACTTACTGAATGATTGTGACTTGCAGCCCCGTATGTTCCATCTGCGTGAGGATGGCTATCAGCAGCATATGATCCGTCTGCATGCAAATGGTTATCAGCACTCAATGAACCATCAGAATGGTCATGAGAATCCGCCCCGTATGTTCCATCTGCGTGAGAATGACTTGCGTAGTAAACGTCCAAATAACCATCAACAACTATGCTTGTCCCATATGGATAAACCTCTAGGTATATGGCATCTGAAGATCCGTCTGTTCCAGCAAATTGCCCATCAAACCTGCACACAGAGGAATTTTCAAATCCATCAAGAAAAATCTGGAATCTGCTGTCTGTTGAACTAATCTCTCCTGTATTTCTAAGTCTTATTTTTATGTCGTCCGGACCTGATGAATTTCCTGCTATATAAAAATCAGCATATAGCCTTTTATTTGTTCCATCTGTCCCTACACCGCATACGGCAGTCCATGAATCAGACCCGCAAGTAACGCTTGAACTGCTGTCTGTCCCTACTGATGTCCCTTCCCATGCGACTGCTGAACTACCTGATACTCCTGCAGTATTTGATCCTGCAGATCCAGTTACTCCTGGTGCAGTATTTGCTGAACTCCCGGATACATTGGGTGCAGTATTTGCTGAACTCCCGGATACATCTGGAGCTACATCTGTCTCACTTGCTGTCCCTACCCCCCTCCTGTATGGGTCGACATCATAATCAAGTATGAATGAATTTACTCTATTATTTCCGGCTTCATCAAATATGAATTCTGTCGGGAGATAAGCATTTATTCTAAGTGGAGCCGTACTATTTGCGTTTATCATCTCAGAGAAAGTCAAAATGTTTGTCGTTCCCTGCATGTATGTATTTTCCTCTTGGGCCCTCTTGTCAATTCCTGCGACTACCAGATTGTAATTCTTAAGGCATCTGGAATATTCCTTGTTTGTAACCTGCAGCGTCATGAACTCCTTGTCTGCCCGCATTCCCCTTGTTATAGATACTATCCTGACTTCCTCATTTGTCAAGTCCTGGGCAGGAGAGTTTATTGTTATAACATCCCCGCTTACTATTGCCGCGCTGAAGTCCGTCACGTCAAAGTCGTATATCTTGGTCGGCTGCTTGTATACCTCAACAAGGACATCTGCCAGGTTGTTCGCGTCGTCAACGCTCATGACCTTTGAATCCCTCACGATGTTCGTTATAACTCCATATGAAGTCTGACTTGCAGCATTGTATCCATGACTCGGATATTCGGACTTAATCTGATTTTCTCCATCCCCTTTTCCATATACGAGTATCTTGTTTCCTAATGGATATGAGCTTCCGACTCTTATGTCGTGTATATCTATCTCTGCGTTGAAAGTCTTGACGCTTGTTGTACTTCCTTTATTATCCAGGATGCTTATCTGAGAGTTTGAATAGTTGAGAGAAATATCCTGATCAGTCTTAGTCCTGAGGTCGTATATAACGTTCCAAAGGCTGTCAGTTGTTATTATCCTGTAATCAACGGCAAGTCCTGCCTCTATAGTCCCGGCCGTCCACTTTGTTGATTCCCCAATCACTGCAGTGAATATCGTAGCGCTTGCTGTGCTCACATATGGACTCCCTGCATATGCTCCATGCTCGATAGTCATCCATTTTTCGTATCCAGTCGCATGCAATGTCAATCCCCCTGCAGCAAAAAGGTTTTTGTCGTCTATTACTCCATGGAATTTCATGACGTCATCCCTGTAGATGTAAACCTCAGATCCTATGGCAATAAGCGTACGGTCAACTGTGCTCAGACTGCTTATGTTGAGGTTTGCCTCGTTCAGCTTGTTCAGATTGTCAGTGTAATTAAAACCCGCGTCTGCTGTTATTGACCCTCTCTTTCCTGCAGAATTAACGAAGTCTATTGTGAAGTAGCTCATGTTTTAAGCACTCCATCCATCTCTTATTTTTGCCGTCCATCCAGCATCAAGATTGCTGATTGAGATTGTTGAAGTGGTCAATCCAGCGGCTATTTGTATTATTCCGAATCCTGCAGTTGTCCTGACGGAAGTTATCTCTGTTCCTGCTATAGTCGTGTAGTTGTACTTCGAAGTGTATACGTTGCTTCCTGTCTGTGTCATCCTTATGAATGTTACCACCAGTGCCTGGCCTGTTGTTCCGGATCCTGCTGGGATTGTTATCTGATTACCTAATCCATCCCCTATGACCGTGTCTGCAGCCCCGTTTGTTATCGTCCCTGCTATTTCCTCAACAAAAGTCGTAACGTTTCCGGAGTTTGTCTTATGTGCTCCGCCGTTAGTGTATGTGTTCTGCGTGTCCCCGAGCAATATTCCAAGCACCGTCTCGAATGTGGCCACAAAGTCTATGAAGTTTGTCCTTCCTCCAGTGTGAGTCTTCTTGATTTCCTTTCCAACTCCAAGAGAAAATTTATCAGAATCAAAGTATAGTTTCTTGAGCTTGTTGTTCTCCTGAAAATGCTTAGAAAGAGATTGATAGTCTGTGTTTTTGTTTGTCCCGAAGAAATGCCCAGTCAATATTATCTTCTTTGGATTGACTCCTCCTCCCCCTGCTATAATGTGCCTGGACTGATAAGGTATGTTGAAGTTCGTGTAATTGGCTGCCATCGCGTCATCATAAGTATTTGGATTGTTAGGAAACGTGAACGTGTCTGCAGTGCTATAGTAATTTTCAATTTTCATTAGTAATATCCCCCATAAGTCGTGTAGTTAGAAGTCAAAACCTGCCTTGACTGTTCTGAACTTGCACTAGATATGGAATTATTCTGCGCCGCCAAAATCTGATCTATAAGCCATCCAATACTAGTTCCAGCTGCTCCTCCAACAAATCCACCAACTCCCCCGAAAGGAAGCCCTCCAACCAAACCTGTCAATCCCAAGGTAGTCGCCCACTCGTGCCCTGCCCCTTGCCCTGCGCCCATTCCTTCCATAGCTCCTGCTGCCATTCCAACTGTTCCAAGCCCAGAGATACCTGTCAATGCAGTAGCCTTTCCACCCAACCATTTTCCAAGCAAAGCAAGAACTGCAGTCCCCCCAAGATTGTCAAAAATCCACTTAAGTCCCTGGCCTACCGTAATGTCCAATACTGGAATCTCCAAACCAGTCAATCCGTTCCAGGCAGTGCTCAATCCTGTTACAGCTATGGTCAGACCGTCAATAACCCCTGAAGAAAAAGAACTGATGATATCCTGATTATCTGTTATGAATGTAGTTAGTTTGTCAATAAGCCCTGGCATCTTCTCGAAAGCCGGAGCAAGGGCATTCCCAAGAGCATTCGTCAAGCCGAATGTCGCAACCTGTATCCCTGCCATTGCTGCAGCAGTCCCTGGTGCGTTCTTCGCAAGACCAATCATCGCACCTACTCCTATCGTTCCAAGAATACTCAATGAACTGACCAAACCTTTTGATGCCTGGTCTATTCTCATAAAATCTGACTGAACAGACTTGCTCGATGAACTAACTTTTCTTAACTCTCCCTCAATTCTTAGGACACCTCTCTCTATGTTAGTCGTGTCTATCGTTCCAGTTATCTGCATACTTCCTACCTCGATTTTTTCCTCCTTGTCAACTTGTGACAATATTTGAATTTTGTTTTTTCCATTATCTCATGCTCATGATTGCCTCGTTCATTGCTCCCTCTCTTTTAATCTTCTCACTGACCGCTCGGTCTATGTCGAATATCTCCTTTATGTCCCTCATTTTCGTCCTATTGAACTCCTCGGGGCTTATGCCCTTTTCGAAGAATTTGTACTTTGCCCAGGCCAATATCTCTTCCATGTCATCAAGAATAAACTCGCTTTTTGAGTCAGTTGTAAGTATCTTGAAGATTAAGGTTTTTTTTTACTTGGCTCGTCGATTTCGTTCATCTTGACTATAATCTTGTCGAACATCTTTGGTCTTAGTTTTCCCATGAATGCCCATCTTTGCTCCTTCGTCAGGTTTTTCCACTCACTGTCAATTCTAAGAATATTTTTTATGTTATCCTTGTCGTATGGGACTTCTATAAGATTCATAAGCTTGCACATTGTAAGTTTCTCTATGTTAGCCTCCTTGACGTTTACGATATTCCCATTTACTATCTTCTCTATAATCTCCATATATTCTGGGTACCATTTTGTCTCTTCCTGCGCCGTCACAGGCTTGTACTTGAAGAGACGCCCATCTATGTCGAAAGATACTAATTCCTCGTTCACGAAATCGTTCTCGAATTTTGCCATTTTTTCCTCCCGGTTTTATTTAGTATGTGCTTAGACTATCCTTGGCCACTATCGCGACTGTCTGGATTGTCCCGACCAAATCGATGATGTCTATTCCCTCGATATTTGTCGGATCAGAAGGACTCATTATATAAAGCCCTGTGAATGTCATTACGCAGTCATCATTCGCCGCCCTGGTGAATGCTAGACTGTTCGTGCTCGGCACTAAAACCTGGTTATTGAAAAGAGTATAAAACGATCCGTCCTTCTGGTTGATGTTGAACTTGCATGTGTACCTCAAGACCGTAGGAATCGGTTCTCCAATATATTGATCAAGAGTCGAATTACAATATCTTGAATCTTCCTCATTTATCCCATTGTCTATTGTGATACTTCCGTTGTTAACTTCTGATGTCTCCACCCCATTCACAGTCAATTTGACCGTCCTAAAATGGTAAGGCGTCCCCGAATTTGCTGATATTGTAGTTATACTCGTTCCGGTTGCAGTCGCAGACTTGGCAATGCACTCGCAGTTTGCAGTTATGAATCCCTCTGCAGCGTTCGTGCTCTTCTTGAAGTCCAAAGTGACTTTCTTGATTATGCACCCTGTCAAGGTTATGACGTGGTTTGTCGTCGCCCGTTTGGCCCATTCCATCGTGAATGACTTAACAGCGTCAGTCTGAGTGAATGTGTGGGTATAATATCCACCAGAATTCGTGTTCGAGACAGTCCCATGCGCGCAATACCTCAAGAATCTCCAGTCAGTTACCACGAACTTAAGATTGAACTTGTAAGCAAGTGATCCCTTCTGCATAGAGTCTATGTATCTCGCATTTGCTCCAGCTGTCAATATCTCCGTCCAGTTGTTGCTAAAATCGGGTGTAATCACAAGATTCTTACCTGGAATGTACCCATTCGCGGACATTGTCTTTGCTCCAAGAGAGGCCCACGCGTCCTCTTCGCAGATCGCGATTTGCTCTCTTTTTCCCAGCGTGTATTCTGTAATTTTTTTAACCTCCTGTTTTCACATTTAATTTTTCTGAAATAATTTTAGAATTTACTTCTGTCTCATCAAAAAATATAATCTTCCATCCATTCTCAGTGAAGATTCTTGCCCTTTCTGCTTTCCATTCCTCCAATCCTCCTCTGAATAATTGCTTATGCCTTCTATAAAAAACCTCTATGGCAATTTTTTCTCCGTTAGAATTGACAAAATCAGGAACTTTTCTCGCAATCATAATCTCCCCATTTCCTACGAATTTATATGGCAATCCTAAATGTTTTATCAAATCCTCAAACTTTATCTCAAGAGATGATTTGCCTTGTTTTCCTAATATCTTTTTCAATTGTTCCTCTGGAATTTTTCTTCCTTTCTTAAAAATTTGTGGATTGAATCTTGCATTTGGATTAGGCATACCTATATTTTTTTCACTTATTCTTATTTTAACTTCTTTTGTATGATGTCCCCATTTATTTTCCTTTCCCTTTATCCAAGGAACATTACCTTTCTGGAAACGACTTGAATTAGGTCTTTCATTAGCACATTTATGACTACAAAATTTATAATTCCTCCAATCATCAGATTCATATTCTTTCTTACATCCTTCACATATTTTTTTGATTTTCATTATTGCCCCTCCGTTATGTTGAGTCCCTTCATCTCGAACTCTACTATTTTGTGAAAGCATTCCATCTCCCTATCGAATCCAATATCCCTTGGCCCAGTCAATAGAGT